>Ga0074195_1003692_pt1 | contig 13870 bp, 12 predicted proteins | sample EPASupsiteHSE623_FD_64525 | JGI IMG/M metagenome (GOLD analysis project Ga0074195, IMG submission 64525) | Bioremediated contaminated groundwater from EPA Superfund site, New Mexico - Sample HSE6-23 | ecosystem: Environmental > Aquatic > Deep subsurface > Groundwater > Contaminated ...
GGGTAAAGAGGGTTTGTGAAATTGAGATAATATTTTACCACATTTCGACTAAAAATTGTATAGTTTTTTTATATTTTTTTTACCTTTTTTATGACTGTGTCTGCTCTTTAGTACCTGCCGCCCGGTACATAAAAGTATAAAACACCAGCCCACCAAGCAAGATCAGGATACTGCCGGTAAAGAGAAACACCGTGGAAATTCCCAACCAGGAGCTAATTGATCCCCCCATAATCGGCCCAGACATTTGTCCCAGTTGATTGGCTGTTGTTGTTAGGCCAAAAACACGGCCCTGCGCATCGGCATTAGCCGAAGAAACGGCAATCGCATTAATAGCAGGAAATACACCTACAATAAATAACCCATAAAAAAATTGCAGCACGCCAAACTGATAAATATCACCGGCGAAAAACTGCCAAAAATTAAAAATACCGGCTCCTACAAAAGCAATCATCATAACTTTATAGTATCCCTGCGCTTGACCGATCCGCCCCCACAAGGGCGCGGCCAATGCGCCTGCAACACCGGCCAGGCTAAATACTATCCCAGCCTTAAGCGCGACCCCATCTAACGATCCCTGCAGTTCAGCCACATATAGGGCTATAACCGGTTGCAGTACCATGCCAATTGCCTGCACCGCAAACATTAGCACCAACATCTTCACAAGTTTCCGGTTGGCGAGCGATTGTTTTAAATCGTCCCATATGCTGCCGTTCTCCTTCGAACACGACTTATTCTTAATCTCAGGCTCTACGACCAGAGCACCTACAACCAGGGTACTACAAAAAATAATACCGGCTGCTACAACGAAAGAAAGTCGCATACCAAAAATGTGCGATAGCGTCCCACCTATCATTGGCCCCAAAATGCCGCCGATTAATAACGTAGTTTGCATAATACCCAGACTAAAACCCAAATGCTCTTTAGGTGTCGAGGCCGCTACAATGGCCATCGCCGCCGGAACAAAACCGTTGGCGAAGCCCTGCAGTAGCCTTACAAAAAACAAATCCAGTGGATTTCTTACCAGTGCTCCTAAAAAATAAACCACTGCAAGACTAAAGCCTGATCGCATAACCATGCGGCGCCGGCCGCTTTTATCCGAACACCGTCCCCAGTAAGGCGCTAGCACCGCAGCCACCAGAAATGTAACCGAAAGAACCAGCCCTGACCACATATTTACCGACTGAGGACTTGCCCCGATATCCAAGAGATATAAAGGCAGAAACGGTATCACCATAGTATAACTTGAGCCTGATAACATCACTGCAAAAGCTAAAGTCCAAAGATTTCTACGCCAATTCAAAGTTACACTACTCCTTCCACATTGATTCACCCTCCTATTATTCTGCTGATTCTATCAGCACTCCGTCAAGCAAATCAAAGCCAGTAACCACTCTCGTTTTAACATGATTCCCTTTTTGCGGCAAATATTCACATATAGGGTAAACGCAGTTTCTACTAGTTCAATATGATTCTCGAGCCCATACAGGGCAGCGTTATAAAATTGTTGGTAAAAATTCTCCTCATCTTCTGCCATCTGGCTATGAAGGAACTCCTGCAGCCAAATACGCGGTCCGTTTCCTTATGTTCGAATCCGAATACCTCAAAACATTGTTCAATTTCCTCACGGGTTGTTAAGCCCCGCCCGTTATCACTAATTACCAGCTTATGCTGAGTCACACTAATGGTTATTTCACCGGCGCCGGCATCAATGCTATTCATAACACACTCGCCCACGCTTTTGGCCAGCGTTCCGGCCTGAGCCTTAATCAATGAATAAATGATATCAGGCGCTACTGTAAATTTCCGGGTATTACGTGTTTTATCCATGCTATATCCCCCATACCGCGGTAGGTTGACGACTAAGAAAAGTACCCATAGCCTACCCTGTTAGTAGGTTATGGGTACTTTCGCTATGTTCATTGCTTTGTCCTGCAAAAAACATACATAATCTAACAAAACCCGCAGTATTTTGCTGCGTTACAACAAACAGGGCCGCCTTTCCGGCAGCCCTGCATGGTTGAAATCGAAGGTTGCTTCATGGAAACAACCATTTTTCTTAGTTTTAAGCACCTATTCCTGTATCAGTGTTCGTAGGAATATCGTCTTCAAAACCGGCACTAACTAATTTGGCAATAACCAAGTCGCCAGATACATTGATGGTCGTTCTGCACATATCCAGGAAACGGTCAACACCAAGAATCAAGCCTAAGCCTTCTACCGGGACGCCAACATTTACGCACAAAATCGCAATAATCGGCAATGTGCCACCAGGCACACCAGCAGTACCGACACCGCCCAAGACGGCAGTTAACACGACTACCACTTGCTGGCCCCAAGTCAAATCGACATTGAATACTTGCGCCAGGAACAATAAAACTGCACCTTCATACAAGCCTGAGCCGTTTTGGTTGGCAGAAGCACCGCAGGTCAATACAAAACGCGCAATCTTCGGGGGAATTTTTAATTTTTTCTCGGCCACGTCTAAGGCAATTGGCAAAGTAGCATTGGAAGATGCAGTTGAAAATGCGTATACATAGGCTTCTTTAGAATTCTTAAAGTACTCCCAAGGATTTGTTTTGGCAAAAATCTTAAGAGCAAGAGCATATACAACAAACTGCTGAATTAATAGACTCAGTACAACAACAAGAACAAAATAAGCGACGTTTGCCAGGAAGCCGGCACCCATCCGGTAGGTAGTATTAAATACAATGGCAAAAATACCATAAGGAGCAATTTGCATTGCCCAGTCAATGATTTTTAATGAGGAATCGAAAACGGCTTCCAGCATTTTGACAAATGGATGATTCTCATCTTTAACGCAGATGCTGAGAGCATAACCAAACATCAAGGCAAATACCATCACCGCAATAATTTCGCCGCCGAAGGCTCTGGCAGCTGAGTCGATCGGATTCTGAGGAATCAGATCGGTAATATAGTTAGTCCAAGGTTTGGCTTGGGCAGCTTTCATATTTTTGTCGATAGCGATAACACCTTGGTTTTTGGCAAGCTGATCCTTGTCAAACTCCAAACCAACACCAGGCTGCATCACATTGGTCAGCCCTACGGCAAGAAAAACTGCAATTATGCTTAACAACAGGGTAAATGCTAATGACCTCTTGGCAACCTTCCCCAAGCTGCGGCCTTTACCCAATTCATAAACGCCAAGCATTAATGCCGAAACTAGCAAAGGAACAACAACCATGAAAATCATTTTGAGGAAAATGGCGCCAGTCAAGGTACAAATGTCAGTCCATGCTTTCATCCAGGGATAGGCTTTTTCAGGTAAAGTATAATACGCGATAAGACCAACAATAACGCCCATACAGAAACCTAAAATGAGTTTTTGATATTGCTTCATTTTTTTACCTACCTTTCGTAAAATTAATGAATCCATTCCCGCAATACTTTTTGCCAGTTTTTCTTGTGTCACCTTCTTACTCTCACATCGCAAACAGGCATAAGTATTTCTCCAATGTACTTTTCTGCGATCATCTCCTGTCTACGAAAGTAATGTTAACACAATATTATTACTGTTTACCTTTTTATTATAACTCAAGAACGACTGGATGTTATAGTCTTTTTTATAAAAAATACAAAAAACAATTTAGTATTTTTAGAATATTCATTAGTTCTTCTCACGCGTACATTTATTATTAACAAGATTATCCATTATTTACTTTATAATCATATGGTTACAATTTCAACAAATCTACCCGTTTAGGCCGCTGCACCAAGGCAGACGAACCCGCCCCCCGTTCCGGAACATCTTCCAGCGGGATATTAAGTTCTTGGGCAATTAGCGCTCTGACCCGCGGTCCGCAAAACGCTCCCTGACAGCTACCCATACCACTGCGAGTCCGGAGATTAACTGCCGCGACCGATTTCACCGGAATATTACGGTGTAAACAATCGATGATTTCAGCTTCGGTAACCAGTTCACACCGGCAGATAATATGCGCCTTAGGATCTTCCGAATTGATATCCCCGGCAAAGGCTGCATCTTTTTTTATAATAATAGGTTTTCTATACGGCTCAAACCCTGGATTAAGTTGCAACTCCAGCCCGGACTCCCGCAAAACCTCAATAACCTCCAGCGCAATGGCCGGCGACGAAGTCAGACCTGGCGAGTCAATCCCCACTAGATTAATAAACCCTTTTACACTGCTTTCCTCAATAATCCAGTCGGGTTTATTGGATACAGGGCGATTGCCGGCAAAAGACTTGAGTGCTTTCTTCATAGAAAAGTCGGGAACCGATTTCCGGGCAGTTTCCACAATGTATTTTAGTGCCTTTTCATCTGTTCTCAAATCTTCTTTGTCATCAATCTCTTCCGCATTCGGGCCAATCATTAAATTGCCGTGATATGTGGTCGTCACCAGAATCCCCTTACCCAGTTTTGTCGGAACTTGAAAAATAACGGAATTAGCCAGATAATTTTGCTCCTTATCCAGCAATACATATTGACCGCGCCGCGGAGTTATCTGATACTCATTAATCCCCACCATACGCGCAATTTGATCACTATGGATGCCGGCCGCATTAATCACATAACGAGCCGCTATCTTATTCCCTGTATTTGTTGCCAAAATAAAGCCGTCGGCATTTTGTTCAATTTGTGTTACTTCTGTTTCCAAGTGAAGCTGCACGCCGTTTGCAACGGCATTTTCCGCTAATGCCTGAGCAAATTCGTACGGTGATGTAACCCCGGCATTTTCACAATACAGAGCGGCCTTCACCTCCTGGCTTATGTAAGGCTCCAGTTTGCGCGCCTGTTCCCCATCCACAATTCGCAAACCACGCACCCCGTTTTTCTCGCCATATAGGGCGAGTTCTTGCAGTGTTGCCACGTCTTCCTCTTGAAACGCCAGCACAAGCGAACCTGTTTTGCGGTAACCAAAGTTAAGCTCTTTATTTAATTGTTCATACATCTGGTTTCCCTTAACACATAATTTTGCTTTTAAGGTGCCCGGCTTATCTGAATAACCGCCATGAACAATGCCGCTATTGGCTTTTGAACAACCACAGCCGACATCATCCTGCCGTTCGAGTACACCTATCTTGAGCTGATACCGCGACAATTGCCGCGCAATATTTAAGCCAACAACTCCAGCACCAATGATACAAACATCAACCATAACTATGCCCCCTTTGTTGTAACTTGCCCGATGACTAACCACTCTAAGACTCCCGCTTCTGCAAGCAAGAGCGAGAGTGGCTAAGTCCCTGGATAATTCCGACTAAAATTCAGGCGGCGTCAAAACGCATCTGAATTAAGTCTCCATCAATTTTTATTAATATTTATTATCCTTTCTTTTGCTAATTCCTGCTTTTACCACAATGTAGTTTACCGCACAACAAAAGCCTGAACGCTACAATCACCCTGCAACGTCCAGGCTCAAAATCCATAAAGATTCTCTTATATAACCGTATCTACCAAGCCACCCAATCCATAAAGCTGACTGTAAAAAGAGGTGTATGACCTGCCAAGATATTCGCTGAGCTGCGACTGATATTGGGAATTCATCGCACTTCGATCTGCGCTGTTCCCGGTATTCACCATGGCTGCCATTGGCTGCGCCAAGGTATTTGTGGCAACTTTGGCAACCTTGCTGGCTAAGCCACCAGCACTGCCCAAGGCAGTCTTTACTGTGGACAGATTAGTGCTAACGGCTTGTTGCAGCTTATCCTTGTCCACAGTGAGCGTTTTGTCATTATTGACTGTAATTCCAATATCAGCCAACCTGGCTTTATTATCCCCGACAGCTGTTGTCAGGTTTTTAAGCAATCGTTTATTCAATATATCGGAATTATCCTTCAATGTTTCCACAGTATTATTATATTTGTCGGCAAAATCCTGCACCGCGCTGACAATCGCGCTGTCGTCTTCCTTTTCAAACACACTGTTTTGACTGCTCGCAACAAGTGTCTGCGCCGAAGTTTTCAAATCGCTGTAGGCTTCACGGACATCACGAAGTGTTTTGCTTAACTGCGTCTGATTTGATGTACTATAAGCATTGACGCTGTTGTTCTGATTCTGATATCCAGACAATATGGCCGAAACAGCCGTAGAATTATCCCCATAAAGCTGCCGAATAACAGAGTTGTAAGAATTATACCGGTTATAGCTACTGCTAATAGAGTTGACCATATTATCACCTCATCACAAGTTCATGTTTAGTCTTATTTTCAGTTTATAGTAAAATTATTCCATGGTCAACAATTTTCTAATATTTTTCTTATATTCCTCTAGCGGTTTTTGTCAATTTATCTGATGACTAACCCGCTCTAATATCCCGCTTCTATAAGAGGGGAGCAAAGAGCGGCTAAATCCCTGGATAATTCGACTATGATTCAGGCGGGGTCACCCCCCCATCTGAATTTTAGTCTCATTTATGTTTTATGCAGGAGAATAATTGCCCTATCGGGAATCTTTTGCAATATATCACCGAGAAAGAGGTTTATCATGAAACTAATCTCCTGGAATGTTAACGGCCTTAGGGCTTGTCTTACCAAAGGCTTTACCGATTTTTTCACCGCTGTCGACGCCGATATTTTTTGTGTTCAGGAAACCAAAATGCAGCAGGAGCAAGCCGAACTGGAGCTGGCAGGCTATCAACAATACTGGAACAGCGCCGTAAAAAAAGGCTACTCAGGCACTGCAATTTTTACGCGTATTAAACCGCTATCTGTTGCCTACGGCATGAATATTCCCGACCATGATCAGGAAGGCCGAGTCATTACACTGGAGTTTGCCGAGTTTTATCTAATTAATGTGTACACGCCTAATTCTCAACGGGAACTTGCCCGTCTTGACTACCGCATGAAATGGGAAGAGGATTTTGGTGCATATCTACTTAATCTCGATAAACAGAAACCAGTCATTGTCTGCGGCGACCTGAATGTCGCCCATCAGGAAATTGATATTAAAAACCCCAAAACCAACCGACGCAATGCCGGTTTTACCGATGAAGAGCGCAATAAAATGACATCAGTCCTTGCGTCGGGTTTTACCGATACATTTCGCGCTCTATACCCCGACAAACTGGATGCCTACACCTGGTGGTCCTATATGATGAATGCCAGAGCACGAAATATCGGTTGGCGCATAGATTACTTTTTGGTTTCCAACCGCTTAGCACCTTCTGTAGCCGAGGCCAGCATCTATGCTGACATCATGGGCAGCGATCATTGCCCGGTCGGCCTTGAATTAAAGTAAGTACATAAAAACCAGTGCCTTATCGGCACTGGCTCTTTTTTCGTAAAAATACAATTGTTTCTATTTGTCAATGAATTGCTTTTTTCTTAAAGCGGCCGCCCATTACCTCATGAACGTCATTGAAGGTAACAAACGCGCCTTCGTCGATTTCGTCAATAATTGATTTTAGTTTGGCCATCTCCAGCCGTGTAATAACGCAATATAATACATCTTTACGTTCCTTAGTGTAACCGCCTTGACCCTGCAGAACGGTAACACCCCGGCCTAGCCGTGCCATAAGCGTCTCGGTTATTTCATCAGGCTTATCTGATACAATCAGAACCGCCTTAGATTCATCCAGGCCTTCAATTACAATATCTATAACCTTGAAGGCAACATAATAAGCTACTAATGAATACATCGCCTTATCCCAACTAAAAACCAAGCCGGCACTAGTGAGGATAAACAAATTGAAAAACATAATGATTTCGCCAACCGAAAAGCTGGTGCGCTTATCCAGTAAGATGGCAACAATCTCTGTCCCGTCTAGCGAGCCCCCATACCGGATAATCAAACCAACTCCGACACCAATAATAATACCGCCAAATATGGCCGCCAAAAACAAGTCATTGGTAAGCCCCGGTATGGGATGAAAAACCGAAACCCAGTAAGACAACGATATAATGGAGAAAAGGGTAGATATCGCAAATGTTTTACCAATCTGGACATAACCAAGATACAAAAACGGTATATTCAGCAAAACAAGAAATAAACTTAAAGGCAATCCAGTTACATGGCTAACCATAATCGAAATGCCTACAATGCCACCATCAATAATATTGTTGGGCACCAAGAAAATTTCTAACCCAATTGCAGCAATCACTGATCCTATGAATAGCAGTAGATATTTTTGCGCAATGCGCAAATTAGAATTTTTTTTGGTCATTTATCCTCCCCCTTGCGCTTAATTTGAATATATCAAAAACTTGCTTTATCTATTCATCAACCCTACATAAACCTTCATCTTAATACCATCTACGGCAAAATCGACTACAATAATGTTAGGCACAGCCAGTCTAACCTGACCGTCGCTGCCGATAAGCAGCGTCGGAGGAGAAATATCCAGGTCATTGATACCAGCTTTAACAAAATTAGTACATGCATTGGCACAAACCATATTTGCCATTTCGGAAATAGCACTTTGCGCCAAATTATCTAATTCAGTCACTTCCATACCCATCATCATTTTGGAGGCAAACTGCTTTGCCGAATCGATGTCCATACCAATCAATATGGCTCCTTGCAAAGGGCCAAGAACACCAATATTAACAAGTATTCCCTGATAATGCAATGTGCAGTCTTCCAGTGCCAGTCCTTTTTTTTCGACCTTCTGGAATCCTATCTGCGGGAGAATACCAATAAAAGCCTCTAGCACAGGATTAATTATGCTTACATCCATAATACCCTCCCCTTCTTAAAGCCAATGGCAAGATATACTCTGCCGAAATCGGTATCTGCATATACACCATGAAGCTGAACGCTGGGGCTGGCAACTTCAGTCTGTACCCCGTAAAACACACTTGGCGGCGATACTCTCAGGCTATATGCCTGATCTTTTTTATTTAGCATAGAACAGGCAATTCCACCAACAATATTTGCAAATTCCGCGCACATCGCCACAATTTCTTCCTGTCCTTTTGGCGGCCGGCGCAAGATAACTTCTGCCATTTTCCCTGCTGTTTCCTGAGAAAAGTCCATAATCATGGAACCTGAATAACGCCCAATTATACCAATTACAATGGTTATTCCCTGAGAAATCTGCTTGTCTGAGCACTTGCTTTCCGAAAACGTAGCAATGGTTTTTGTCATGCGGGTTATGCTTTGCCCCAGTGCTTCCTGGAAAACATTAACGCCCCAATCTTCAAGCTGCTTGTATAAAGAGTCCGGCGACATTACACCCTCAATAACCCGCTTTAAGAGTTCAGGCTCAGCAGGTTTTTGCAAATAACCAAGCACACCGGTTCGCTTGGCCTCGGCCTCGGTTTCCTCGTCCTTCATGGAGCTAATTAAAATAATTTTGGCCATCGGGTCATGCGTCAACAACACTCTACTGCACTCAAAACCATCTGCTCCAGGCATAGCTATATCCATAGTTACAATATCTGGTTTACACTGATCATAGGTTTCTACCAAAGACTCCAAAGATTCTGCTTCTCCTACAACCTCATAACCTTCCTGTTGCAAACTATCAGCTAAAATCACACGGGAGAAGGATGAATCATCAACAACCATTATGCGAATACTCAAATTCAACCCTACTTTCGTATAGTATTTTTCATAAACTTTCATCACGAATTATCCCAAATAATGTGATTATTATATATCACTAATGATACCTTAATTTGCCTAATAAAACAACTCCAGGGGAAATTTTTCGACAAAATATCTCACCATTTGTCGAAAAACGCCCCTGGAGTTAAATCTTATTTGTATACTATTTTTTGGGGTCAATAACGCAGAACACCCAATATACCTTCACAATAATTTATTCCATTGCAAAACCAAACCGTGCTTTTACAAAATCGACAAAGGTCTGACAAATCTCAGGATCAAATTGCGTCCCGGCACACACCTTAACTTCTTCTATGCACATACCCAAATCAACAGGGCCACGATAGCACCGGCTTGTTGTCATTGCATCAAAGGAATCACATATTGCCAGCATCCGGCTTAACAGCGGAATACTATCTCCCGCAAGCCCATCCGGATATCCTTTACCGTCATAACGTTCATGGTGATGCAGCATACTGGGAACAACAGCTTTTGCCCCCTCAATTCGTCCAATAATTTCGGCTCCTTGGTACGCATGTTTTCTCATGACTTCGTATTCTTCATCAGTAAGCTTGCCAGGCTTAGTAAGAATATCACTCGGTGTTTTTATTTTTCCAACATCATGAATAAGACCGACAATAAACGCGAGGCTTATTTCATCAGAAGACATTCCCATCTCAGCCGCCAGGCCAGACATAAGTTCAGCCACATGCTCCGCATGCATCAGAGTATACGGATCACAATAATAAATCTGGTGACAAAACTCTTCAATTGCCTCCATATTGACAGTATTTATTATAGATAGTTGTTGATCGTTGCGCACTTACCTTCACTCCTACCAATTTGTCACTGGTGGTTTACAACTATATCTATTGGTTGTGATATCTTCTCTTAATATTTCTGCGGACGATCAATTATTCCTCTATTCCCATTTATTGTTAATATTGTTTTTTTATTTTCACATCATTCCCGACTAAACATCAGGAAAAACCGTATTTCCCTACATTTCTTTGGCAGGAACCGGCCCCCGAGCCAAGGCGACTTTTCCTGTCCTGACAATCTCGATAATTCCAAAATCCAATAACACTTCACAAAAAGCGTCGATTTTGCTTTCTTCGCCTGTCAGCTCAATTGCCACCGTCTCCCGGTTAACATCGATTATCTTGGCGCGAAAAATTTCCACGACATTTACCAAATCAGACCGATTGGTTTTGCTGGCTTTTACCTTGATAAGCGCCAGCTCTCGCTCAATGGATTCGACATAGGTAAGATTTACAATCTTGATAACATCAACCAGTTTGGACAACTGATTGACAACCTGCTCTAGTTCCACCTCGTTATCAGCCTCGACACTTACAGTAATACGGGTAGTGTCAACCTCCTCGGTATACCCGGCAGCAATACTTTCAATATTAAAAGCCCGTCGGCTGATAAGTCCGGAAATATGTGTCAATACGCCTGGCCGGTTTTCCACCAGTACTGCCAGTGTGTATTTCATCAGCTCATCCCTCCAAAAAACATTGGATCAAGTCTTCCGCCCGGCGGCACCATCGGCAATACATCCTCCGTCGGCGGCACAAGTATTTCAACAAGCACCGGCCCCTCCATTGCCAAGGCCTTTTCCAGCGCAGCATCAACTTCTTCCGGCCTCGTCACGCGCATTCCAGGCACGCCCATAGCCTCAGCCAGCTTGACAAAATCAGTTTTTCCTTTAAGTGTGGAGTGAGAATAACGCTGGCCGTAAAACATCCGCTGCCATTGATGCACCATCCCCAACACTTCATTGTTCATAACAAAAATCTTTACCGGCAGGTTATTATCGGCCACTGTCGCCAGCTCCTGACAGTTCATCATAATACTGCCATCACCAGTAAACAGCACCACGCTTGTATCCGGCAGGCCAAACTGTGCTCCCATGGCTGCCGGCAAACCATAGCCCATGGTTCCTAATCCCCCAGAAGTGATAAAGGAACGCTCCCGCTGAAAATTATAGTATTGCGCCGTCCACATCTGATGCTGGCCGACATCAGTCACCACAACCGTATTGCCCTGCGCAAGGCGACTTACCTTCTCAATAACCATTTGCGGCATAACTCTTTCAGAAGTCTGGTCATACGTTAACGGCTGCTCGCGCTTCCAGCCTTGCACACATTCATGCCATGCAGCAATTCCCTGTCGCCACTCTGTTGCACTGCGCCTGCCCGCCTTTTCGTTTAACAACGGCAGCGACCAGCGCAAATCGCCAACAACTTTGAGATCGGCACGCACATTTTTATTAACCTCAGCCGGATCAATATCAAAATGTACAATTTTGGCCTGGGGAGCAAAATTTTTGACAACACTGGTTACTCTGTCATCAAACCGGACACCGATACCCAGAAGCAAATCACATTCGGTTGTTGCCATGTTAGCGGCATACGTGCCATGCATACCCACCATGCCCAAATGCAGCTGGGAATCTGCAGGAATACAGCCTAATCCCATAAGGCTTGAGAACACTGGAAAACCGGTCAGCTCAACCAACTTGCGAAACTCTCCTGCCATATCGGAAAGCACAACCCCGCCGCCAACAAAAATCACCGGTTTTTTGGCCTCCAGCATTGCCTGTACAGCCAATTCCACACTGTCAGCCTCACCGTCAAATAGCGGTGTATATCCGCGCAATGAAACAGTATCAGGATATTCAAAATCAATTGTCGCATTAAATACATCGCGCGAAATATCAACAACCACCGGCCCCGGTCTCCCGGTTCTGGCAATATAGAAAGCTTCTTTTAAAATTCTTGGCAGGTCCTGGACCCTTTTCACCAAGTAATTATGCTTGGTAATCGGTGTTGTAATCCCGCGGACATCGGCTTCCTGAAAAGCGTCTTTGCCAATCACGCCAACCCCGACCTGACCGGTAATGGCGACAAGCGGTACTGAGTCCATATAGGCGGTGGCAATACCGGTTACCAGATTGGTGGCACCAGGCCCTGAAGTCGCAAAACAAACCCCGGTTTTGCCGGTCGCCCGCGCGTAACCGTCGGCAGCATGAACAGCCCCCTGTTCATGACGGGTTAAAATATGAGGAAAATCAGCCTTAAACAAGGCATCATACAAGGTTAGCACACATCCTCCCGGATAGCCGAATACCAATTCCACCCCTTCGGCTTTTAAGCATTCAATAACGGCTTCCGCTCCCAACATTTTCAAGCTATTTTCCCCCTTCTAGATTGTTATAAAAATAAAAAACCCCTGTCCCTTGTTTAAAGGGACGGAGGTTAATCCGCGATACCACCCAAATTCTACGGCATGATTGCCATAGCTGCTCATAGGTACGGAGTATATACTCGATACCTCGCCGCAATAACGGGCGGCAATGCCTCTTACGAGAACCCGGCGCAGCCTACTAACACTTCAGCTCGCAACTCGCGGATGATTTTCATTATAGTTGACAGCGCCGGCTCACACCACCCCCGGCTCGCTGTGGCTATCATAATATAACTACTCTTCCGTTCATCGTCATTTGAATATTATATTGATAGTAATATTACAGAAAAATCATTCGATTGTCAAGAATAATGTTTAAGTGTAACTTTTCATCCTGTACCAACGCAAAAACTTCTGCTTCAGCCACCGTACTCTGGTGTATATTCCAATAATTTAGTTTTAGCCTTATTGGCATCCAGCAGTTTGAACAATGTGTCAAAATCAGTTGTACTGTACATGGGTATGCGCCGCAACAAATAAATGTTGTCCCGTTCTGGCGTATTAAGGCCAGGCAGTACGGTAAACGCGGCCTGGTAGTCAGCGCCTTCAGTTTTTTCCCAGGTACTTAGATTATAATAACCATACGGATAGGAAAATAGCGCAATATCTTTTGCGGTAACTTGCCGCAGTTTCTTTTTGATATCTCCAACCTCATGCTTTAACTCGTTCTCAGGCAGGGTTGTTAAATCCCGATGGGTCAGCGTATGGCCGCCAAAAGCAATACCATAGTCGGACATCTCTTGTATCTGCTTGCTTGATAGACGTTTTTCCCTGTCAATATTTACGCCCACCATAAAAATCACCGCAGTAAACCCTTGTTCCTTTAATATCGGAAATGCCTTGGTATAATTGTCGTCATATCCATCATCAAAAGTAATCAGTATTGGCTTTTCCGGCAGTTCAACAGGCTGCCGCCGCATATAGGCCACAAACTTTTCCGGCGAAATAGTCTCAAAACCGGCGCTTTTCAGCATAGCCATCTGGCGCTCAAATTCTGCCGGCGTCACCGTTAGATGTGGCAACTCAGTTTTTTCCTCAGTTACATGGTGGTATAATAATACAGGTATACCGTTGAGATACTGGGCACACGCA
>Ga0074195_1003693_pt1 | contig 13864 bp, 9 predicted proteins | sample EPASupsiteHSE623_FD_64525 | JGI IMG/M metagenome (GOLD analysis project Ga0074195, IMG submission 64525) | Bioremediated contaminated groundwater from EPA Superfund site, New Mexico - Sample HSE6-23 | ecosystem: Environmental > Aquatic > Deep subsurface > Groundwater > Contaminated ...
GAAGACAAGAAGGTGTTTCAATGGACCACCCTAAAGTCAAGTCCCTTTTAAGGTTAAGTAAGTAACTATCCACTTGGAAGGTCCTCTAAAGGATCTTCTCGAATATCGCCTCGTCCTCATGGACGCTGGGTTCCATCATTCTGACCTGCTCGAAAATCCCGTTGATATTTCCAACACTTAGAAGCAGTCGATGACAACGATCGTCCTCAAGCAGTCTGCATTCTATTTGTTCTCACGCACTCACCTACCTATTTATACTGTAAAGATGATGCCATATTACTGACTCAGGATCGTCTGCTTATTGGTTGAGGAGAGAATCATGTGGAGGTAGGCATTTGGATCAATTCGATTCGGCTATAGTGGAATCTTTTGAGGATTTCTTTAGGAGAGCAACAAAGGATGAGAAGAGTCCGAGCGGTTACGATCCATATCCGTTCCAGAAAAGATTTGCCACTTCGATACAAATGCCCGAACTGATTGATGTCCCCACTGGCATGGGAAAGACTGATGCCGTTATCTTGGGTTGGCTTTGGAAAAGGCGTTTCGACCCGCGAAAGGAAATCCGCAACCAGACTCCCAGAAGGCTGATCTACTGCCTACCCATGAGGGTTCTAGTGGAACAGACCAGAGATAAAGCCCGGAATTGGCTGAAGAACCTGGATATGCTGTCCGACCAGCCAGGGAACAAAGAAGCAATCGTAGTAACGGTTCTCATGGGTGGCGAGGATAAAGACGATTGGGATATCCACCCTGAGCGAGACGCAATAATAATTGGAACCCAGGATATGCTGCTTTCTAGGGCTCTAAATCGTGGATACGGCATGAGTCGCTATCGGTGGCCGACGCATTTTGGTCTGCTTAATAATGATTGTCTCTGGGTGCTAGACGAGGTCCAGCTTATGGGGAGGGGCCTCACAACAACGGCTCAGCTTGCGGCTTTTCGAAGGAAATTAGGTACATTAGGGAATACTAAGACCATCTGGATGAGTGCCACATTGGAGCCCGAATGGCTAAGAACAGCAGACTACGAGCCAGATACGGATTCCGGAAATATCTTCAAGCTTGGAGAAAACGACTTGGCCGAGAAGAGGATTGACTCTCGAATCAAGGCTTCAAAGAAGCTCGGGCAAGCTGATTCCAAGATGGACGATCTCAATGGACTGGCAGATGAAATCTTGAATAAGCATAAGTTGGATCTGACTGGGGCACGCACATTGGTTGTCCTGAATACGGTGCGAAGGGCCGTCGAGCTACATTCGGCGATAAAGAAAAAAGGTACTCAGGCGAAGCTTATTCTCATCCACTCTAGATTCAGGCCGCAAGATCGAAAGAACGTGATTGAAGCAATGCTCTCCAAAACTGGAAATGAAGGTATGATCGTCATTTCCACTCAGGTCGTTGAAGCTGGCGTAGATATCTCATCCAGGCTGCTATATACCGAACTTGCTCCATGGTCCTCGCTCGTACAGCGTTTTGGGCGCTGCAATCGATCAGGGGAATATGGTTGTGCGGAGGTTTATTGGATAGATATCCCTACGGGAACTGATAGCAAGGCGCTTCCCTATCAGAACGAGGAGCTGGATGAAGCTCGTGAATTGCTTTTGAAGCTGAATGAAAAAAACGTCAGCTCAAGCTTGTTGCCTAAGGTCTCGTTGCCTTTTAATCATGCTCAGGTTATTCGCCGCAAGGATCTGATAGATCTATTTGACACGACTCCCGATCTGACAGGCCATGATATAGATATTTCCAGATTTATCCGTGAGACTTCTGAAAGAGATGTACAGGTTTTCTGGCGTGATCTCCCTAATGAGGGGCCGAGCGAGGACGAACCCAGACCACAGAGAAAAGAGCTGTGCTCAGTTCCCATTGGAGACCTTCGGGACTTGATAAAAAAGGGCAGCAATGCCTGGGTATGGGATGCGCTTGAAGGCGTATGGTCTCGTTTGGGCAAATCTATGCCCGTGCTTCCGGGATCGATGGTCATGCTTCGCGCAGATGAAGGTTACTATTCCGACGTGACAGGTTGGGATCCTAAATCCAAGAGTCCTGTGTCCGTCATTTCACGGGAAGACAAACCGTTAGGAGACAGATATGCGGATGACGGGACTTCAGCAGGTGATTGGGAGACCATTGCAGAGCATACTAATGATGTAGTTAGCACCATGACAAAAATAGTGGATGAGCTTGGTTTGAAAGATGGAAATCGGAGCATCCTTTTGGAAGCCAGCCGCTGGCATGACTCTGGAAAAGCGCATAACGCCTTCCAGGCAATGATTGAGCCAGACGAACTAAAGAAATTTTCAAATCCTCCCGCCGCTAAGGCACCCAGAAATGCATGGCGGAAAGGCAGACATCCAAACCACTTCAGGGAGAATGACGGGAGACGCAAGTATTTCCGTCATGAACTTGTCTCGGGTATACTCGCTCTGCAACACGCCGAGCCTGATCTGGTTGCTTACTTAGCTGCCGCCCATCACGGCAAAGTGCGACTTTCCATCCGCTCAATGCCTGATGAGTATCAACCCCAAAATGGGAGCCGATTTGCTCGAGGTGTTTGGGAAGGTGATAAGGTGGCAGAGGTTGATCTGGGCAGTGGCATTAGGCTTCCTGCCACTACCCTTGATCTATCATATATGGATCTGGGATATGGTCCAAATGGTAAGAGCTGGCTTTCCAGGATGCTATTTCTAAGAGATTCTCCGGATTTCGGTCCATTCAGGCTCTCCTATATGGAAGCATTGATGAAGGCCGCCGATGAGATTGCGAGCGGAGGAAGAGCATGAGCAACATAACTCTTCACGGTTGCACCTCCGAGCCTCTGTTATCATATCTATCCTCACTGGCGGTTTTGAAGCTTATATCGCAACAAAAGGATCCTGATGCCAAAGGATGGTGGGAGAACGGAATATTCAAATTGGACACAAGGCTCGCTGTGGATGAGCTGGTCCAGTTCTTTATGGAGGAGTATTCTCCCACGCCCATAGTTGCGCCCTGGAATGGTGGAAGTGGTTTTTATGAGGGTGACAATATCGAGGGCATCGATGCAATTCGCAATAGTGCCTCGCTGCAATTTGCATTGTATCGGGAAACCCTGGGCAGGATATTCTCCTTCCCTGAAATGCTCCCAATGGGTTTGACATTAGGAAATCTTCTGGCCTTCCTGCGACAGGAAGCAAACAAGAAAAAGGGGCGGATAAATGAGAACCTAGTCAAAGCATCAAACGAAGTTAATTTAAAATTTGAGCCCCTTAGAGCCATTCTTGCGCCTGTTAATCCATCAGAACTAACAATTAAGCAGCTTGATGAACTATCAAAAATTTCTAAAAGTTTTACGCCCTTCGAGAAGGAGAAAGCAAATGCCATCAAAGGAATCCTCAAGCCCGCAAAAAAATCGTTGACAAAAGCGAAGAAATTACTCCGCGATTCTAACAAGGATGAGATACTACAGGCATGCAGGGATAGACTAGATGAACGCGTTATCGAATGGATAGATGCCGCTGCAGTTATCGGTCCGGAGGGCGACGTGGAATATCCACCGATTTTAGGCAGTGGTGGCAATGAAGGTAGGCTGGACTATACTAATACTTTCATGGGCAATCTGGCAGAACTCTTGCTTTCACCAGATAACGCAGAGACCTCTAGAAAGCTTCTTCGTAATGCCCTCTTTGCCGAGGCTACCGATGGCCTTTCAGTCACAAAGGTCGGCCAATATGATCCAGGGCGTGCAGGTGGTTATAATCAGAGTCCAGGAATAGAGAGAAAAGATTTTCCCGCGAATCCCTGGAAGTTTGTCCTTGCGCTGGAAGGAAGCCTGGTCTGGGCAAGCGGGGTGGCCAGACGCCATGCACAGGAAAAAGGGTTTCTAAGGTGCCCCTTTACGGTTCGAGCCAGCCCGGTAGGCTATTCTTCCTCCTCCGAAAAGGATGGGCTAAAAAGGGGAGCCGAAATATGGGCGCCTCTGTGGAAGTTGCCAGTAAACTACCCTGAACTTCGCTCGTTTTTGAGCGAGGGACGCGCTGACGTAGGTAAAAAGCGCGCAACAAGCGGTATCAAGTTTGCAGAAGCTGTAGCATCACTGGGCGTAGATCGAGGTATCTCGGAGTTCGTGCGTTACAGTCTGCTTAAACGTCGAGGTGACAGTTATGTGGCCCTGCCCACTGGCCATTTTTCAGTCCATGCCAGAAGCGAAAGTGATCTTGTAAGGGAGCTTGACCCAATCCTGGCTAGGTTAGATCAATTTCTGCGGAGCTTCAAAGAGCCCCCTGCAAGCTTCTCCTCCGCGAGGCGGCAAATCGATGATGCAATTTTCAGCCTGTTAGAATGCGGAGGTGCAGATAAGGTCAAGGCTCTTCTGATGGCCATTGGAAGGCTGGAATACCTTGTCGCTCAAAGGGACCGATCGCGAGATCCAAAACTGAACTCTCCTCTGTCCGGCCTGACCCCCAAATGGATTGAGGCGGCGGATGACAATAGCGTGGAGATTCGCATAGCTGCATCGCTGGCATCTATTGGGCCAAGAGGCAAAGAATCGATGTGCAAAGTGGGCTATATTCGAGCAAATCTTGCGCCCATTGATTCGGTCAAGCCCTGGTCCTGGGCACAAGGACAGGGACAGACGGCATGGACGGGAAACTCCCTAGCAGCCCGCATGGCATCGGTCCTTACACGCCGGATGATGGATGCCCAGAGGTCGAACTGCAAAGAAAATCCATTATGGGGCACTATTCCAATAAGGGCAGAAGATGCAGTCTCTCTCATTGATGGAACGGTCGATGAGGAGGTCGTTGAGAACCTGCTCTTCGGAATGATGTGGATCGATTGGAATGATCGGCATCTTTCTGAGACTCGCAGGAATCTGATTTCAAATTGGTCCACGCCCATTGCTGACCAAGCAATTCCACGGTCTTTTGCTCTGCTAAAGCTCTTATTCCTACCGGACCCCTTCGATCATATTATCGTGAGACCAGAGGCATCTATCGTGCCGCTTCTTACCTCGGGGAGGATAGGAGATGCTTGTGAGATCGCCCGAAGGCGTCTCTTTGTATCTGGATTGTCTCCGGTCAAATCCCGTTTCTCGGACAATAGTAATGGAATCGGAATAGCTGCTGCATTGCTTTTGCCCATGCAAAGGAGCCAGGCGATTGCAAAACTGGTTCTCCACGAGAATGAATCATGAGACGAATATTTTAAGCTAGAAGGCATTTGGAGGGAATTAAAATGGATTTCAAAGATTTGGATGGAATACCTCGACTCCTGATGGAGATCGAGCTTGAACCGATACAGGGAGATCGCTTCCAGCCCACTGGATTTGCGGACCTCGGGGCCGCAGTCTATCAGGGACCGAGCAACAAGCGAATGCTGCTTGTCGAATCCGCCCAGTCTGTTGCTAACAGGCTTGAACAGACTTGCCTTGATGGAAATGGCCCGAGGATAGCAAAAGCATTTGAGGGGCTCCCGTATATCGTAGCAAAGCTCATGGGGGATACAGAAGCAGAGACAAGTTCTCTAGTAGAGGCACATCGCATCAACTCTCCCTACATCATAAGCAATAGCGAATTTAAAGAGAGTTTCAAGAATAGAGCCAGTTACTCCCGAGGCAAACCACTTAACTGGAAGAAGATTGCAGCGGCTCTATTCTATTATGATCCCAATGCTCTGCTTCATGGTGCATTCATGGCCAACCTGGAAGATGGCAGAATAAAGGTGCCCCGAGTCCTGACCGGCTTCATAGAGGCAGAGGGAGTACGTGAGGCAGCCTCAGGTGGAGTCAAAAATAATCTCCTTGACCCCACCGGCAAGATCAGGGCTGTGAATTATAATGAGAATGTCTATGGGAACGTTCCATATCACCGGATGGAGTATACAGCGGATCGTATCGTGGCTTACTTCAACTTTGATCTGGCGCTGCTTGAAGGATATGGCCTGGAACCCGAGGCACGCGATTTGCTTGTTGCATTTGGACTCTATAAGATCAGAAGATTCCTATCAAATGGCCTGCGTCTGCGCACGGCATGCGATCTTAAGCCCAAGGGAACAATAAAGATAACCGCGCCGGATAAATTCGCCCTTCCTGAAGAAAAGGCGCTCCTCGAATCTGTGCAAGAAGGAATCAAAGCATGTACCGGCAAAGGACTCTTTTCAGTGCCACCAATAACAGAAATAATCACGAAGGTAGTTCAGAAGAAAACTGAAGGCGAGGAAGCAGGCTTAGAAGCTACTTAGGAGACGCTCAAATGATAACAGTCGAGCTGAAGTTTCCTAGCGGAATGTTCCATGCCACGCCCTGGGGGCGCAATGTAAACGAAGGCGTCCCTGAATGGCCTCCTTCGCCTTACCGGCTTGTACGAGCTCTCTATGATGCATGGAAACGCAAACGTCCGGAGTGGCCGGAGTCGCAGGTGGAGCCGCTCCTAGAAGCTCTGGCATCAGAACCACCTCTATTCTGTCTTCCGTCCGCGAAAGCATCACATACCAGATCCTTTCTGAGTGAGAATGATCGAGATGTGACCAGGAGACAACTTGTATTCGACGCCTTTGTGGCTTTGAGCAAAGAATCCAGTATCATCGTCCATTGGCCTTGGGCTGAACTCAGCGATACTCAAAAAAAAGACCTTGATGAACTGCTATCGGTTGTGAATTATCTGGGTCGATCCGAGTCCTGGGTGGCGGCAAAGATAACCCCAACTGCAGATGCGATATGGAATTGTGTCCCCGTTAACGATTCAAATGAGTTGCAGGATACCGAAATTGTGCACGTGGCCTGCCCACTGCCGAAATCGGTCTATACCTCAATGCCTTTAATCGTTCAGCAATCGAAAAAAGGCAAGCAGAAGACCATAGGATGGCTTGATGCCCTAGCAATGTCTACATCAGATGTACTTGATTCCAAACTTAGCGAGCCCCCCGCATTCCAGTCAGTAATGTATCTTCGCCCTGCCAGCTGCTTCAATTCCAGGCAATCTAATGAAGCAATAAAATATGAGCCGAAGGTCAATGGTGTAATTTACGGCATGGAATCCAAAATTCTTCCACCGGTAACCTCCACCGTCGAGGTGTCAGAAAGGATAAGACGCAAATTGATGGGAATACATAAAAGGATCGTCGGCGATCCAAGGATGGTCTCATCCAAATTCAGCGGCAAGGACATTAACGGCAAGCCGTTGAAAGGTCATAGACATGCCTACATAATGCCCCTGGATATGAATAGGGACGGTTTATTGGATCACCTGCTGATAACCTGCAAAGAGGCTTTTGACTTGGAAGAATTGTTGGCCCTTGACCGCCTGAGATCGACATGGCAAGCAGGCGGCAGGCCCGAAATTCAGCTGGTCGCTCTAGAATGGGGCAAGATGGGTGAGATCGTTGGAACAAAGCCTAATAATCGACTTGCCAGTGCAACTCCCTTTGTGCCTCCCAGACATTATCGTAAGGGCAGAGGTGAGTTCGGAGAGTGGCTTAAACAGGAAGTAGCCAAGGCAGCTGAGGATCATGGCTTACCTAAGCCGGTTCATATTATCATTGTGCCAAGACTGATCTCCACTAGAAGAGAAATCCGATGGTTAGAGTTCCGCAGGAACCGGAAGAACGAAAATGCCCAGATTGGCTACGGCTTCGAATTGACCTTCCAAGAACCTATCATCGGTCCTGTCGCTCTGGGTCGGGACGCACATTTCGGTCTCGGGCTATTTGTGCCTGAATAAATTTATATTGATTAGATCTGGATAACACGTCCCCTGATCGGCCAGGGCCGTTCGGCCAGACGAACGGGCTAGACCAGCGCGGATGAACCGTCAGCGACGCTGCTGGCCTTTGGCTGACATTCATGCAGTACAATCTATTAATATGTATTTAAAATAGAATGAACAATCTTTATTTATCATTGATGACAATTCTCCATTTGAGATGGTAAAATGACCAAAAACGACGCCGTTCATGAAACTGAAATCCCGGATCTCATTCCCGCCCGCATGTTGAACGAGTTCGCCTACTGCCCCAGGCTCTGCTACATCGAGTGGGTCCAGGGAGAGTTTGTGGACAGCGCAGACACCGTGGATGGCCGGTTCCAGCACAGACGGGTAGACGCAAACTCCAGCAAAATCCCGGAAGAAGAGTTCGAAACATTCCACGCCCGATCGGTCTATCTCTCCGGTGCTGGCATCACCTGCAGAATAGACCTTTTAGAGGGTGATGGCAGCATGGCAACTCCAGTTGACTATAAAAGGGGCGAAGCGCCGGATATCCCGGAAGGAGCATACGAACCGGAACGAGTACAGCTCTGCGCCCAGGGTCTTGTGCTCAGGGAGAACGGTTTCAAATGCAACGAAGGCATTGTTTACTTTGTCAGGTCGAAGAAGAAGGTGCCCATCCGATTCGATGAAGCCCTGGTGGCCAGAACAAAGGATCTTATCGTAGCACTCAGAACCATGGCAGAAAATGGAGAGATGCCACCACCACAGGAACATAGCCCCAAGTGCTACCGCTGTTCTCTGGCCGGCATCTGCCTGCCAGACGAGGTCAATCTCCTTAAGGAGATGGAAGGAGAGGCAATTGAACCTGGCGAGGTCAGAAGGCTGCTTCCCTCCAGAGATGACGCGATCCCTGTCTATGTAGTCGGCCAGGGCAACACAGTGCGCAAGAAAGGCGACCGCCTCGAAGTCTGGTCCAGGGAGGGCAAGGTCAGTGAGGCCAAGCTCCGAGAGATTTCCCAGCTTTCGCTCTACGGTGGGGTGGAGATAACCACACCGGCTATGGTGGAGCTTATGCAAAGAGGAGTGCCAGTCCTTCACTATACTCATGGTGGATGGTTCCAGGGAATCTGCTTGGGAACGACCCACAAAAATGTTGAGCTGAGGATGCGCCAATTCGAGTGCGCCACAAATCCGCAGAGATCGTTACTGCTGGCTCGAAAGGCTGTAGCCGGCAAAATCAGAAATTGCAGGACGCTCATACGCAGAAACGATCCTGAGCGCTCCAAAGATTCCCTGGACCTCCTCGCAAGACTGGCCAGTGATGCGGAAAAGGCATCGAGCAGCGAGAGCCTCCTGGGGATCGAAGGCGCTGCAGCTGAAGCCTATTTCTCCAGGTTCGATAATCTGTTGAAGGCGGCAAGAGGGGGCTTTTTCTTCGAGAACAGAAATAAGAGGCCACCTAAAGATCCCGTGAATGCGGTCCTATCCTACCTTTACGGCATCCTGGTAAAAGACCTCTTTGTTACCCTCCTGGCTGTGGGTTTCGATCCTTATCTCGGATTCTATCACAGGCCGAGGTATGGTAGACCCGCCTTGGCATTGGACATGATGGAGGAGTTCCGGCCTCTAATAGCCGACTCAATAGCCATCACACTGTTTAATAATGAGGAACTCTCGAAAAAGGATTTCATCGAAACGGGGCTGGGGATCTCCCTGGCCCCCGAAGGCAAGAGAGCGGTAGTCGGAGGCTACGAACGCCGCTTGGAGACGGAGATAATCCATCCCATCTTCGGCTACAAAGTCAGCTATCGCAGAGTGCTGGAAGTCCAGGCCAGACTCTTGGCCAGAGTCATCTCAGGCGAGATCAAGGAATATCCACCATTCTGCACCAGGTGATGCTATGAGCGGTTTGAACTGTTATGTAGTCAGCTATGACATAATGGACCCGAAGCGCTTGCACTATGTGCATCGGACCATGAAAGGCTTCGGAGATCCTATACACTATTCGGTCTTCAGATGCAATCTCACGGACAAGGGCAGAATAGAGCTTATAGCGGCGCTCACAGAGACAATCAAACACGACGAGGACCGCATAATGATAGTGGACCTCGGACCAATGGATGGCAGAGTTGAAGACAGGATAGAGTTCCTCGGTGTGCATCCGCCGGATTTGGAGCAAAAAGCGGTAATAGTATAATAGCAGATCGAGAGGTTAGATGGTGATGAGAATCCCAGGAGGCGCTCGAAACGATAGCGAGGAGAGTAAAAAAAGATGAGATTCCATGTAACCTATCGAGGGATTACCTGAATTCTACCTGGCCACTCGAAAACCGGCCAATTTTCGGAATTGGCAGAGACCGAAAAAAGGCAGCTCTCTTTCCATGACTGAAAAGTCATGGCCCCATTGAAGCAACACCTCACAGGATCAAGCCTGTGTCAAGCCGCTGATCTTTCCATGACTGAAAAGTCATGGCCCCATTGAAGCGGCGAAGGCTACTATCTGCCGGAATGTCACGGGCACATCGCGATCTTTCCATGACTGAAAAGTCATGGCCCCATTGAAGCGGGCAGTTGATCACCACATCGCTTGCCGGGTAGTGCTCTTTCCATGACTGAAAAGTCATGGCCCCATTGAAGCGGACGGTGTCTGCGGAGGCAAGCGGAGTCGTCAGGAATATCCTGCTTTCCATGACTGAAAAGTCATGGCCCCATTGAAGCAGCCGCTCATGCCGGTGGTTGTGCCATATGTACCAACTTTCCATGACTGAAAAGTCATGGCCCCATTGAAGCAGGTAATCCTCGATCATGGGAGGGGGCGCACTGCTCCCCTTTCCATGACTGAAAAGTCATGGCCCCATTGAAGCGAAATCATCAAATTCCGTGAGCGAACCCTGAATCTTCCTTTCCATGACTGAAAAGTCATGGCCCCATTGAAGCTGCCTTCAGCCAAAGGGCAAGAGATCTTGGATATACTTTCCATGACTGAAAAGTCATGGCCCCATTGAAGCAAGTGTCGATGCAAAGTTGCCGCGTCTGGCACGCATATCGACTTTCCATGACTGAAAAGTCATGGCCCCATTGAAGCCTGACACGGATAATACCACGGTCACGATCGCAATCACGCTTTCCATGACTGAAAAGTCATGGCCCCATTGAAGCCAAGCGATCCCTTGTCTCGACATTTATCTGTGTGCACTTTCCATGACTGAAAAGTCATGGCCCCATTGAAGCGAGTTCAAAGTTGAGATCCCCAAAAGCCAGAGCAAGAACTTTCCATGACTGAAAAGTCATGGCCCCATTGAAGCACTACCAACGGCTCCCGCATGGCTTGACAGGTTGCACACTTTCCATGACTGAAAAGTCATGGCCCCATTGAAGCAGGGCCGTTCACCTTCTCGGCATAGCCCGGCGCAAGGTCCGCCTTTCCATGACTGAAAAGTCATGGCCCCATTGAAGCGCACATATCCAGATTTCACGACCACCATCGACAATTATACTTTCCATGACTGAAAAGTCATGGCCCCATTGAAGCACGCAAGTTAGCAGCGAGATGCATCGATAACGGACGATCTTTCCATGACTGAAAAGTCATGGCCCCATTGAAGCGGGCCAATCCAGCGCCGTGCGCCGTTTCCAGCGCGCTTTCCATGACTGAAAAGTCATGGCCCCATTGAAGCAGATCGGATAGCATGAAGACCTCAGAAAAGATTAATCTTTCCATGACTGAAAAGTCATGGCCCCATTGAAGCTGTCTATCACCACCACCGGAACGTCTTGACATTTGAAACTTTCCATGACTGAAAAGTCATGGCCCCATTGAAGCGCTATACTCTCAGCGCAGAGGTAACTGGCATCCTGTTAGCTTTCCATGACTGAAAAGTCATGGCCCCATTGAAGCGGGGGATAACGGTTTTCGTGGCGTAAAAAGAATGGCCTTTCCATGACTGAAAAGTCATGGCCCCATTGAAGCTCGCATCTAGGCGAGGATAACCAGTATACCTCGGAGTCGCTTTCTATGACTGAAAAGTCATGGCCCCATTGAAGCCAATTGGGAAGCAGGCATGGCCCGGATAAGCAAGACCCTTTCCATGACTGAAAAGTCATGGCCCCATTGAAGCCACACTTAAACTGATGTGAGTTGGTTAGATATGAAGACTTTCCATGACTGAAAAGTCATGGCCCCATTGAAGCAGCGATGGGCGAAGGTGTAGAGCAAGCGTTCCAAACTTTCCATGACTGAAAAGTCATGGCCCCATTGAAGCATATACCCCCGAACAACTAGACGCGATGGATGCAGCCTTTCCATGACTGAAAAGTCATGGCCCCATTGAAGCCTACGCAATAATCGGTAACTTCAACCGCAGTTCCCCCTTTCCATGACTGAAAAGTCATGGCCCCATTGAAGCGTTGCTGCCCGGTGGGATGGGGTTGCCGATTGATTCTTTCCATGACTGAAAAGTCATGGCCCCATTGAAGCCTGAACATGGTGCCTGAATTGCTGGCTTATGCCGAGATCTTTCCATGACTGAAAAGTCATGGCCCCATTGAAGCTGTGACTATCCTTTTTGGGAATGCCTGCGTTCCGATCGCTTTCCATGACTGAAAAGTCATGGCCCCATTGAAGCGTCTCCCGACGCATCCAAGACCTGCGATCCGTGGCTTGAACTTTCCATGACTGAAAAGTCATGGCCCCATTGAAGCGCAAGATTATGACAGGCTCCTATATGTGGGAAGCTACTTTCCATGACTGAAAAGTCATGGCCCCATTGAAGCTGAAATACCAAAATATTCTCATGATTTCTCATTGGCACTTTCCATGACTGAAAAGTCATGGCCCCATTGAAGCATCTGTAATTAACGGAGAGCTTACCGTTGCACCACCAGCTTTCCATGACTGAAAAGTCATGGCCCCATTGAAGCCAGTCCTATTTTGATGTACCTGGAGAGCAAGACTCCCTCTTTCCATGACTGAAAAGTCATGGCCCCATTGAAGCTATAAATAAAACAACGCTGCTAGATCAGTTGTTTTGCTTTCCATGACTGAAAAGTCATGGCCCCATTGAAGCAAGCTCTCTCCTGTGGGTATAGCGGCTGCGGTGGCCCTTTCCATGACTGAAAAGTCATGGCCCCATTGAAGCCATAATTCATCGGCTGGCCGCTTATGCCGCCGCCTCTGCCGCTTTCCATGACTGAAAAGTCATGGCCCCATTGAAGCTGACACTGACTGCCCGTGCCCGGATATTCAAAATTTTGACCTTTCCATGACTGAAAAGTCATGGCCCCATTGAAGCGTCTGCATGGGATGTGGCCTTTCCGGGCGGTTCTGTGCTTTCCATGACTGAAAAGTCATGGCCCCATTGAAGCCATCTTCGCCGATGTAATAGGCTTGGCCATTTGGCCTTTCCATGACTGAAAAGTCATGGCCCCATTGAAGCTCATCGGCCTGAGCAGGACAGAGAGGGAACAAAATCTTTCCATGACTGAAAAGTCATGGCCCCATTGAAGCTCCTTGGAGTAGTAACGATTGCTATCGTACCACAAGTATAGACCTTTCCATGACTGAAAAGTCATGGCCCCATTGAAGCCAAATCTTTGTCTAATTGCCGCTCTTTGGAATAATATACTTTCCATGACTGAAAAGTCATGGCCCCATTGAAGCGTTCGGCTTTCGATTTGCAACCAAGTTCTCCCAGATCTTTCCATGACTGAAAAGTCATGGCCCCATTGAAGCGTTAGTTGCCCCGACTGACATCGCCTCTAGGTGCGCGCCCTTTCCATGACTGAAAAGTCATGGCCCCATTGAAGCAAGTACAGATAATCGCCTGCAGCAATTGTCTTCGTCCAGCCTTTCCATGACTGAAAAGTCATGGCCCCATTGAAGCTCTGTGGTTCAGAACGGCGCTATGTGCAATACGGCCTTTCCATGACTGAAAAGTCATGGCCCCATTGAAGCGATGACATCAAGACCTACATCTGCCCGACGGCCAACCTTTCCATGACTGAAAAGTCATGGCCCCATTGAAGCGCATGTGATCTCTCTAGCAGGCCCACGCCCCTGGACCTTTCCATGACTGAAAAGTCATGGCCCCATTGAAGCTAGTGCACCATAACGAAAGTATTAAATCTTATAAAATATCTAGGATATAACTTGTGGCGAGAAAGACAATATTCCGCGT
>Ga0074195_1003694_pt1 | contig 13858 bp, 10 predicted proteins | sample EPASupsiteHSE623_FD_64525 | JGI IMG/M metagenome (GOLD analysis project Ga0074195, IMG submission 64525) | Bioremediated contaminated groundwater from EPA Superfund site, New Mexico - Sample HSE6-23 | ecosystem: Environmental > Aquatic > Deep subsurface > Groundwater > Contaminated ...
CGCGCAAAAAGCGTTTTACATCGGATAGCGTCCTGATATTTTTGTCGTCCATTTCCAGCGTCATGGCTTAGTTTACGAACGACAGAGCGCAAACGGACGATTCCAGCGCGGTTCAGGCTCATCCTGCATTAGAAACGCGCATTCCTTCAGGCTCATCTTGCATTGGATAATTCTCCGCTTTTCCATTGCGCGCGAATGTTTATATAATGAATTGCCGGTTGACACAATGCGACAATACCTGTTGCCCGATATAATGCCTGCCGACTCACCGCAGAGAAAAACCAGCCCGCTCATCGCGGCGGCGTTTCTGGCGTTTTTTTGCGCCGTTTCCGCCGGCGCGCAGGTGCCGGCGCCGCTTTCCTTTCAGGCGCATAAAAAAATAACGGAAACGATAGCTTTCTCTCCCGACTCCGCGCTGGCGGCGACAGCCAGCCGGGACGGGCATGTCCGCGTCTGGCAGATAGCCGACGGACTGCTTGTCCGTGATTTCCAGGGCAAGGGAGTGCTGCACGCCGCGGTGTTTTCCTCAAACGGAAAAAGCATCGCCGCCGCGGGCAGCGACGGCGCGATACAGGTTTGGGACATGGCCTCCGCCGAACCCGCTATGACGCTGGAAGGGCACATAGGCAGCGTGCAGACTCTGGACTATTCGCGCGACGGCAAATTCCTGGCCTCCGGCGGCGCGGACAAGACGGTGCGCGTCTGGCAGGCCGATAACGGGCTGGAGGCGGCGGTGCTTTCGGCGCATTCGGGCCCCGTCATTTCGGCGGCTTTTTCCGCCGACAGCAGGTATCTCGTCACAGCTTCCGAGGACCGCTCCGTGCGGGTGTTCGAGACCGCCGCCTGGAGCCAGACCGCCAGATTCGATATGGATTCGGCCCCCACAAGAGCCGTAATGTCGCCCAATGACTCCTATGTGGCCGTTTCGGCGCGGGACAAGCTGATATATTTCATGGACATGGCCGGCGGCGGCGTGCAAAAAACGCTGCAGGGCCATGCCAGGACGGTAAACTGGGCGGCGTTTTCGCCTTCGGGCAGATACCTGGCCTCCGCGGGCGCCGACTCGGCGCGCTTGTGGGACGCGCAGTCCGGCAGGCAGGCGGCCCTCCTTCCCGGCACGACGGCGCCGCTGCTTTGCGCCGCCTGGTCGCCCGACGGCAGGACCGTGGCCGCCGTGGCGACCGACGGCACCGTCTCCGCCTGGAAACCCGATATGCCCGGCGCCTCCGGCCCCGCCGCTCCGGCGCGCGCGCGCCCGCTGCAGACGCCGGCCAATCAGAAAGTTTCACTTACCGACGAAACGGCGGCGTCCTTCGGGCGGATATTCGGCAGGATGCAGTCGCCCAAAATGCTGATGCTGATACTCATTTCCGCGGCGCTGATATTCATGCTGCTGGCGATGTTTTCGGACATGTTTTTCCACCCTGAAAAAGTTTTCAAGTCTCCGTCCGGCGGGATGCCGGCTCCGCCCGCCAAGGGGCCGCCGCGCGGGCTCAAAGGCAGGGCGGAAACCAGCGGTTTCGTGTTTCCCGACCTGCCCAAAGCGCCCAGAACGGAGCTGTCAATAGATATCGCGGCCCCCTCCTCCGACAAGAAGTTCGGCGGCACGATAATGGCCCCCGGCGCGCAGAACACGTCGGGATTGCCGGATATTCCGGCCCTCTCGCCCATGCGCCCAGGCGCGGGGCCGCGTCCGCAGCCGGAGGAGGAGGCCGCGCCTCCCCGCAAGCGCGAGCCCGTCATGGCCGGCGTGGGCGGCGAGCCGGCGTCCGGCAAAGAGGAAGCGCCGCTGATATCCGGCAAGTACCGCATACTGCGCGAAGTGGGCCGCGGCGGCATGGCGGTGGTTTACGAAGCCGTGGACGTGCAGCTCGACAAGAAATTCGCGCTCAAAAAGATGCGCGCCGGCGCCTCGATGAGCGAGCGGGAAAGGGACCGCTTCATGAAAGAGGCGCGCATAACCGCCAAGCTGCGCCACCCCAATATCGTGGACATCTACGCCATCGTGGAGGAAAAGCAGAATATTTATCTCATTTTCGAATTCGTGGAGGGCAAAACGCTGGAAGGCCTCCTCTCGCGCTACGACCGCATCCGGCCAAAGCAGAGCATAGCGGTTTCAAACCATATCCTTTCCGCGCTGGCGTACGCGCACGGGCAGGGAGTGGTGCACCGCGACCTCAAACCCTCCAACATCATGATCGCCGCCGACGGCTTCGTGCGCGTCATGGATTTCGGCATCGCCCAGGCCGCCCGCGCGACCGAAACCCATTCCAGCGACGTTTCGGGCACGCTGGCCTACATGTCCCCGGAACAGCATCTGGGCAAGTACGACCACCGCGCGGATATTTTCGCCTTCGGCGCCACTCTTTACGAAATGGTGACTGGCCAACTGCCTTTTCCCGGTCCGGATTTCCTGGCGCAAAAACGCGAGGCGGCCTACACCAAACCTTCCGACCTGATTTCCATTCCCGCGGAGCTGGAGGCCCTTATCATCCGCTGCCTGCATCCGGACGTGGAAAAGCGCTATGAAAACGTGGCGCAGATGCAATCCGTCCTCAGGGAAATCAGGTTCCAGCCATGATTGCGGCTCAACTTGTTTTGGCCGCGCTGTTATTTTTTTCCGCACCGGCGCGGGCGGACGCGCAGCCTCCGCGGCATGCGCAAACCCGGCACAGGGAATCCGCGCGCGCCGTCGCCTGGGATGTTTCAGGCGCCACCATCGCCTCGGCGGGGCTGGATGGGCGCGTGATATTATGGAACGCCGCCGGCGGCAAACCGTCCGCCGTTCTGGGAGACGGCTCGCGCTCGTTTTACTCGCTGGCCCTGCTGCCGGAGGGCCGCGTGGCGGCGGGAGGGACAGGCGGGGTGTCCGTCTGGCGGCTATCCGACTCCAGGCTCATAGCGGATATCCGCTCCGACTCCGATGTCACGGGCCTGGCCTGGCTGGCGGAGCCGAAGCTTCTGGCCGGGGCTTTGCAAAACGGCGGGGTGACGCTCTGGAGCCTGGAACCTGTCCCGAAAGAGGCGGACCGGTTTGATACCGACAGGGAACAGCCCGTCTCGCTGTCGGCAAACTACTCCGGCTCGCTGCTGGCGGTATTGACCCAGACGGGAACGTTGTCGTTATGGACAACCGGCAGGGGAAGACTGCTCGGCCTGGCGGCGCATCCGGCGGGGGGGAAATGCGTCGCCGTTTCGCCCAACGCGAAGTACGCGCTTTCAGGCGGCCTCGAGAACTCGCTGAAAATATGGCGCATTTCGGACGGAGCCGCCGTGCGCAGCTTCGACACGGGAGACGAGGTGTCCGCCTGCGCCTGGACGCCCGCGGGGGATTTCGTGGCCGCCGCCGGGCCGTCGGGACGCATAAAAATATTCAGCATACAAGACGGCGCCAAAACGCAGGAGTTCGCCGGACGCAGGGGCGAGGTGTTCTCCGCCGCCTTCTCGCGCGACGGCAAGCTATTGGCCTCCGCCGGCGAGGACGGCGCGGTGCGGGTCTGGAAACTGCAATATCCGTCCAGCGCGCCGCCGCAGGCTTTTGTATCGCCGGACGCGGCGCGGGCCTCCACCATAGCCGTCGCCGCGTCCACTCAAACCGTGCAGGAGCGGCGTTACGGAGAGCCACCGCCGTCCGCGGAAAGCCAGTTGAGGCAGTTCATTGCCGGCCATCCTGCCGCGGCCGCGGGCGCCGGAGCCGCTCTGCTGGCTTTGCTGCTGTTTCCGGCGCTGGCAAAACTCATCGGCTCCAGGCTCAAAACCGCGCCGTCAAACGCGCAGGCCGACAATCCCGCCTATACCGTCCGCACTCAGATGAAAATGGACGACGTGCATAACCGCCAGGAAGAGGCCAAACGCGCGCTCGCCGTGGACCGTGCTGGCTCCGCCCTGCCGGAAAGCTCCTGGCTGGCGCACTACGACCCAAAAAACGCGGACAAGCAGGATTCCGGCAAAAACGACAAATAATTCCAATGCACAATTTTTTCCGCCTGCTGCTCCTCCTGTCCGTTATTCTCGTTCCGGTGCGCCTGCCGGCGCAGTCCGCGCCGCAGTATTCCCGCACTTTCGAGCTTAAAGGCTGGGCCGCCGCGGTGGACTGGTCGCCGGACGGGCAGACGCTGGCCGCCGCCTCGTCGGAGGGCGACGTGAGGCTCTGGGACAAAAGCGGCGCGCCGCGCCATGCCTTCACCCTCGCGGGAGAGGGAGGGGCGCAAACGCTCGCCTTCTCGCCGGACGGAAAGTATCTGGCGGCGGGCGGAGACAGCGGCGGGGTTTTCGTTTTCCGGCTGGCCGACATGACGCTTTCCGCCAGGCTGCGGCTTCACAAGTCCTCCGTGAAAGCGGTGGCCTGGTCGCCCGATTCGCGCTATTTCGCCTCGGCCTCCACTTCCGGCACGGCTGTGATTTGGGACGCCGCCGCGCTGCGCCCGGTCAAAACGCTGCGCGCGCATGACGGCTGCGCGTCGGGAGCCGCGTTTTCCCCGGACGGAAAGCTGCTGGCTACCTCCGGCTGCGATGAGTCCGTCAAAATCTGGAGCGTCCCCTCCGGCGAGCCTGTCAAGACGCTGCGCGGCATAAACGCCAACGCGAACGCGGTGGCCTTTTCACCCGACGGCAGATTCGCGGCTGTGGTTTCGGCGGACAGGATAATGCAGCTCTGGCGCGTCTCCGGCTGGAAACTGGCGAACAAGCTTGAGCAGGCGCACCGCGGCGAGCTCAACGCCGCCGCCTTCTCGCCCGACTCGCGCCTGCTGGCCACCGCCGGCGACGACGGGCTCGTAAAACTCTGGACCGTGCCGGATTTCAACCGCGTGCGCTCCATTAAAAACTACAGCCTCAACGCGCTGTCGCTGCGTTTCGGCCCCGGAGACGGATTCATCACCGCCGGCTACATGCTCGGCGTGGTGCGGGTATGGGACTGGACGCGCGAAGACGCCCGCGTGTCCGCGCCGAAAGCCTCCCTTGAAGACAAAAACGGCGGCGAACTGGCGAAACTGCCGCATGGCGCGCAGGTGACGGTTTTGTGGGATAAAAACCCGGGCGCGAAGTTAAGCGTCGAGTATGAGGGACGGGAAGGCCGCGTAAAACGCTCCGCGCTTGCGTTCTCGGACCGGCTGCCGCCCGCGCTGCGCATAACCTCGAAAAATCTAGACGGCCACACCCTCGAAATCTCCGGCGCGGCGTATGACGACTGCGCCGTCAGTTCGGTTACGCTCAACGGCAGGCCGGTGCGCTGGAGCGAGGCCAAAACGCCGAAGGGCAACTACTCGGACGTCTTCGCTTTCAAGGCGCGGGTTCTGCTTAAACCCGGCCCGCCGCCCGTTTTGCGCGCGGAGGATTTGGCAGGGCACCGGCAGGAACAAACCATCGGCGCCGCCGGCAAGCCGCAGGAATGGATGCCGAAACTGGTGGAGATAAAAACCGCCGGCCCGGCGCGGATAAAGGAAAATTTCCATCCCGCTTCGGCGGTGCTGCGGACGGCGCCGTCCGGCGCGCCGCTCACCGCCGTCGGCTACAACAAAGGCTATTACCGGCTGCCGGACGGCGGCTGGATATTGTCGGATTCCGTAACCGGAAGATGATGCGCCCGCCCTGAATCGCGGCTGAAGGCGGAGAGACAGCCATCCATAGCAGAGTGAAGTCCCGTTCCCTGGCAGATTTATGGCGGAAATGAAGGATTTTGACAGGCGGCGAAGCGGCATGAGACTGCTCGTCGTCAACTACGAGTATCCGCCGCTGGGCAGCGGCGGCGGCACCCAGTCCAAACATATCGCGCGGGAACTGGCCAGGAACTGCTCGGCGGTTTATTTGCTGACAACCGGCTTCGGGGAATACGGCATTCGCGCCGAGGACGGAGTGACGGTGCACAGGCTGAAAACGAGCCGCGCCAGAACCCATATCTGCACCAACGGCGAAATGCTGAGTTTCGTGGTTGCGGCGTGGCGCGCGCTGCCGGAGATACTGAGCCGCAACAAGTTTGACGCGATGCTCGTGTTTTTCGGAGTGCCTACGGGACTGGTTACATTCCATCCCGCGGCGCGCAATATTCCCTGTGTGATATCCGTATGCGGTTCCGATGTTCCCTGGCATAACCCGGACAGGTTCCGCTTCCTTTATTATTTTTTCACTCCGGTGATAAAACTGCTTTGGAAGCGGGCAAAAAAGGTTGTTTGCAACAGCGACGGACTGAGCGGCGAGGTGCGGGCGATAATGCCTTCGATAACGCCCGCAGTCATCCCCAACGGGATAGACACGGAGTTGTTTCGCCCGCCCGGGTCCAGGCTTATAGAGGGGCGCCTGCGGCTGCTTTATACCGGACGTCTGATACCGCTAAAACGCATTGACCTTATAATACGCGCGCTGCCGGAATTGAAACGGTTGTCAGGACTGGAGGTCTCGCTGGAAATAGCGGGCGAAGGCCCGCAGGAGCGGGAATTGAAGGCATTGAGCCGCGAACTCGGCATCGGCGACAGCGTGCATTTCGCCGGCGGGGTGCCGCACGCCGGGATTGCGGATTATTACCGGGCCGCGCATGTGTACGTGCAGATGTCCTGCACGGAGGGGATGAGCAACAGCCTGCTTGAGGCGGTATCATGCGGACTGCCGGTAGTCACCTCCGCCTTCAACGGAACCGATGCGCTTGTTAAAGGCAACGGCACGGTTCTGAAAAACCCCGAACCCTGCGCCATTGCCGCCGCAATCGCGGTTTACGCCGGAGACCGCGAACTCTACCGGAAACACTGCGCCGCCTCGCGCGAACTCTCCGCGCAGTTCAGTTGGGCCGCCGCCGCGCGCGGCTACCTGAGGGAACTGGGCGGATAAAACATGGACAAGGCGCAAAAGCTCAACCGTATCTGTCTCGTCCTGGCAGCGGGAATGGCGATGATGCTGGCGTGGAATTATTTTCAGGGCCATGCGCTGGGCAGAAAATTCCCGTATGACACCTTTCTCTTCCATCCGCAGAACCGTTTTGCGGACTTTACAACCAACTATGACGGCTGGCGGCAAGCGCGCAACCAGCCGCTGTCCGGCTATGCGCAGGAGCACTCCATTTTCGGCCTCGCAAAAGGATCGGGGCTGGCGCTTTTTCTCTTTTCGCTCATCGCCCCTTCCGCGCTGGCGTTTTTCCTGTACGAAACGATTTTTTCCGCCGCGCTTGCGCTGGCCGCTCTGAGGTTCTGCCTGACGGGGAACAAATTCGCCGACGCTTTGCGCGCCCTCGTCCTGATTTGCTGCTCCTACCCGTTCTGGTTCGCGATGGAGCGCGGCAACGTGGAAATATATTGTTTTCTGGCCATGCTGGGTTTTGCGGTTTTTCACCTGCAAAAACGGGAGAATTTATGGACTTTTTTTCTCGGACTCGCGATAGCGGTAAAACCTTTCCCCGCAGTTTTTCTGGCGCTGCCGCTTGGCGAGAAAAATTACAACGCAGCCGCGAAGGTTTTTCTGTCCGCGGTTGCGGTATCTGCCGCCGGCGTGCTGCTGTTTTCCGCCGTGTATGATTTCAGCCCGCTGTATACATTCGACTACTGGGAATTTTTCACCAAATGGACGCCGCGCTACAATTCCAAATACGCGGTGCACGATGGCGGCATCGCCTACGGGCATTCGCTTTTCGGCGTCCTGAAGATACTTGTTTATCACTGGGAGAACACAATTTTCCACTATTTCGGCACTGTCCCGGAAATCATGGCGCGGCTTATGAAGCCGTATTTCGCGTTCGCCTGCGCTCTTTATCTGCTGGCGGCGGCGTACGTGAGCAGGGCGGAGACCGTCCTGTGGAAAAAGATGTTCATTCTGGTCTGCTGCATGAATCTGCTGCCTTTCGTGTCGGGCGACTACAAGCTGCTGCACTTTTTCATTCCGCTGTTCCTGTTCGTGAATTCGCGGGAGCGGGATGCGGACGACGGCCTTTACGCGCTCCTGTTCGGGCTCATATTGACGCCGAAAAATTATTTTTTCCATCTGTTCGCCATGGTGCCGCGCGACGTGAGCGAAAACGTTTTCATCAATCCGCTGCTGATGTGTTATTTCTGCTGGCGCATCGTCCGCCAAAACGCCGCGGCGCGCGCATTGACTGAAAAGACCCCATCTTGTAAACTAAGCTGAACACGGCGGGAAGCCTGGCTTCCAGCGGGAATGAATCGGACTCATAAATTATTGAATCCGGAATACGAGACAAAAGGAGAGATTATGAAAGGCATGATGTTCATTGACGGCGAGTATTTCTATCAGGCTTATCAGACGGCTTACGGCAAGACTCCCAGAGTGGACCTGGCCGACCTTATCAGGCACCTTGTCTCGGACATACCCGGATTCGAGCTGGTGCGCGCGTATTATTACAACGCCAAGCCGCCCATATTTTCCGACGACGAGCTGCGCGACGAGACCCTCAAGGCCTGCGGCGCGGCGGAGCAGAAGCTCAAAGCCAACAACCGCAACTGGAGCGATTTGGAGCACGCCAAGCAGGGCATGGCCTGGGGCCGGCTCATGGAAATGGCGCGCGAGCGCATGAGCGGCAACGGCGAATGGCCGCCCACGGACCACGAATTCTGGCACGTCCTCGCCGCCGAGGACATCCTCGCCAAAAGCCGCTACGAGTGCGAGCGCGAGCGCATGAAGTTCTACGAGGCGCTGCGCTTCCGCGGCATAAAAGTGAAACTCACCAACCTCCGGCGCGACCCGCGCCAGAAAGGCGCCTACGTGCAAAAAGGCGTGGACGTGTTTCTGGTGTCGGACATGCTGGCCCTCTGCTACCAGGACGCCTACGACGCCGCCATCATCCTCACCGGCGACGCCGATTTCGTGCAGATGGTAGAGGCCGTGCAGGCCACCGGCAAGAAAGTTTATCTCGCGGGCTTTCGGATAGGACAATCGTGGGAATTGCGCCAGACCTGCGACGGCTTCCTCGAAATGGACCGCGCCATACAGAAACTGGCGCCGCGGGAAAGCAACTGACGCCGGAACTCAAATTCAGGCTTCAGGGACGGAACCCGATAACATGGAAAATCAAGGCGGAGACGCGGCTCAGCGCGACGTGTTTTATCCCGCCTCGCTGAGCATAACCGCGGTTGCCGTCACGGTTCTGTTCGCGGCGGTCGTGCCGGTTTCGCTGCTGCTGGTGAATGCGCGTGTCTTCGGCTCAGCGCTGGCTGTGCTGTTTGCGGTTATATTCGCGCTGGCCTGGCTTTTGCATCCGCTCGGATACGCGCTTTCCGCCGACAAACTCGTGGTGGACCGGCTGTTTTTAAAAATCTCCATTCCCTACGCCAGTATCACGGACATAGACGAGCTGCCCGATTCGTTTTTCAACAGCTCGGTGCGGCTTTTCGGCACGGGGGGGGTGTTCGGCTGGTTTGGCTGGTACTGGAAAAAAGGCATGGGCGTCTATATCCTCGAAGCCTCGCGGACCGGCGGTTTCGTGCTGATAAAGGCGGGAACGGACTATGTGCTGACTCCCGACGACACGAACGGTTTCATGGCGGAGCTTGCGCGGAGGCTTGCGAACGCGGGCAATGCCGCTCAACCGCTTGACAGTTGACGGCTGCTTTTGTCGTTGTGCTAAGACGGCAAAAAAATTACAATCTATTTGCTGTTGAATCCGAGGGGAGGCTGCGTCTATGATTAGCTTCGGTAGCAAGCCGCCGCAGGACACGGCGGGCGGCGTAAAAATCTCCGGCGAACCGATGCTGGTGAAGCTTTTCTCCACCGTGGTGCAGCAGCGCGGCTCGGCGGACCCCAACGAACTGGCGGCCCGGCTGGCGGCGCTCATCCTCGGCTACGCGGTCAAGGAAGGCGTCAGCGACGTGCATTTCGACCCCTCGGACCGCACGGTCAACCTGCGCTTCCGCGTGGACGGGCAGCTCAAGGACATGCTGACCTACCCCAAGCGCGAGTTTCCGATAACCGCGCGCATCCGCGTCATGGCCGATTTTCCGCCGCAGGCCACCACCACCTATACGCCCGAGGACGGACGCTTTCAGGTAAGCGTGGACGGGCATCTGGTGCAGTTCCGCCTTTCCTCGTTTCCCACTATTTTCGGCGAAAAGCTGGTGCTGCGCGTGCTCGACATGGGCCAGAACACGCTCAATCTCAACGCGCTGGGATTCACGCCGGACATGCTCAACCGCGTGCGCGCGCTGGCCTACGCCCCCAGCGGCATGTTCATAGTCGGCGGCCTCACCGGCTGCGGCAAGACGACCACGCTGTGCTCCATCCTCAACGCCCGCCGCAACGAAGACATCAACATAATGACTCTGGAAGACCCCGTCGAATATGTGCTGCCGCGCGTGTGCCATTCGCAGATAAACGTCAAAACCGGCTTCACCTTCGCCGAGGGGCTGCGCACCATACTGCGCCAGGACCCCAACATCGTCATGCTGGGCGAAGTGCGCGACAACGAGACGGCGGAAATATCCTTCCGCGCGGCGATGACGGGACATCTGCTATTTTCCACCGTGCACGCCTCGTCTACGACAAGCGTCATCCACCGCCTGCTGGGCATGGGCATAGAGCCCTACATGATAGCCAGCTCCCTCCTCGGCGTGCTGGCGCAGCGGCTCGTGCGCAAAATCTGTCCGGACTGCGCGCAGCCCATAACGCCGGACATAAACATTCTCCACTCGCTCATAAAGCGCAACGACCCGAACTATATGAAGGCGATAGTGGATATAGTCAACCGCCCCGGCGCGTGCTTCGTCAAAGGGCGCGGCTGCCCCGCCTGCCGCAACACCGGTTTCAGGGGCCGCACCGGCATATTCGAGCTGCTCATACCAAACGACGCGATGCGCAGCTTTATCGTCGGCAAAAACGGCACGGATATCGCGGAGCTGCGGCAAATAGCGCTCCAGTCCGGCTTGCGCACGCTGCTCATGGACGGCGTGGAAAAATGCCACGCCGGAATAACCACCGTGGAGGAAATAGCCAAAGTGGTGGACGAAACTTTCTGAAGTCTCAGAGCCTGTTCACAATCTCCGTATTCTGCTGCAAGCGGCGCTTTTGGCCCTGATACTTCGCGGTCTTCGGCTTACAGGCCCACTGGCCTGCTCGCCTCAGCCCGCTGCGTCTCAGAGGCAAAATCGCCGCTTTCGCTACGAAAGAGAGATTGTGAACAGGCTCTCAGAGGTGTCCATTCGACGCCAGGAAAAACAGCCCGCTTTCGCGGGCTGTTTTTTACCGGACGACACATGATCGCGGGAGGCTGATATGTCCACAAAAGTGACATGCATTTACAAAGACGACGGGCAGACCGAGCTCGTCCACGAACCCACCGGCGTTAAAATACAGACCGACCTGCCGCCCGACAGCGGCGGCAAGGGCCGCGCGTTTTCGCCGACGGACCTGTTCGCGGCCTCGCTGGCCTCCTGCATACTCACCATAATGGGCGGGGTCGCCCGGCGCGACGGACGCGATATTTCAGGCGCCGAAATTGAAATCGAAAAAGAAATGGCCTCCAACCCGCGGCGCGTCGGCAGATTCCTGCTGAAGCTAACGCTTCCCGCCGGCACAACCGCGCAGGAAAGGGAGAAATATCTCGCCTGCGTGAAAGCCTGCCCCGTGCACAGGAGCCTGCATCCTGACATAAAGGTGGAGCTGCTCTGACACCGGAAGACGGACAGTTTTGAAACCGCGCACTATGCTATAATTTTCCTGGAGACGCTTTGCGGTGACACCATGATAACCAAATGGCAGCTGGTCAAATACCCCGTTGAGACCGACCTCAACCGCCATGCCCTGTTCATAGACGGCGACATAAAGGATTTGCGCGTAGTCATGCAGAAGCTGACGCGCATCGCCGTCAGTTCCCACAAGGCGGGCGCGCCCTACTCCTACGCGGTTTTCCTCGCCAACATCACTCCGCAGATGTATGAAACAATACGCCGCGCCATGCCGGGCATCTGCCAGGTCACCGAGCAGATGAATCCGCCGGCCCCGCCGCCGATAGCAAACGACATGGATTTTTTCAACAAGCTGACGCAGAGCCTCATCAACCTGCAAAACGAAAAAAGCCGCCAGAACGAAGAGGAAAGCCGTCCTGAACCCGAAGAGCCCGCGCCCGGTCTGAAACCGCCTCCGTCCGCCCCCGAAACCGACGCCGGCAGGCACAAGCAGAGCCGCCTCTCCGCCAGGCAGGAGGACGAGCAAAAACTCGCGGAGGACCTCGCCGAGCAGCTTTCAAGCCTGCAAGCCCAGCAGGAAACCGTCCCCGCGCCGGATATTCCGGACAAAGCGCCGCCGAGCCAGAAGCTTTACGAGGCAAGCCCCTCCAAAACCGTCATCGCGCCCGCTGCCGCGGAAGCGGCGCCGCCTTCAAAACCTCCCGCCAAGCCGGAGGCGAAACCGAGGCCGCGTCCCGCTCCCCCAAAGCCGGAGCTAAGACCGGCTGCAAAACCCAAACCGGAAGCGGAAATCAAGGCGGAGAAACCCAAGCCCGTACCCGCGCCCGCGCCCGCTCCTGCGCCGGAACCCAAACCGCAGGAGCCGTCCGCGCCGGAACCGGCAGCGCAAATCAGCAAACCGCCCGAACAGCCCGCGGCGCAGGAAAATGAGAACGTCGCGCTGGAGCACAAACGCCGCAAAAACCACCGCTGGACCATAGAGGCGCCTCTCAATCCGCTTTTCACGGTGGACAGCGTGGTCACAGGCTCGCACAACCGCGCCGTTCACGCTAAAACGGCCTCGCTGGTGGATAATCCGGGCTCTTTTTTCAACCCGTATCTCGTGCACGGCGTTTCGGGCTCAGGGAAAACCCACATCCTGCAGGCCGTTTATTACGGCTTGGAAAAAACTCTCGGACAGGGAAAAGTGCTTTACACCAACGGCATGCGCTTTTCAAAAGCGATACGCCGCGCCTCCGCCGAAGGCTCCTGGCGCGCGCTCGACGATGAATTCTCCGCCTACAGCGCCATCGTGATAGACGATATCCACCTGATGACCGTGGACGCGGCCAACCGCGACCTGGTATCCGAGGCGCTCAACGCATTCCCGTCGAACCGCCGCCAGATGGTCGCGGCGTCCACGTTCTCGAAACGCGGGCTGGCCCATTTCGAAGGCGTGTGGGGGGTGCGCCTTCCCGGCGGCTACGAGGGCCAGGTAAACCCGCCGGACGGAACATCAGCGTCCGAAATAGTGACCCGCCTTATAGACGCCTCCGGCCTGATACTCACCGCGCCGGAAATAAACTGGTTCTCCTCCACGGAACGCCCGCTGGAGAGCGTGCAAAAAAATATTTCGCGCCTGCAGACGCTCAAAAACGCCATGCCCGCCTTTCCCGAGGAAAACATCCTGGAGCTGATAGCCGCGCATTCCGCAGTGGACGAGATGCCTCCCTCGGACGAGGTGGACGCCGCCGTGGAATTCGACCCACCGCCGGACAACCGCTGGGGCCGCTGGGGACTCTATTATCCCGACGGCGAGGAGCGGCTGGCGAAATACGTCCTGGCGAAGCTGCGCGAGCGCGCGCGGCAACTGGATATGCCCGGCTGGTTCGACAAGACGTTCTCCAAGTCCTACGGCAACCCCAACGCCTGGACCACTCCGGCGGAAATGGCCGACTACTGCGACAACCAGAAGGTCAAGGGCGCGATTATAGTCGGCCCCTCGATGGCTTCGGACTTCTTCAAAGCGGAGAAGGATTTCTTCCAGTCGGCGGACCGCGCCTTCGGCGGACTCGACATGCAGGCCGCCTGCGTCGGCACCGGCACGCTCAACACACCCCAGGCATACGCCCGCCTGCTGGCGGATATACTTTATTATTAACCCGCGCCTCAAATACATACCAATATGCTATACTTGGCTGATGAAAAGGAAAAGGGATTTCCGGTCACTGGATGAAGCAACTCAGGCGGAAGTGCGCAGACTC
>Ga0074195_1003695_pt1 | contig 13852 bp, 11 predicted proteins | sample EPASupsiteHSE623_FD_64525 | JGI IMG/M metagenome (GOLD analysis project Ga0074195, IMG submission 64525) | Bioremediated contaminated groundwater from EPA Superfund site, New Mexico - Sample HSE6-23 | ecosystem: Environmental > Aquatic > Deep subsurface > Groundwater > Contaminated ...
ATTGTCCATGCAGCAACTCTTGCACTGTCTGCATCTGGTATCGAAACAATTACCTGAAGTTTAATATCTTCGCCTGGGTCTAATTCAAAATATGAAGGGCTTACAGTTGTCCATTTCGAAAGAGCATATTTTCTCTGCTCAGGTTTCATGGCCATTGGTTTACCATTTGTGCCCATTTCAAAGTCATTGAACCCGATCTGAAAAGTATATTTCTTTTTTGTATCATTTTTAACTCTTATCTCCTTCGATAACGAATTACCGGGTTTTACCGAGACATGCATTGATGACGGAGATACCGAAACTCCCATATCGTTAAAAATTGTATCATTACTGTTCTGAGAAAATCCTGAAAAAGTGGTCAGAAACATCAGTAGAACAAACAAAACTCCATAAAACCCTCTCATACAATACATTTTTTTATGACCAAGGTTTTTTACGTATAATATTTCAATAAGGTTTCTTTTACAAACAAAATATTAACAGGTTTTCAACCGGCAAGTAAAAGTTAATTTAACTTAAATTGCTAGTAATAAAACATGTCTGACTAAATATTTTTTTTTTGTCTTTATACTTTTGTAAAAAAAACTATGAGGCTGATTTTTGTCCTTTGTCTTGTGTTTCTTTTCTCGTGTTCAGGTAATGATTTCAATTACGAGATATCTGGTACTGTTAACGGAGGCAAGGGGAAGACCATTTATCTGTCAAACCAGCAGAACGTAGATTCTACAATTATTGATTCCGATGATAAATTCCTGTTCAGAGGTATTACCAGTAACGGGAATTTTTTTAACCTATATTTCGATAAAACAAACCCTGTACTTCTTTATATTGATTCCGGAAATGTTGTAAATATTGAAACTGGTTTCGAAAGTTTTTCAACTGGTTATAAAATAACCGGATCTCCAGTTTCAGAAGAAATACAGATGCTTCAGACCAAACTGATGAGTACGTTTAGTCAGATCAAGCAGATTCAGGGGGAGAATATGCAGAAAGCAGACTCTTCGAACATTGATTCAATACGGAACATGATTAATGCTGAAATAAACAAGGTTGTTGATGAGCATCGAAATTTTGTATTTAACTTTATAAAGCAACGTCCCTCATCCTTTGCAGTACTTCCAGCAATTTTTCAGGCTTTTGATGCCAGAAACCCGATTTTCAACTTTGTTAATGATTACAAGTATTACACATTGATAGATTCGGCACTAATGAAAGCTCATCCCAAGTCTGTTCATGCACAGGATTTTCACAGCCAGTACATTCAGATGAAAAGGCAGTATGAGCCGTATCTTCAACAGGCAAATGCTCCGTCTGAGAATCAGACAGCCCCTGATTTTACGGTTACAACACCATCTGGCGGTTCAATTTCTCTTTCATCTCTTCGTGGGAAATGGGTACTGCTTGACTTCTGGGCAGCATGGTGCGGGCCATGCAGGCAGGAGAATCCTAACCTTGTAAATGCTTTCACAATTTTTGGAAAAAAGAATTTTACAATTTTTCAGGTATCACTCGACCAGACTAAAAACGACTGGACAGCAGCAATTGAAAAGGATGGTCTGGGTAAATGGATACATGGTAGCGATCTGAAATACTGGAATTCTGAGCCAGCAAAATTATATGGTATAAAAAGTATCCCGTCAAACTTTCTTATAAATCCTGAGGGCGTTATTGTTGCGCAGAATCTGAGAGGTCCTGCCCTGCACGAAAAACTTAAAGAAGTATTGAAATAGATTGTTATTTTCCCTTTTTTTTGCACTTTTGCAGTAAATATATCTTTTGGCCGAACGTATTAAACTTTATTTTGTAAGTGATGCCCACCTTGGGTTTCCAGACCATGAAAAAAGTCTTGTCAGGGAAAAGAAACTGGTTTCTTTCCTAAAAAAAGCATCTGAAGATGCAACCGACATTTTCCTGCTTGGTGATATTTTTGACTTTTGGTTCGAGTATAAACAGGTTGTACCCAAGAACTTCACTCGACTTCTTGGAACAATTTCAGATATTACAGACAAGGGGATAAAAGTTCATTTTTTTACCGGAAATCACGATATGTGGACCTTCGGTTATCTCGAAAAGGAATGTGGGGTAATTCTTCATCGCGACCGCCTTTATGCTGATATAGGAGATAAAAGATTCTTTATATCACACGGCGATGGTCTTGGACCTGATGATAAAGGGTTTAAAAGGCTCAAGATTGTTTTTAATTCTTCCTTTTTACAATGGCTTTTTGCAAGGTTTCACCCGAATTTTTCGTTCTGGCTAGCACATAAGTGGTCATACAAAAGCCGTATGAGCGAAAAACCCGAAGATTATTCGTTTCTCGGAGTTGAAAAGGAAAGATTAGTAAGATATTCTGCACGTAAACTTGACGACTCACATTTCGATTATTTCGTGTTTGGCCACAGGCACGTACCATACCATTCCAAATTAAGGGAAAACTCAGAGATCGTGCTGCTTGGCGACTGGCTTCACCATTTTACTTATGCAGAGTATGACGGGAAAAGCATATCATTAAAGAGCTATAATGGGAATGAGTGACGAATATTTCATGCAGGAAGCGATCAAGGAAGCTCTGCGCGCTTTCGACAAAGACGAAGTACCTGTTGGTGCAGTAGTGGTGTGTAACGACAGGATTATAGCAAGAGCTCATAATCAAACCGAAACCCTTAACGATGCAACAGCACATGCTGAAATGATAGCTCTAACAGCTGCTCAGAACAACCTTGGGTCGAAATACCTGAATGAGTGTTCGATATACATTACGCTCGAACCATGCGTTATGTGCGCCGGGGCACTGAACTGGACCAAGATAGGAAAAATATTTTTCGGGGCTACCGACCATAAATTCGGTTCGTCGCTGGTCGGCAAAAGACTTTATCACCAAAAGACCGAAGTATTTTCAGGGATCCTTGAAAAAGAATGCGGAGAATTACTTAGTGAATTCTTCAGAAGAAAAAGAGAGCTTCAAAAATAAATATGTACCGGCAGATTCCTTTTACAATCGCTCTAATCTATATCTTATCTTCTTGTAGTAATAGTCCTGTTCAAAATAATTTTGTAAACGACAGTATAGACAGCCCTGTTTATAATAATGTTATATCAGATTCCAGTTCATTTTCATATTCATCATTTACAGATTCTGTTTATAATTCTGCTAAATTATTTGGATTCGATACTCTTTCCGAAAATGGTTCTGGAGAAATAAACGATATGGTTTCTAACCGTTACATTTCACTTATAGTATTGAAAAAAAATGCTTTTGAAAACGATTTAAATGAAATCAAATCTCTTTTCAATATAACATTCAAACACAACTCTGTAAAGAAACCCGATAGTCCTGATCTGACTGTAGATATATATTTCTTTAACGACACATCCTCCTGCCGGAAATGGAAAAACAAATTTATTGACCTATACCATCAATCGGGAGGTGAGCCTTTGAAAGAGCTGTATTTTATTAGAGATTATAACAAAATTCTTTTGCATGTAACAACCAGAGCTTTTATGTGGGAAGATGGCTTTAACGCTGTTTCCGGGTCATGCAATAAATTCCTTGAAAGTTATGCCTGTATCAGAAGATAAAGAATACGCCGGACTAATGCATAGAATTTATGCTCAGCTTATAGACTATCTGTTCTTCTGTGCTGTATTTTTTCCTGTTACTAGAATAGTAAAAGGAACATGGTTAATGTATGCTTCTGATCACGACTGGAGGTGGGACTGGATCGTTTTCGACCCTCTATGCCTTGCTTTCCTCATATTTATTTTCACTTACTTTATTGTTCTCGAAAGTTTCTGGGGAATAACTATCGGCAAATTGATAATTGGTTTGAGAGTTGTAAAAACAGATGGCTCTGTACCCGGGATCACTGCCGGAATCATAAGGAACCTGCTTCGGCTTATTGACGGACTTCCAGCACTTCAGATAACAGCCATAACTCTTATTCTGGTTACTACTGAAAATACAAGGTTAGGTGACATTGCAGCTAAAACAAGGGTTGTTAAAACCTGATTATATTTCTTATTCAAATTACATCACCTTCTTAACTATTCTTAATATGCTAATCATGAAATTAATTGCACATTGCCATATAAATAAAATAAATTTGGTTTAAAGCTGAAAAGGGCTTAATTTTCAAAATAAAAAATGAAAATCAAATTATTAGTCATTTTTGCCTTTTTGTGTTCATCATGTTTATCTCAAAACACAGGGCTGGATTTTACCGATACTGATTCAAATTATATAATCACTCCACATGTTGCAGGAGTATACCCCCTTAATAACTTTACTATTGAATTCTGGTTGAGGAATTCCAAAACCAGCTCACCACAAAGCCTGCTGCAAAAAGGTAAATGCAGCGGATCAAAAACATCATGGCATTTGCAGCTTAGAGACGACAACACACTTGATTTTAACTTTGATACTGATGGTAGCTGCTCTACAATAAATAGCTATAAATGCGACAGTGTACTTGCCTGGGGAGTGTGCTATCACATTGCAATTACCTATTCAGCTGCCGGGGTACAGATATATTACGACGGCCAACCGCAAACCGGCTCATATACCTCCGGAGGTTATAGCGGAAACCTTTATTCTACAACTGAACCTCTTAGAATCGGTACATATTTGTTTCTGAATGGCACCCTTGGCAACTGGTTAAATGGCATGCTTGATGAAATACGTATATGGAACAGAGTGCTGACACAGTCTGAAATTCAGGCAAATTATATGCTCCCGCTTATCGGTAACGAAAATGGGCTTGTTTTATACTATAAACTCGATGAGAACATTTCAGGACCTTCTGATGTAGTTTATAATTATGCAACTTCTACTGGGGCACAGTTAAACGGCCTTACATACTCTACAGGAACCGCTACTCCTGTTTCCTATAACAGCTGTTTTATTTACACTTCCATTGCTAATACTGACAATTTCCAGTTAAAGCTGTTTCCAAATCCTTCAAGAAATATATTAACAATAGATATTGAGAGTCCTGTTAAGCCGAACGAAAAGTATAACGTTGAAATTTCAGATGTTTCAGGAAAGATAGTATTCTTTAAATCTGACTATTTCCCAATGATAATTGAGAATAACAATTTTCCGAAAGGCCTATATCTGATAAAGGTGTATAATTCCAATATATTTAACTTATCAAAGGTTATTTTTGATTGACCTTTGGCAGTATAAAAGCTTAAATATTTGCAATCATCTAGCAATCACAAGCCGCACAATACCACCCGTTCCTTTGTTTATCAATAGAAGATATACTCCGGGCTTTATGTCGTTTGTTGTGATTTTGTTTTTTCTTACTGTGCCTGACTTAACTTTTCTGCCTGAAATATCATTAATGTCCCAAACAGAACCATCAATGGCATTAATGTAAAACTCTCCAGACGAGGGATTGGGATATATATTTAAGCTTTTCTCCGATAATATATGCTCATCTTCTGCCCCGGTTAATGAATCATCATCTGCAATCCATATTGTGTCGGTCTGAAATGAGCTGCAATTCAGCTGATATGCAAAAATGAAAGTTTCTGCCGGCTCCGGGACCCCGTCATTTATCGGATATAATGTAATCGTACCATATTCTGAGCCAGCCGGAATATGAATACTGTCTGCCATGTGAATAAAATCAATATCGTTTACTGCACTACCGGATATTTTAATTGGCTCATATCTTTCAGATCCTGTCTGACATAGCATATGCAATGTGTAAGTTGCCATTCCATTACTTTCGGGAATTGTATCTCCGGAATTATTGGCAAGATCAGTTTCGAAATATGGGTTACAGGTAAGTGCTGATTTCTGTTCTATAAAAACTCCTGAATCATAATTATTGTCAGGAGCATCTGCCAGAACGAATTTTACGTGATACTGTTCGCAGGGAATTATTGCATGTTTGATATTAAGTACTGTTGTAAAACCATCGAATCCGACAAGAGAGCCGGATGGCCAGTTTTCTATAAAAAGTGAGGCATTTTGCAACGATTCGCAACTATCAGATACATTTCCCGGTCCGGCGCTACCGTTGTTAATAGAATTGATCCCAATACTTGAACTGGAACCTGGAACAAGAGCTATGTTCTTTCCTCCCGCAGGAAGCCCTGGTCCTGAAAGGATAACTGCAAAAGCATCAATATCGGGGTTACATACAGATTGATTGTATTCCTCGGAAGCAAAGATTATCCTGTACGAAATTGTATCAGCATAATCTATAAAATCGTATTCGAACGAAACAGCATCAAGATAATCATTATTGAACAAAGACTCAAGATCCGCGTCGCTTTGCGACGAACATATCTGACTAAGAAAATTATTGGCAGCGCCGGGAATAGAATTAACATTTCCAGTGCAAATCACAATACCGTTGTGCAGCCCGAAACTTGATGTGCTGTTGTTTGAAAAATATCCTATCTGACTAAGACCACCTGTTGAAGAATACTGCCCTGAATAATACACATTTCCAAAGTAATCGAAATGAACCGATAAACAAGTATTTATCATTGTCTCAGGTGTGGATGATGTTGAAATTACCATCTGTGCATTGCTGATACAGGATATTGTAATAAACACAATAAATATTACAAAACATTTGAATTTACTCATAATCAATTTTAGAATAACATGTTACAAACAATTAGCAAATATATAAATAAAAGAGCCTGCTTCAAACTAGTATATTTTTAATCTGATCGTAAAAAAACCTGGAAAAATCCAGTTTTATCTTGGAACCACCCATTTTAATATTTTGGAAATATTTAGGAGAATTGAGTTGAGTTCTCTGATCTCTACAATTATCTCGTTTACCTGCTCAGCAGGAAGGTTATGCTCCGATGCCTGCTTTAGGCTTTGTTTCTTTTGCCTGACGGCTTCTTCAAGTATTTTGAACTTAAACGAAATAATGGTTTTCGGAACAATAATTCTCAGGTTTTTATCCTCTGTTAAAGTATTAACACCTCTTCGCTTGTGAATTTTGCTAAGTTCATACTGGTTTGACAGAAATCCAGCAACCAGTTCACTCACTACAACATCTTCATGATTTATAAGTACTTTCTCGTCAATATAGCCGTGATTTTCGAGCTGTTCGCTCAAAATCGCAAATATTTTTTTGTAAACCAGATTTTTAAAATCAAGATCATCATTTTTAAGCTCATTTATAATAAATAATGCAATCTTAACGGGCTCTGCATTCTCTTCATCTGAAAGCAAAAATTCCTTATTGCCGTAATTTACCAATAGTCGCAGTATTTCTCTCTCAGCCGGTTCGCTGAATACTTCCTGAACATAAACCGGGAATCTGGGTGAACTTGTCTGTAATACCGGTTTAGGTGTCAAATAGTTTCTGGTATAGCTGTCAATTTCCTTCCCTTTAAGTAATTCTTTCTGAAGTTCAGTATATAAAACAGGCTCCTCTATCCCAAGTTTTTTGCTGCACTCTTTAATAAATACTGAGCGTTGGATATTATCAGGTATTAGTGCTATCGATCTTACTACCTGTGATATAACAGATGATATTTTCAGCGGATCGTCGCCTGCTAGCGATTTGTAATAATCGATTTTAAATGAAATGAAATCCTTTTTATTTTTTTCGAAATACTCCTCTGCTTCCTGCTGCGTTTTTCCTTTTGTAAAAGAATCAGGGTCTTCGCCTTTAGGCAACATTATTATACGTGTCTCAAAGCCTTCGCTTAGAAAACTGTCGGCATTCTTTACAGCTGCATTGATACCCGCAGAATCACCGTCGTAAATCAGTAGGATATTTCTGGTAAATCTTTTAATAAGATTCACCTGATCATTTGTTAATGCGGTGCCTGAACCAGCAACTACATTTTCGAAACCAGCCTGATACATCATTACAACATCGGCATTCCCCTCTACAAGGATGCACTCGTTCTTACGAGTGATCTCTTTCTTTGCAAGGTGGAGACCAAAAAGCACCTTACCCTTGTAGAAAATAGCAGTCTCGTGAGTGTTAAGATACTTGGGCGCATTAGAGTCAGCCTGACCCAGAACTCGACCGGTAAAACCCACAACCCTTCCACTGACATTATGAATCGGAAACATAACACGTGAATGAAAAAAATCGACGTGTTTATTGTTCTCGAATTTTTTAACCAGGAATGCCTTTTCAAGTATCTCCTCTTTATAGCCGGCTTTTACAGCTTTTTTGAAGAAGTTATCGTAACCCATACTGGCATATCCAAGCTGAAACAATTTAATAATATCGTCCCTGAACCCCCTTTGTCGCAAATATGCCAGACCGGCAGACTTTCCCTCATCCGAATTAAAAAGATTTTCAGAAAAATAATTTGCTGCAAAATCATTTACGATGTACAGACTCTCCCTGTTATTCCTCTTTTCTATCTCTTCTGCTGACTCAGGAGCCTCAGCAATTTCAATATTATATTTACGTGCAATCCACCTTAAAGCCTCGGGATAAGAAACACCCTCCTGCTCCATTACAAAATTTACAACATTTCCTCCTTTATGACAGCCAAAACACTTATAAATCCCTTTGGCCGGAGAAACCATAAATGATGGTGTTTTTTCCTGATGGAAAGGACAAAGTCCTTTAAGATTAGCACCTGATTTTTTTAAATGGACGTATTCTGATATAACTTCGTCTACCCGTGCAGTTTCAATTATTCTTTCTATTGTAGCATGATCTATCATATCACAAATTTAGTCCATCGTGCTCGTATTTCATTTTTTAGTTTTCAACAGGGCAAAAAAAAACCGCCCGAAGGCGGTTCTTTTTATGTCATAATGAAATTCTTATCTTACGATAGAAATTTTCTGAACACTGTTTGTGTTTTCGTTCTGAACCTTTACAATATAGTTTCCGGTTGGAAGTGCACTTACGTTGATCTGACTTGCATTATCAACTGAAGCAACAACCTGACCGATCATATTAACTACTGTAATGTTTGCAACTTCTGATACGAAGATTACATCGTTTGCAGGGTTAGGATATACTGCAACTTCACCTGTACGTGTAACAATTTCGTTTCCGGTTGTTCCGTCAAGGATAAGACCTACGATGGGAACTGTACCTGTAACTGAATACCAGCCAAATGCACCACTAACCTGAAGATAAGCAGCACCACCTATTGAAGCATCACCGGGGAACTGACCATCAGCACCGATCTTAATAGTATCGTTTGAAGCGATTGTGCAGTTTAACTGAACAGTTGCTGTAACAAGCTGACCAGCAGTAACAGTTATAGGAGCTGTAAGCTGAAGATTTGTCCATTCGGGTGTTCCTGCTGGAGTATAAGGAGCTGTCTGACCAAGTAAGGTTCTAACAGGAGGATTAACACTAATGTCCCAGTTGTAAACTTTACCTACAACTGTACCTGAGCCGTTAGCACCGTAAATGATAACAGAAACTGAATCGATTACTGCATCAGCAGCAAAATGATAGTTTGCACCATATTCCATTCCGGTTACAGCGGGAGCTGATGAGCCGAAGCTGTAAGGGGTAAGGATTGAGTTAAGGTCAGTAGCCCTGAAATACCAAGTGGGGTCAGCTGCAAAATAGATTGAGTCACCAGCATTGTTAGCTGTATTTTCATCTGTTTCAGCCTGAGTTACGTTTGTAGCAAAACCATACTGTGTGAAAACTGTAGGAGCAGTAACATCAGCAGCAAGAGTGTCGGTTGTTCCAGCAGCAATTGTAGTAGCTGCGTTTCCAAGATTTAAACCGTTAACTGCATCTGAACCGTGGAAAACAACGTTAGTCTGGTTAGCACTTCCGAGGTTGCTTACAACACCGTTAAGTGTAACATACATGAACTGAGGAATAGGAATAACTGAATAGTAGCTTAATCCTGCAACGTCCTGATAAACTTCTGTAAGAGCAAGTTCGTTAGTTAAAGTTGTGATGTCAGCTTCGGGGCCTGTTACATTGTCAAGGAAAATTGAGAATCCACCGTAGTCGCTAACGCAACGGAAACGAACCTGAACAGCCTGACCATTATAAGCAGCAAGACTAGCTGTTAAAGTTGTAGCAGTCTGAGGAGCTGTTGCTGTGTTGTGACCTGTAATACCAGTAAGCACGTTTGTACCGGTTGTCCAGGTTGAACCACCGTTTGTTGAAAATTCAACAAAAAGCTGCATGCCTGTTGAAATATAAGACTGGTTAAGAAGGATTTCGATAACATCATAGCTTAATGTGTTGTTACCAGCAACCGGATGAAGAACAGGAGTGATTAATGAACCTTGTTCACCAGCGTTGATATTAAACACGTCCATAACTGCAAATACGCCATCACCATAGTTAGCTGCATACTGTGAATAGTACCATGTGGCGCTTCCTTCCCAATATCCTGTAGCGGGGTCAGCTGACCAACCGTTAGGGGGGAAAAGGGTAAAAGTTTCATTCAGGTTAGCCTGAATGTCTTTTGTTGTAGAAACAGTCTGTCCGATTGTGTGATTAGATTTCAGGTTTAGCTTGATATTAGCTTCTTTCTGAGCTAATACACTGCCAACCATAAACACTAGAACGAAAAGACTTACGTAGATCTTTTTCATAAATTTTGGTTTTAGTTAAACATTAGTTTTGCACAAAAATAGAGAAGTTTTTACATTCTCCAAAAAAAAAGATTTATTCTAAGACTTCCAAAGACTTCAAAAAGGTTGCATCTACGGATAAAGCAATCGGATAAAATCCTGCATCATCGAAGATATTTCTTGATATATAAGCATTTAAATGAGTCTTTAAAATATTCTCAATTTTAGGGTCAATTTTTTCAGGAACAACAATCTCGTTTTCAGACAAATACTTTAACAATTGCTTATAAACACCCTGCGTTTCAAGAAATTTAACAAGCGACAGCCATCCGGTAAACGATTTAAGTTTCTTTCTGTTAGAATCAGTATACTTCCATGCAAATCGGTAAATAAGGTTCTTATTAATTATTTCGTTAAAATATGTTGTCAATCCGGCAGTATCAGGCGGAACAACAATATCTGGCTGAATTCCTCCACCTCCGTAAAGCACTTTTCCACCAGCAGTTATGAACTTCATGCTGCTGTCGACAGCCAGAACTTCGTTCCCTATTATACTGTTATAAAGGCTTTCGTAATAATCCTCAGTTCCTTTGTTATAAGGACGTTGAATACAGCGTCCTGTAGGCGTATAATACCTGGCAACTGTAAGACGCAGAGAGGACCCATCCGGGAAAAATGTTGGTTCCTGAACAAGACCCTTGCCAAAAGACCTGCGACCTATTACAACACCTCTGTCGTTGTCCTGTATTGCACCTGCAAGTATCTCACTTGCCGAGGCAGACCACTCATCGATTAGTATTGCTACTTTTAAATCCTGACACATACCCTTTCTAGTTGCATAAGAGCTTATCCGTGGTCGGTTCTTGCCCTGAGTATATACTATCAGCTTGCCTTTTGGAAGAAATTCATCTGCAAGAGCAATAGCTGCATCAAGGTATCCTCCACTATTTCCACGAAGATCCACAACTATTGATTTCATTCCTTTTTCGAGAAGCTGCTCAACTGCATATACAAATTCTTTATGTGTGTTCTTAGCGAATTTGCTGACCTTTACATAACCGGTTGTTTTATTGGCCATATATGCAACATCAACACTATGAAGGGGTATCCTTCCTCTTGTTATTTCAATATCTATCAGATCGGCACTTGTTTTCCGGAATACCGACACTTTTACCTTTGTGTCTTTTGCACCCTTAAGTTTTTTCATAACTTCCTCCGAAGTTATACCCTTTCCTGCCACCAGTGAATCGTCAATATAAACAATTCTGTCGCCGGGTAAAACACCTTCCTTTGCAGACGGACCCCCCGCTATGGTATTTACAACAACTATAGTATCACTTTGTATGTTGAATTCAATCCCTATGCCTTCAAATTCACCTTCCAGTGGTTCACTCACTTCGGTCAGCATGGATGCAGGAATATAAACAGAATGCGGGTCGAGGTTTTCAAGAATAAAAGGAAGACTTTCTTCTATAATCTTATTCAGGTCAACTGAATCAACGTATTCGTCGTTTATATAACGAAGAATCGATTGCAGTTTCTGATTATAATCATTGTCCCTGATCTCTCTGCGTTGATTGTTCTCGGGCAAATAACGTGCAAGCAGCATTCCAAGAACAAACGCAAGTGACAGAAGTAAAGGTAAAAATACCGGAAGCCTGTTTTTAGTCATTCTCATTAATATAAACGACCTCAATACCTGCCTTTTCTAATAGTGCCGGTCCATCAGCCTTATGATATAATTCGGAAAAAACAACGCGCTTAATACCAGCCTGAATGATTAGTTTAGAGCACTCAAGACATGGAGACGTTGTAACATAAAGAGTTGCCCCGTCGCTGCTGTTGTTTGATTTTGCAACCTTTGATATGGCATTAGCCTCGGCATGCAGAACATATGGAAATGTAATATTGGAACTGTCTTCACAAATATTGTCGAACCCCGAAGGTGTTCCGTTATAACCGTCAGAAATGATCATTTTATCTTTAACAATCAGAGCGCCTACCTGCCTTCGCTTACAATAGCTGTTCTGAGCCCATATAGATGCCATACTCAGATAACGCTTATCGAGCAGTATTTTTTTATCATCACTTTTGTCAGATTCAAAATTCATATTTTTTTGTTTTGCCCTCAGCCGTTATCCCTCATATGTCCCTATAAATAAATAGCTCTGGTACGAAATTTCCGCAAATATATATAAAATTCCTGACTGTAATGATCTGATTTATTTATTAAAAATTGTCAATTACATGGCCAGGATTCGAAAAATTCAAAGTAAGAAACAGATTGAAAGAGAATAAAAAAAACAGAGGGAGAATGATGCTAGCACTAACTTTATTTCTGGTCCCTCACTCTCAGCTCTCATTCTCACTCTGTTTTTGTACCCGGAACCGGAATCGAACCGGTACAGGAGTTAACCTACTGGTTTTTGAGACCAGCGCGTCTACCTATTCCGCCATCCGGGCTTAAATGGGTTGCAAAATTATTAAAATATAACTAATACAAAAAAAAATCTTACGATGAAGGAAATGATACTTTTTAATGGTTGCCGATAAAACAATTTGTTAATAACGTCAGTTGCATTAAAATGTAACAAATAACATAACAGCCGATTTACTGATTTTATTTATTGCAACACAACGTTTATCAAAATTGATAAAACAGTGTTTCAACATCATTCAAAACTCATATATTTGTAATGAAAATACATTAAAATGTTCAGTGAGTTTTTTTCGAAACGTAATTTCCTGACACTTATAGGGGGAGCGGAGGACAAGGATGGCAAAAAGGCTATTCTAAGCAGCATACTTGAAACCACCAAGGCAGATAAAATTGTGGTAATTCCAACTGCATCCAATTATCCTCAGGAAGCTTTTGACAACTATAACCGTGCTTTCAGAGATCTCGGTAAATCTGAAGTTTTCTGCTGCGATATTAGGTATAACGATGAGGCAGATAAACCTGAATTTATTGAAAAGATTTCAGAGGCTAATCTCGTGTTCTTTTCGGGTGGAGACCAGGCAAAACTTGTTCAGACTCTGTCAAAATCGAAGTTGATTGAAATTGTAAAGAGCAGGTTCTTCGAAAGTGACCTTAGCATTGCAGGCACAAGTGCCGGTGCTGCTGCTTCAGCCGATACAATGTATTATGATGGTGATTACAGGGGATTCCTGAAAGGTGCAATATCTGTTGATAAAGGTTTCGGGTTTATAAAAGATCTTGCAATCGACACTCACTTTCTGCACAGGGAACGAATCCCGCGCTTACTACAGTTCCTCGCTATGGGATATTGCAACAAAGGAATTGGTCTTGACGAGGACACCGCAGTAATAATTTCGCCA
>Ga0074195_1003696_pt1 | contig 13849 bp, 10 predicted proteins | sample EPASupsiteHSE623_FD_64525 | JGI IMG/M metagenome (GOLD analysis project Ga0074195, IMG submission 64525) | Bioremediated contaminated groundwater from EPA Superfund site, New Mexico - Sample HSE6-23 | ecosystem: Environmental > Aquatic > Deep subsurface > Groundwater > Contaminated ...
CCTGCCCCACTCCACTGTAGTCCTGGATATAGGCGGCGGCAGCACGGAGCTTACCTGGCAGCAGTCGGGCAGGTTGCGCCTGGTTAGTATAAATGCCGGGGCTGTGCGGATGACCGAAACCGGCGCGGGGGAAGCGGAGATATCAGATCTTCTAAGACCGGCCCTGGAGGAAATAAAGAGAGTGTCATTAAAAAATCTGGTGGGAGTGGGTGGAACGGTAACCACCCTGGCTGCCATTGACCAGCGACTTTCCGTTTATGATCCTGAGCGGGTGCACGGCTATTGCTTAAGCGCCGGCAGTGTAGACAGGATCTTAAATATGTTGAAAGACATGGACATAAAGGAACGAAGGAAGGTGCCGGGCCTGCAGCCGGAGAGAGCCGATATTATCGTCGCGGGAGTGGTTATACTTAAAACGGTTTTAAGCGGGCTGGGCCTCAGCTGGATGTATGTCAGCGAATGCGACATGCTTTACGGATTATTGCTGGAAGAAGTCGAAATAAAGTGATGCAATAGCTACCAAAGATGACAATATATTCCATGTACTTATACTATAATAATACTATTGGTAGAAAAAGTATAAGGGGTGGATCTATTGTTTGAAAATACCGAGATCTATCCGTATCACCGGTCCGGGAGTGAAAAAAAGAAGCACCGGTCCGGAGTCAGTACAAAGAAGGGCAAAAAGCAAATTCCTTTTTTCCGGGCCAAAGTTGGACAGGCCTTGAATTCTGAGTCCCTGGTACTGGCCTGTGCCGGCTTCTTTCTGGGGCGGGCGGTTTTGCTGGGTGAGCTGTCGCCTTTCGGGGCTTCTTTTGTGGCTGCCGCTATCAGGGTCTGTGGCCGTTCCGGTATTCTGGCGGTCCTTTCAGTTATCCTCGGCCTGGCCACGGTCAGCAGGGGGATCCCCCTTACCAGCTCGATTCTTACCATGCTTTGCACCTGGCTCTTAATCAGATCGGCGCCGGCCGAAATGAAAAGGCCGTGGCTGGTACTGCCGGCCTTGGTTCTGGCTGCGACCGTGGTGGTTAAAGCCTCCTTTATAGCTTACAGTTTCCCTTCTTCCTACGGTTACTTCAGCGTTTTGTTTGAAGCTGTGTTTGCCGCCCTGCTCACTCCAGTCATGTTATACGGCATTGAGGCGCTTAAAAAAAAGGCCGGCGGTGTTTACCCTTTTTCCGGAGAAGAAATATTTTGTTTACTGCTTATCCTGGGAGGCCTTATCGCCGGAACCGGTGATCTCAAGTATGAAATGATAAGCGTAAAGGGCGTCTTAAGCAAGTATGTTATTTTGCTGGCGGCGTTTGTTGGCGGCGCCGGCGCCGGCGCCGGCGCCGGCGCGGGGGGGGGGACCATACCCGGTTTGGCTTATGTCACGGCTCCAGTCATGGTGGGGGCATACTCATTCGCCGGTTTGCTGGCGGGTATTTGCAAAAATTTTAGTAAAACCGGTGTGGCCACCGGATTCCTCCTGGGTAATATTATTTTATCGGTTTATATTAGCGATTATGGGAATATGGTTGCCATTCTCGCGGAAACAGGGATTGCCACACTGCTTTTTCTGCTGGTCCCGGTGGTTTTTTTAGAGGATTTGAAAGTGGCCCTGGGCCTGGAGTCCCCTAAAACAAAGGAAACCCCCGAAGAAGGATTTTTTTACAAGGAAATATTCGATGATCGGATTAAAAACTGGGCCAGGGTGCTCAGAGAATTGTCGCGGACCTTTGAACAGGTATCTTCCACCACCGGCAAGGACTGGGAAGAGCAAGGGCTGCAAAGGCTCTTAAACCAGGTGGGTGAAAAGATATGCAGTGACTGTACCTTTTACAGGACCTGTTGGGAAAGAGAGTTTTACAAGACCTACCAGGGGCTGATCGATCTCCTCGCCCTGGTTGAATTATTTGGAAAAGTCACACCGGACAGCCTGCCTGATGAGATTAAAAGGCGCTGCTCGCGGACCAAAGAGCTTGCCATTACCATCAGCTGCCTTTACGAAACATATAACTTGAACCGCTACTGGTCCCACCGGCTGTTGGAGAGCAGGGAAATCGTCGCGGAGCAACTGAGGGGCATTTCCGAGGTAATGGCCAGCCTGCCGGGCGAGCTGGAATACGAAGTGGAAGCGGGGGAAGTGGGTCCCGCCCTGCGTAGAAAGTTAAAAGAGGCGGGTGTCCAGGTGGACAGCCTGTCAGTATACCGCAGGGAAGACGGGGCGATTGAAGTTTCTCTGGCACATCTTCCCTGCGGCGCGACGATGGAATGCAGGGATTTAATCATGCCTATACTGTCAAAACTGCTTGAACAGCCTTTTTACACGTCGACACCGGCATGCACCGTCAGGGAAGGGGAGCCCGCCTGTCACCTGAGATTTTACCCGGATCAGAATTATCGCCTGATTCTGGGAGCGGCGGGCATAGGTAAAAACGGGAGCATCGTTTCCGGTGACAACTACGCTTTTTTGCATCTTAAAGGAGGAAGGTTGGCCCTGATCCTGAGCGACGGCATGGGGGCAGGCCCGCGTGCCGCCCTGGAAAGCGGAACAACTATTTCTCTGCTGCGTCATCTCCTGGAATCAGGTTTCGGGCAGGATCTGGCCATAAAAACAGTTAATTCAATCCTGGTCCTGCGCTCGCCGGGCGAAACTTTCGCCACGGTTGACCTGTCAGTTGTAAACCTCAACTCGGGGCAGGCTGATTTTATAAAAATAGGGGCGGTGCCCACATTCTTGATCCGGGGCGGGCAGGTGGATCAGATTAAATCCAGTTCCCTGCCGGTGGGAATTATTGAAGATATCGAAGTGTCCACCCTGACCAGAACCTGTGAGGACGGGGACCTGCTGGTTATGGTCACCGATGGTATCCTTGACGCTTACAGGGGCAGCGGCAGCCGGGAAGAATGGCTGGCCGGGGTTTTATTGGACGTGATGGACATGCCTCCCCAGGAAATGGCTGAACTCATTTTGAAGCTGGCCCAGGCCGGAGCGGGCGGCGCGGCCAGAGCGCCCGACGACATGACCGTGCTGGTGGCCAGGATGGAAAAACAAAAACATGTGAAAAACTAACTGCTTTAGGGGGATAATCGTTTTGCAAAACACGGTTATCCCTCATTTCATTATCCGTGAAAAACTTTTCAAGTTAAAACAGGCGGGGTATAATGCTACAAAAAGATAAAAAAAATCGTTAATCATAGGGCGGATAAATGAGAATAAGCACGGGCAATATTTTTAATCATAGCATCTTGCGAGCGCTGGGCAGCAGGAATTACTGCCTCTTTTTCGGAGGCCAGGGTATCTCCCTGATCGGCACCTGGATGCAGCTGATAGCCATGAGCTGGCTGGTCTACCGCCTGACAAACTCACCACTCCTGCTGGGCGTTATTGGGTTTACAGGCCAAATACCAGCGTTTATCTTCGCTCCCCTGGCCGGTGTTCTGGCAGACCGGTGGGACCGGCGCCGCATCCTGGTTGTGACCCAAACCCTGGCCATGGTACAGGCTTTTATTGTGGCCGGCCTTACCCTCTCCGGTATAATAGCTGTCTGGCACCTGGTTCTGCTGAGTTTATTTCTTGGCTTTGTCAATGCCTTTGATGTGCCGTCCCGCCAGGCGCTGGTAGTATTAATGGTGGAAAAAAAAGAAGACCTGCCCAATGCCATTGCCTTGAACTCATTCCTTTTTAATGGAGCCCGTTTGGTTGGCCCGACCATGGCAGGGATCCTGATCGCTGTTCTGGGCGAAGGCATGTGTTTTTTACTGAACGGCATCAGCTACATAGCGGTTATTGCCGCCCTGCTGGCGATGAAAATTGAAATCAGCAAGAAGGAGAGAAAGGATTCCCGTATTTTTCAAGAGCTTAAGGAAGGTTTAAGATATGCCTTTGGCTCCGGGGCGATAAGGGTTATTCTGCTGCTGTCCGCCGTTATCAGCATGGTGGGCATGCCTTATTCCGTGCTTATGCCGGTTATAGCCCGCGATGTTTTGAACGGCGGGGCGCACACTTTTGGCTTTTTAATGACAGGAACCGGCATCGGCGCCATAACAGGGGCTGTTTATCTGGCCACCCGGAAAAGTGTTAAAGGGCTGGGAGGTATTATACCCCTGGCTACCAGCCTTTTTGGCGCCGGTTTGATCATGCTTTCCCTGTCCCGTGTCTTTTGGCTGTCCCTGCCGTTAATGATCTTGACAGGCTTCGGCGCGATGATCCAGATGGTATCAAACAATACTATTTTACAAACCATAGTTGATGATGACAAGCGGGGACGGGTGATGAGCCTTTTTACCATGTCGTTTATCGGCATGGCTCCTTTTGGCAATTTAGTGGCGGGCGGGCTGGCCAACAGGATTGGCGCTCCCGCAACAATCTTCTTCAGCGGATTCCTGTGTATAATCGCCTCACTGCTTTTTTTAAGCAGGGTACCAATGCTTCAGAGTGAGATTGACCGTCATCTCCGGAAACAGGTGAATTAATGAGTAAATGCTCTTTTTTACCATCACTGTGCCGGACGGCGGCAGGAAAAGCTTTGAGCGGTGTTGAATAACGAGATGGCTGCCAGAATAGCTATAAAAAACAAGTCGTAAGCTTTAAGTCGTAAGGCGTAGGTATGAATGTAAACCTCTTGGGTTGAAGACCTGTTAGGAATGCAGAATATACCTACGGCCTACAGCCTGCGACCTACGACAATATATAGGTGAAAGTTAATGGACATGCTCCAAAAGGTCAGCGCTTACATGGTCCGCCACCACATGGTTGAGCGTGGCTGCCGGGTGGTCGTGGCTGTGTCGGGCGGCCCGGACTCAATAGCGCTTCTGCATATGCTGTACTTATTAAAAGATGAGCTGGAAATATCACTGCACGTGGCCCATTTAAACCACATGTTCCGGGGCGAAGAGTCGGATAACGACGCTTTATTTGTGGCTGAAATGGCTGAGCGTTATAATCTGCCCGCTACTGTAAAATCCATTGATGTCCCGGCGTACAGGCGGCAAAGCAGTCTCTCCAAACAGGTGGCCGCCCGGGAAGTGCGTTATGATTTTTTTCTTGAGACAGCCGGGCGGGTGGGCGCGACAAAAATTGCCCTGGCGCACCAGGCGGATGATCAGGCCGAGACCATCCTGATTAATTTTCTAAGAGGTACGGGCACCACAGGCCTCAAAGGCATTCTTCCCGTAAGGGAAAATCTATATATCAGGCCCCTGCTGACCATTAGGCGCTTTGAAATTGAGCGCTTTTGCCGTGAGCAGAACCTGCCTTTTCGCCAGGATTCTTCCAATCTGCAGCCCGTATACACCAGGAACCGGGTCAGGCTGAACCTGATCCCGCTGCTGGCCAGGGACTACAACCCGGGTCTGGTTCCGGCCTTGCTCAGGTTAGGTGAAATCAGCCGGGAAGAGGACAACTGCCTGGAGGAACAGGCGGAAAAAGCGTTCCAGGATGCGCTTTATACTCCAGCAGGAGACAGTTTATTTCTAAGCCTGAATGAACTAAAAGGCATGCCTGTGGCCATCCGGCGCAGGGTCCTGCGCAAGGCCTGGCAGTATTTAACCGGAGGACAGAGGGTGCTGGACTTTCAGCATGCCCAGGCGGCGCTGGATTTGATTAACAACGGCAATACCGGCTCGCAGGCTGTTATGCCCTGGAATACCGTTGCAGTGCGGCGCTATTCCTCCCTTGAACTGAAAAGGGTGCAAGAAAATCCGGAGGCGCCTTATTACATTTATCCATTAATGGTGCCTGGCGCTACTTATCTTCCCGAGTTAAACCAAACAATTTACGCTGAGGAAATACCTTATGCCAGTGCCCCAAGCCCTGCAAGCATCCCCCCGTCCGAGGCTTTGCTGGACTTTGGCAAACTGCCGGACTCGCTATTTGTGCGCCGCCGCCTTGCGGGAGATGTGTTTTTCCCCTACGGCCGCCTCGCGGAAACCAAGCTAAAGGATTTTTTTATAAAACAAAAGGTAGCACAAGAGGAAAGGGACCGGATACCACTTGTCAGCACACCGGGGGAGATCGTCTGGGTAGGCGGCATGCGGGCCGGGGAGAAGTGGAAAGTGGGCGGCCACACTACGCGGGTGCTTCATTTAAAACTGGTTCCCGGTAAATTTGCTTTTGATTGAAACGGTTGTTGAAATATGTTAAAATACTCATTATGGGTCAGTGCGTTTTTACGGAAGGAGTGTCATTGTGAACAAGGTTGTAAAAAACCTTAGCATATATTTGCTGATTGTTCTGGTTATTATCGCCTTGCTTAAATATACAACACCTACCAGACCTGTCCCCGAGCCGATCAAGTACAGCGTATTTTTGGAACTTATTAATCAGGGGCAGGTAAAGTCGGTAATAATTCAGACGGAGAACTCTACCAATATCATTACAGGCAACAAGGCTGACGGGTCGAAGTTTGAAACCAAGGGGCCGGCAAACGATGACAACTTATATAAAGTCTTGAACGAAAAGAAGGTTGAATGGACGAGCGAACCGCCTCCTCAGCCTGGATGGTGGGCCGGGCTTCTTACCACCCTGCTGCCTATATTGTTGTTTGTGATCCTGTTCTTCTTCCTGATGCAGCAGACCCAGGGCGGCGGCAACAGGGTGATGTCTTTCGGTAAAAGCCGGGCCAGACTGCACAGCGATGATAAAAAGAAGATAACTTTCGCTGATGTGGCAGGGGCGGACGAGGTAAAAGAAGAGCTTGAAGAGATCGTGGAGTTCCTGAAAAATCCGAAAAAGTATCAGGAACTGGGCGCCAAGATTCCCAGAGGGGTGCTGTTGTTTGGTGCGCCCGGGACCGGTAAGACACTTTTGGCCAGAGCAGTGGCCGGCGAGGCGGGGGTGCCGTTTTTCAGCATCAGCGGCTCTGATTTCGTTGAAATGTTCGTTGGTGTGGGAGCGTCCAGGGTGCGCGACCTGTTTGAACAGGCTAAAAAGAACGCACCATGTATTGTTTTTGTAGACGAGATCGACGCCGTGGGGCGGCAGCGGGGCGCCGGACTGGGCGGCGGCCACGATGAGCGTGAACAGACCCTGAACCAACTCCTGGTCGAGATGGATGGTTTCGCGCCCAACGAGGGGATCATTATTTTGGCTGCCACTAACCGGCCTGATATATTAGACCCGGCTCTCCTGAGGCCGGGGCGTTTTGACCGCCAGGTTGCGGTTGATGCGCCGGATGTAAACGGGCGCAAAGAAATCCTTAAAGTCCATATGCGCGGCAAGCCGGTGGAAGAGGCTGTCAGCCTTGAAGTACTGGCCCGCCGGACGCCGGGCTTTACCGGAGCCGACCTGGCCAACCTCACCAATGAGGCGGCGCTGCTGGCGGCCAGGCAAAACCGGAAAAAGATTACTATGGCGGATCTGGAAAACTCCATTGAGCGGGTAATAGCAGGTCCCGAGAAAAAATCCAAGGTTATCAGCGAAAAAGAGAAATGGCTGGTCAGCTACCACGAAGGTGGGCACGCCGTGGTGGGCTTTTTGCTCCCGAATACCGACCCGGTGCATAAGGTTTCGATCATACCCAGAGGCAGGGCCGGCGGGTATACGCTGCTCTTGCCCAAAGAAGACCGCTACTATGCCACCAAGTCCCAGTTGCTGGATCAGGTGACCATGCTTTTAGCCGGTCGCGTCTCCGAGGACCTGGTATTAAAGGAAATCAGCACCGGGGCGCAAAACGACCTGGAGCGGTCAACCGATCTGGTGAGGAAAATGGTCATGGAATTCGGTATGAGCGACCTCGGACCGATGACTTACGGCCGCAAGACCGATGCACCTTTCCTCGGCAGGGATCTGTCCAGGGACCGCAATTACAGTGAAGAGGTGGCCAACGCCATCGACATCCAGGTGCGGCAGACCATCGACCGGTCCTATAATAAGGCCAAGGAACTTTTGGATAAGCATATTGAAACACTGCACCTGGTAGCCAAGACTCTTTTCCAAAAGGAAACAATTGATGCCAATGAATTTGCGGAACTGATGAAACAGTCTGGTGAGGGTGAGCGTACGAACGGCACAAACGGATAAAGTAAAAAAAGTGCGCCCGCGGCCAAGCTGCGGGTGTTTCTGTAAAAAGCGGGTTTTAGATTTGTTAGGCCAGTCAAAATTTAAGTAATGCTATTAAAACCTTGGGAGGTATTTATGGAACGTACATATCTTATGGTAAAACCTGATGGCGTGCAGCGAAACCTGGCCTGGGAAATCATCGCCAGGTTTGAAAAAAGAGGATTTAAGATTATCGGGCTCAAAATGCTCCGGATCAGCAGGGAACTGGCTGAGAAACACTACGGCGAGCATGTGGGCAAACCATTTTTTGAGCCATTGGTCGGGTTCATCACCAGCGGTCCGGTGGTAGCCTTTGTGATAGAAGGCAAAGACGCCGTCAGCTCGGCACGGGAAATGATGGGTGCGACCAACCCGTTAAAAGCGGCGCCCGGAACGATCAGGGGCAGTTATGGCCTGGACATCGGCCGTAATGTCATCCACGGTTCCGATTCCAGGGAAAGCGCGGCAAGAGAAATCAGCCTGTTCTTTAAAGAAGAAGAGCTTGTGGAATACAGCCGGGAAGTTGACCGGTGGATTTACGAATAAAGCACATTGGCTAAACTATGAATAAGGATGCGGTTAGCCCCGGGTGATACCAGGGGCTATATTATTTTAGACGTCAAATTTTTTTAAATTTTGATAGGAGAGAGCGGCCTGGAGGAAGAATATAAAAAAGAAGTCGGAGACCATACCGGCTGATAATCTTTTTTTGTATGAGGGGGAGCAGCGTTTTATGGCCTATGACCCTACCAGGATGAAAGATTTTGAAATTGCCGAGGCTGCTGAAGTTAACATGCCGACTTCGAGTCACTGGCAGGAAAGGCTTGGCTTGGAAAAAGATGAAGTTATTGCTTACGGCAAGGTCTGCAAGCTTGACTTCCTTAAAATCAATAACCGCCTGCAGGGCAGGCCGGACGGCAAGTACATTAATGTTACCGCCGTAACACCCACACCGCTGGGAGAGGGGAAAACCACCACAACCATCGGACTGGTGGAGGGATTAAGCAAGAGGGGTATGAATGCCGGCGCCGCGGTCCGCCAGCCTTCGGGAGGCCCCACCATGAATATCAAGGGTTCAGCCGCCGGCGGCGGCAATGCGCTGGTCATCCCCATGACTGAAATCTCCCTGGGGCTGACAGGCGATATCAATGACATTATGAACGCCCACAACCTGGCCATGGTGGCTCTCAATGCCAGGATGCAGCATGAGAGAAACTATGATGATGAGCATCTGTTATTGCGCAAACTAAGGCGGCTGGATGTTGATCCCGCCAGGGTTGAGATGGGCTGGATTATCGACTTTTGCGCCCAGGGCCTGCGCAGGATTTTTATGGGCAACGGCGGTAAAATGGACGGCTACCCGATGGAATCCAAATTTGGTATTGCCGCGAGTTCCGAGTTGATGGCCATCCTCGCCGTGGTCAGGGACTTAAGGGATATGCGGGAGCGTATCAGCCAAATTATCGTTGCCTATGACAGGAACGGCGGGCCGGTTACAACAGCTGATCTTGAAGTGGACGGCGCCATGTGCGCCTATATGAGAAATACCATTAACCCGACTCTGGTCAGCACAGTGGAGTATCAGCCTGTCCTGATGCACGCGGGCCCCTTCGCCAATATAGCCATTGGACAGTCCTCCGTTATAGCGGACCGGGTCGGCCTCAAGATGTTTGACTATCATGTTACTGAAAGCGGTTTTGGAGCTGACATCGGCTTTGAGAAATTCTGGAATGTTAAAAGCAGGATAGCCGGTATGTCGCCCAATGTTTCTGTTATCACAGCTACCATCAGGGCTTTGAAAATGCACGGCGGCGGGCCGGTGGTGATTCCGGGCAGGCCCCTGCCAGACGAATATACAAAGAAAAACCTGGCGCTCCTTGAAAAAGGTATGCCCAACCTGCTGCACCATATAGACATAGTTAAAAAATCCGGGATTAAACCGGTTGTTTGTATAAACTCGTTTTACACCGATACCGTTGAAGAAATTGCCATGGTCCGACGCTACGCCGAGGGGGCTGGCGCCCGCTGCGCTCTTTCCGAGCACTGGCTAAAAGGCGGGGACGGCGCTCTGGAGTTGGCTGATGCTGTTATTGACGCCTGCAATGAAAAGATCGATTTCAGGTACCTTTACCCGTTGGAAATGCCTCTGCGGCAGAGGGTTGAAGTAATCGCCCGCGAGGTTTACGGCGCCGCCGGTGTCTCCTGGTCGCCAGAGGCGGAAGCTAAAGCCAGATGCTTTGAGTCCGATCCCGGATTTGCCGGTTTTGCCACCTGCATGGCCAAAACCCATTTAAGCCTGTCCCACGATCCCACACTGAAAGGGGTGCCCAGGGACTGGGTCCTGCCGGTACGCGACATCCTGGTGTTTGCCGGGGCCAGGTTCCTCTGCCCGGTAACCGGCGCCATCAGCCTGATGCCGGGCACCAGCTCAGATCCGGCTTACAGGCGCATAGACGTGGATGTGGTTACCGGGAACGTTACAGGACTGTTTTAAAATCTGAAGCGGCCGCAAGGCCGCTTTGTTTTTCCAGGACATTGCTTTTCTTTGCCCGCCGCTTTATAATTTTCCCAAGTGTGACACCGGATTAACCAAACCGGGAGGAATATCATTGTCAATCAGAGTTTACAGTATCATGGTTGAAAACAAAGAGGAGGCCCGCCGTGCGATCGTTGCTGTTGGAGCGGACGCGGCTGGCTGCGGCTGGATGGCGCCGAAAGCTGTTCACAGGCTGGTCATGCTGGACGGGGTGCAGCCCAAACAAGCCAATATTATCAAACAGGAGATGCTCGGCAAGGGCGGTGAAGCTGCCGTTTCCAGGGGGGTGGTCGATCACTCCGTAGCGGAAACGAAGGTGCTGCTGATGGGCACTTTGAAGCAGTATGAGTATTTCCTGGCCAAACTTGAATGCCAGCCGTTCGGCCTGGCTGAACTGGCCAGACGGATCAGGGAGGTGCTGGACAGGCAGGAGGGTTTTTGCCCTTATGACCTGGACTGCCGGGGTAAAACCTTACGCTTGGGGGAAAGAACCCTGTTGATGGGGATCCTCAATGTGACCCCGGACTCCTTCTCGGACGGGGGAAAATATTATGACCCCGGTTTGGCGGTGGAGCGGGCGGGGCAGTTGGTGGCTGACGGTGCTGACATCATCGACCTGGGGGGTGAATCGACACGGCCGGGATATGTACCGGTAGGGGAAGAGGAAGAATTGGCCAGGGTCATACCGGTCTTGAAAAAGCTGGTGCAAGAGATCCCGGTGCCTGTCTCCATAGATACCACTAAGGCGGCTGTGGCCAGGCGGGCGCTGGAGTTGGGCGTTCATATGGTCAACGACCAGTCGGCGCTGCGGGCGGACCCGGCGCTGGCGGAACTGGCAGCCGAATACAGAGCGCCACTGGTGCTGATGCATAATCAAAAAGGTACAGTTTACCGGGACCTGATCGGAGACATGGTTGAGTATTTCCGGGAAAGCATCAGCATCGCCCGGCAGGTGGGGGTTCCCGGGAAAAATATTATAATTGATCCAGGCCTTGGTTTTGGTAAAACAGCGGTGCAAAATCTAGAGGCGCTGAGAAGGTTAAAGGAACTGCGCTGCCTGGGACAGCCGGTTTTAATCGGCCCCTCCCGCAAGTCAACCATCGGCAAGGTGCTGAACCTGCCTGTTGAGGAGCGGGTGGAGGGAACCGCGGCAGCTGTGGCTGTAGGCGTCGCCAATGGGGCGAACATAGTACGGGTGCACGATGTAAAAGAAATGGCCAGAGTGGTCAGAATGACTGACGCCATCATGGGCCGCGTGTGGGACGTAGGAAGTGGGAAATGAGACGTGGGAAAAAGAAGTCGTAGGCTATAGGGCGTAGGGCGTAAGCAATAAATCGTTAGCAGTAGGGTGTAAGGTGTATTTGTGAATGTAATTTACGGGTTATAAAGACCCGTTGGGATGCAGTATATACTTACGACTTGCAGCTACGATCTACGTATAAGAATCAACGTCCGACGACTGACAACCGAACTGGTAGGTGCGAATTTATTCGGCTAAGGAAAGGGGACACACCTCCGACAGCGGAAAGGGGACACACCTCCTTCAGAGGAATGTCCCCGATGGAATGTCCCCATTGGAGTGTTCGGATAAATCCGAACCTACAATATTGGGTTTTGGATTTGGGTGCGGATTTATCCGCACACGAGGCTTATGGGTGTAAAGACAAGCATTTAAAGAGGGCAAGGACCGGAAAGAGGTATGCTTTCCGTTTGTATAATTTAGTAAATAGTTTTGCCCGTTTTGACGATAACTGTAAAGAGGGGCGTTTATGGATAAGATTATGCTGGAAGGAATGGAGTTATACGGCTACCACGGGACCAGGCCTGAAGAGAAAACCCTGGGGCAGCGTTTTATCGTAGATGTGGAGCTTTTTTTAGATCTGCGTCAGGCCGGGGAGACAGACAACCTTGACTATACGGTTAATTACGCCCAGGTGTTCGAGCTGGTACAATCGATTGTTTGCGGGCGTTCCCGCCAATTAATTGAGTCCGTGGCCGAGGCTATAGCCGGCGCTTTACTCGCGCAATTTCCGGTTGATGAGGTTTTAGTGCGTGTCAAAAAGCCCCAGGCGCCACTGCCAGGCATGTTCGCCTGGGCCGCTGTGGAAATAGGTCGAAAAAAGAAGAGCCGAATTAGCGTTTAAGATGAAAAGATAGAACAGTTATATGATGTCTGGGCCTTGTTGGGGAGATCAATTGAAAACCGTTTATATTGTTGACGATGAAGCCAACATCCGTGATCTGATTAAAAAATACCTGGTCAAGGAAGGGTTCCGGGCAGAAGCCTTTTCCTGTGCTGAAGATGTACTAAATGCCACAAGACGGGACCAGCCGGGTTTATTTGTACTTGATATAACAACTTTATTAAACCTGTTACAGGTCACTCCTGCCAGAAATACTGTATAATCAGAAATAATATATAATAATGAATATGATACTTTCATAAGATCATAGATAATTTCAATTTTTGGAGGAAACACAATGCTTACAACCGCCTATATAGGCCTGGGCAGCAATTTGGGCGATAAAGAGGCCAATATAAAAAAAGCTCTGGAACTGCTGGGGACGGCCCCCGGTGTACAGGTGAAAAAAGTTGCGTCCTTTTACCGGACCGACCCGCTGTACATAACAAAGCAGGACTGGTTTCTTAATACAGCGGCGGAGATTGAGACAAGTTTAAACCCGCATGAGCTTTTATCGCTCTTAAAGGATATTGAAAAAAATCTTGAACGGACGCCGACCGTGCGCTGGGGACCAAGGACGATAGATTTGGACCTCCTGCTTTTTGGCGGCGATAAGGTCTGCAACTCTGATCTGGTTGTACCGCATCCCCGCATGGCTGAGCGCGCTTTTGTAATGGTGCCTTTAGCTGAAATCGCCCCCGAACTAATAATAAACGGTCAGGGAAAGGCGGGGGAACTGGCTCAGCTGCTGACAAAAGAGCAAAGGGTTGAAAAGTTTATTAAATAAATATGAGTTGAGACAATAGCTGATTTCATAATCAATTTAGTAAAACGGAAGGTTTCAGGCAGAAACCTTCCGTTTTTTACTGGACATAATAAAAAGAAAAATGCGGGTGGTAATATGGTTATTGAACCGAAAAGAGTAATTTTCGAGCGGGAAGCGCTGAAATATCCTCTTGGGGAAAAACTGCTGCGTTATTTCAATAAACAAGGTATAGAAACCAGCTTCACGGCCTCCCACAACCGGATCACCTCTATTCCGGGCAAAAACCGCGCCGAGGACTATTTTGAAGCGAAAAGGACCCTGGTGGCAGGAGTCCGCCG
>Ga0074195_1003698_pt1 | contig 13836 bp, 16 predicted proteins | sample EPASupsiteHSE623_FD_64525 | JGI IMG/M metagenome (GOLD analysis project Ga0074195, IMG submission 64525) | Bioremediated contaminated groundwater from EPA Superfund site, New Mexico - Sample HSE6-23 | ecosystem: Environmental > Aquatic > Deep subsurface > Groundwater > Contaminated ...
ATTGCCTGTCGTGAGACAGTGCCGATGACTGAATTATTATTGACCGCTATCAGGGGGTCGATACCCTCAGAGAGCATCTTATCGAGCGCTTCGGTGATCTTGGCCGATTTGGCTATAGTTGTCGGTTTTACCATTACGTCTTTGATAAAAACTTCTTTTGTCATTTCGCCACTTCCTTGATGATATCATCGCGTTTAATTATACCGGAAATCGTGCTGTTCTCCATGACAACAAGACTGTTGACATGATGTCTGTCCATCAGTGCGATAGCTTCTTGGAGCAGGGCAGTTGCAGATACGGTGATAACCGGACTTGTCATCACGTTTTCTGCAGTCACCGAGGCGACCATGAGCGAACTCATGCCCCTTATCCCGTCCGCATTTTCACGTCGTGTTATGGCTACTTCTTTTCCAACCAGACCTGATATTTTAGGCTCATCTTCATAGAATGCAAGGTTCGTTTCAGTTATGATTCCGGCAGGCAGGCCATCATCGTCAATTACAAGCACCTTGTCATTGCGTTCACGCATCACGCTGATCACATGATTCAGCGAATGATTGCGGTTGACTGTCACCACATCTTCCATCACGTCCCTAACCGGAAGACTCAGGTCCCGGACAAGGGCAGATTTCATCAGATCGGTCTTGGTGATGATCCCCACAACGGATCCTTCTTCAACCACCGGGACACTGCTGATGTTTCTCTCTCCAAACATCTTTGCGATCTTCTGGATCCCGGTACCGGGATCGACTGTCACGGGGTTTTCAGCGGCAAGGGCGCCCACCGGGATCCGGTCGAGCGGGCGCCGCCTCCATGCCGGTTCGCCCTGCTTTAAGCGATAGGCAATATCTTTTTTTGTCAGGATGCCGGTCAGTTTCCCGTCTTCCATGACCAGGATGCGGGAGATCTTGTGCCGCACCATCAGGTTCCGGGCATGGGCTACGGTTGCATCGGGAGAGACGAAATAGACCGGAGCGGTCATGACATCGCGTGCGAACATGGCTTTCACCCCCTTGCAAATGCCCGGACGAGATCGAACTCGGTAACAAGCCCGATCAGCCGGGAATCCTCGATCACCGGTAATGCCCCGATATTCTTCTCCAGCATCTCCCGGGCAGCTTCGTTGATGCTTTTCCCCGGTGTTGTAGTGAAGAGATTTCCGCCGATCAGGGTCCTGACGGGCAATCCCATCACTTCAGAAATATTCCCGGTGGTGAGCCTTGAGAAGACTTCCCGGCTGCCGAGATAACACATCAGGTCGGTTGCGGTCACGATCCCGTATACCACGTCGTCACACACCACCGGTAACCGGCGGAGCCGGCATTTCGTCATGTCACGGGCAACCGTTTCGATGGGGCAGTCCGGGGAAGTCACCCGCAGGGACGTGCTCATCACATCCTCGACATTGAGCGAACTCTGCTGCGCCCCCAGCACCCGCATAACATCGCGTTCGGTGACAATTCCCTCAAGTACCCCGTCGTTGTCTACGATGGGGAGCCCACCGATCTTTTTTTCTACGATCTCATGGACCGCATCGCGGATGGTGGCATCGTGCGTGAGCGTGACAACCTGCTGCGTCATTACAGTACGGACATTCTCATTCACCGCTGCCAGCAGGTTGCCATCATGTTTGACCTGTACGAGCTTGTACTTGTCACCCCCACCCATGAAATTAATTACATCGCCTGAAGTGACGATTCCCCGCAGCTTCTTTGTGCCTGCATCGGTAACCGGAAGCCTCCGGAAACCGCACTTTGTCATCATTTCAACAGCCCCGATAATACTGTGGGTTGGGGGTACGGAAATGACGTCGCGGGTTGCGATCGCCATGATCTCGCCTTCCTGCTCTGCGATATGTGATTTGAACTCAACCGGCCCGCGGTCGAGTTTTCCCTGCATCTTTAAGAGCCGGTCGCCCTGTTTGATGCCCCGAGCGTTCTGGTGCATTCTCACCTCGTGTGGATCAAAAAGATCCGCTTTTATTATTCCTGGACTTGACTTTCCAGAGGTATCCTGTCGATATTTATTCTGCTGCCGGTTGCCGGTTATCAGGCCAGGGCAGCAAGGATGTCGTGCCGGTCAATAATCCCGACAAGGGCGTCGCCGTTAAGAACGGGCAGCCGGCTGACATCATGTTTTACCAGCAGTTCTGCTGCATACTTCACCGGCTCACCCGGCCCGATAGTGACCACTTCACGGGTCATCACATCCTCGACTGGAGTATGGGCATGCCGGGCAATTTCCGACCGCACCCGCGTGGTGCTGATCAGGTCACGCCGTGAGACAATGCCTACGAGCTGTTTCTTTTTTATGACCGGGAATGCTGTAAACCCACTCTCCATGATCAGTGCCTGGATTTTCTGGAGTTCCTCGGTGGGATTTGTTGTTACCACCTTTCCGCTCATACGTGAGGCAACAGTCCCGTGCAGTTCATTGCGCGAGATGATGACGGGAAAGAGATCCGAAAGAAGAACTCCTCCCCGCATGTGACGCGTGGAGTCAACCACCGCTACACTGTCCGTATGGAAGCTTCGCATTGTTTTTGCCACCTGTTCGATTGAATCTTCAGGATTTGCCATCGGCGCATCCTTTACAAATCCCTCGACCGTTACATTCGATTTCGTTGCAGTCACCCGCAACCCGTCCGTCAGGTCGATATAGCCGAAGAGAGATTTCTTCCCGTCTACGACATAGACTTCACGGAACCGGTCATCTCTGAGGATCTGCCGTGCCTTTGTTATCTGGTCACTGTTTTTCAGCACAGGGATCTCTACGAGGAAATCCTGTGCTGTTTTCATGTGATTTTGTCCTCCTCACGGCAGCTGGGACAGACCAATACGCCATCCACCCGCTTAAGGTCATCAGACATCTGGCTGCAGCGATCGCACATACCCTGCTCAACGATCTCCTCGCGGTTGATCTCGATGAGATCCTCCAGCAGATCATTGAGTTCTGTTGAAACGGTAAGAAGATCCCGGACCGTAACAATACCGATCACTTCGTTGCAGTCATCAACAACGGGGAGTCTCCTTACCTTATGCTTCACCATCATGTGGGCGGCATCGCCGGATGTTTTCTCCGCACTCACCGTAATGAGTGGCGTGCTCATGATTTCATTCACGTGTACTTTGCTCGGTTTGAGATCCTTTGCCACCACCTTGCAGTTGATGTCTTCCTCGGTAACAATGCCAATGGGCTTGTTATGATCGAGAATTATTACACTGCCGACTTCTTCCTTGCACATCGCCTTTGCGGCCATAGCCACCGTAGCTTCAATGCCTATCATGGTCGGGTTGCGTTTCATCACTTCGCTGATGGGGATACGGGTTTCAAACCGGATTGCGTTCGTTGTCTTTTTCATGAGTCACCTCCTTTGGTGCGTTTGGTTCTGATGTTTTTACAATTAGCATACTCCCATCCCCTTGTATAAATACAATTTGGCCGAGGCATGAAACAATGCAGCACAGTAATAATTGGAGGGGGTGGTCCGGACCATGCAGATCTATCCTACGGCGATCCACTGGAAAAAATACGAGAAACCTAATAAACTGCGTATTCAATACATTACTTACGAATCATGGTGAATTCTTTGTACCCAGGTACGATGCGTAGCCGACGAGGTGTAGAGTGAAAATATTTTATCAGACGTTTGGTACGGCAAAGAAGAAATTTTCCAATTTCCTCAATTCATTTTTCAAGAAGAAACGGACCCGGATCGGCATTTACGGCCCCCCCAATGCGGGAAAGACCACGCTGGCAAACCGCATTGCCCGCGACTGGACCGGCGATGCTGTCGGCCCGGTAAGCGAGATCCCGCACGAGACCCGCAGGGCCCGGAAGAAAGAAGATATCATCATTTCCGGCGCGAACGGCAGCGTAGTTACAATGGATATCGTAGATACCCCGGGTGTCACGACCAAGATCGATTACCACGAATTCCTTGAGTTTGGCATGGAGAAGGACGAAGCGATCATCCGCGCCCGGGAAGCTACCGAGGGTGTTGCCGAGGCCATGCACTGGCTGCGCGAGGACATCGACGGCGTCATCTACATGCTCGACTCAACGCTCGATCCGTTCATGCAGGTGAATATCATGATGATCGGGATCATTGAGAGCAGGAATCTTCCGGTCATTATCGTTGCAAACAAGATAGATCTCGCCGATGCGGCACCGGCACGTATCCGCAGCGCGTTCCCCCAGCACCCGGTTGTGGCTATCTCCGGCCTTGAGGGCAGGAACGTTGAGGATCTCTACGAGACAATGATCGAATACTTTGGGTGAGACCAGATGCCGCACAAGTGTACGAAATGCGGGCGGGAATACAATGACGGTTCAACCGAGATCTTACGGGGATGCGCAAGCTGCGGCGGCAAGAAGTTCCTCTACGTCAAGGAAGAAGAGATCAACAAGGATGTTCTTGAAGAGAAATCCATCGAAGAGATCGCTGACGAGTCCAAAGAAGAAGTTCTTGAGATAGTTGAGAAGCCCACAACCCGGAAAAAGGAAGTGGAGATGTACGACCGGGTCGAAACTATCCGGATTGTTTCACCGGGTTCTTACGAGCTGAACCTCGAGAAGATGGTAAAGAGCGATGAGCGGATCGTAAGCGTAGGCAAAGAGGGCAGTTATATCATCGATCTCGTGTCGATGGCAAAAGAAGAGCCAAAGAAGAAGGCTCGGAAGAAATAACGATACTCATTTTTTATTCGATTGAAATCCTCTTTTTTTCGTTATTTGCTTATCCACTGTGACATCTTTGAGGGTGACCCCCTCTCTCCCCCAGAGGGGGAGGCAGCCCAAGGGGAGCCCCCCCTTGACCCCCGTTTTTTCAAGATTTTTCATTAACCGTATGAAGTATCATACCAATGGGGAATAATCAGGTAACAAGTCAGCACGGTGAATAACTTAAATCGGAGAAAACCTCATTGCCCCGCCGTGCCTCGGAGAGGCCATGAGGCGGGGGACTATCGTTACTTCAAAGAGCAGTCTGCTTCTTTTTAAAAGACCATCAGGATAATTTCCGTTTCAACTGAGTTCAAAAAATCAAAAAGGAATAAGGGATATTGCTCCGATCGATTACTCCGATCGCAGCGCATCGATCGGGTCCATGTTGGATGCCTTCCATGCCGGGTACAGCCCGGAAACCACGCAGACCACGATGCCGATGATCATGCCGTACGGGACATACATGATACTGTCCGGCAGGAAAAAATATGCCGTGTTGCCTATCATGGCACTTACGACAGAATAACCGATGACAAGACTACAGATTCCGCCCACTCCGGCCCCGATAACCCCGAGAATGAATGCTTCGTACAGGAACATGCGGCGGATTTCGCCTTTTTCCGTGCCTATCGAGAGCAGGATACCAATCTCCTGTACCCGTTCATTGACCGACATCATCATCACGTTGAAGATGCTGACGGCTGCGACCACAAGGGAGATCCCCCCGATCGCAAGGATAAATGTCGTGATGGTGCCCAGTGTTGCCGTAATGGAAGTAAGGCGGGAACTGGCGTCCTGGATCCGTACGACATCGCTTTTCCGGTTGACCTTGTCATCGATAGCAGCCTCGACGTCGCTGATGGTATCGACATTTTTCACGATCACGTTGACCTGGTCGTACAAATCCTTGTCGCCATAATGATCCGTGTACCAGTCATCCGGCACAATGATCGCGTTGTCGGTATTGACCCCATCGGATGCAAAACCCCGGGCGGTTAAGATACCGGAGACCCGGACCACCGGCCGCGAGGGCTCGTCTTTCGGTCCGATCTTGATCCGGCTCCCGATTTTCAGGTCAAAATTAGTGGCAATGGTTGATCCGACAATGGCATCATTTGCTCCCCGGATGTTATCCCCCACCTCGATTGTGAGGAATTTCGGGATGTCGTTGGGATCCATGCCATAGATACTGCCACGGCCATCGGTAGAACCGATCGTGAATTGCGTACTGGTCCGGTGAAGGGGAACAACGATGTTCGATCCGGAAGCGCTTTTGATCTCGCTGAGCTGTGTTTTTGTTATTCCAGACGAAGTTATCGGTGTCCCGGCCGTAGTCGTGGTCCTCACTACATCGGATGAGATCATGACCGTGTTGACATTCGACGACAACTGTTCTTTAACCGAGAGCTGCATATTTGCCCCGAGCATTCCCATAGACGAGATAGCAACGACCCCGATGACAATACCGATGGATGCAAGGAGCGAACGCAGGAAATTCAGGCGGACGCTGCGCACCGAGAGGTCAAAGAAGATATCTTTCATGATTCCACGATCCTCCCGTCCTCCAGCTCGATGATCCGGTGAGCATATTCTGCGATCTTCGGGTCATGGGTGACAAGAATCACGGTCTTGCCTTTACTTTGCAGGTCAACAAGGATGTCCATGATCTGGAGACCGGTCTTCCGGTCCAGGTTCCCGGTCGGTTCATCGCAGAGCAGGATCTTCGGGTCATTGACCAGCGCCCGTGCAATCGCAACCCGCTGCTGCTGGCCGCCCGAGAGCTGGTTGGGCCGGTGGGCGCTCATATTATCGTCAAAACCAACAGATTTGAGCACCGCTGCTGCTTTTCCGGAGGTATCGCGCTGCTTGTACTTCAGGATAAGCGGGTATTCCACGTTCTCGTATGCGGAGAGAAGGGGGATTAAGTAAAATTTCTGGAAGATGTACCCGATTATATCGCGGCGCATATGGGTGCGCTCAAGATTGGTCATTGCGGCCACATTTCTTCCCTGGATAAACAATTCCCCGGTTGTGGGAACATCGAGGATGCCGAGGTGGTTCATCAGGGTGGATTTACCGGAACCTGACGGACCCATAACAGCAACGAACTCGCTCTCCCGGATATCGAGCGAGACATGGTCAAGCGCCGTGAAGTCGCCACTCTCCAGGGGGTAGACTTTTGAGACGTCAGTTAACCGTATGAGGGCTGTATCATCCATGGCGGGCAGGCTCACTGCTTCCTGAACTTTGCTACAATCCATTTTCGTTTCAGATACAGCACAATGCCAATAACAATGACAATGCCCCCGGCTATTACCGGGTAGAACGAACTGAGACCCCCTGCCCGCGATCCGCCAATCCCAAACATGCTGCCTCCGCCCGGAGCACCGCTCCGCTGGGCAGTAGATGTGCCGGAAGAAGTCCCCGATACCTGGCGGGATGTTGAGCCCGAACTGCTGCCGGATCCTAAGAGATCCAATCCGGTTAATGATCGCAGGTCGAGGGTCTTTACCGTTGAGAATGAGTTGCCCAGGGCATCCTTCCAGGAGACCTGCACAGGTACCGAAGAGAGGTTGTTGCTTGCAAAGGTGAGCTCAAAACTTGAAAAGTCATCGGACGCAAGGGAACCGATCGAGTATTCCGCGTAGGGCTCGACTGCCTTGGCTGGAGCAACTACCGTCAGGACCATGGATTTTGCATCGGATATACCTGCATTGTTAACATCCCCGGAAAGATGGTACGATGAGCCCTGGGACGTGACTTCGATATTGTTGATGACCGGCACTGCAGCATCTTTATCGATTCCGGTTTTGATTGGCAGGAGAGCAACGGTGGAATGCCTGTTGTTCCCGTTCTGGAAGCTGATGCGGAATGGCACCGTGGTATCTTTTTCCGGAGTAACATCAAAGGGTACCTCGACGGAACTTCCGGCATCTAAGGACGAGATGAAACGGGAAGTCGGACTGACGGTTGCACCTTCACATTCAGGAGTGATGAGAATATTTTTGACTGCCCCGTTACGCGGATTGACAATCGTTAGATTAACCCTGTCTTTTGTAGAAACGGCAAAATCATCCGGAATGCTGTCGAAACTTGCCCGGATATCCTGCGAATCCACTTCGACACTGATGGGATACCTGATGCTTCCGGCAGAACTGGATGCCACGGTAAACATCGGGAAATAATTGCCATCCTTGGAAGTTGCGCTAACGAGAAGGGTATAGGTCATCAAGTTGCCGGGCCCCAGGTAGATCGTTGTACCGTAGGTTTCCCGGTTCAGGAGATTGATATTAGAGTCAATCAGGTCAACCTGGGAAAACGCTACAGCCTGAGAGCCGGAATTGGTGAGCGTGACAGCGATTGTTCCTTTCTCGTACGGGTAGAAAACCGGGGGATCGAGAGTAACCGAACTCACCGAGACCTGTGCAAGGGCGTCTTGGGGAGACAGTGTTGTTGTCGTGCCCGTACTACTTGAGGTAGAAGTACTGCTGCTGGTAGTCGTGGTTGCTGCACTGGCTGCTGCCACAAGGCAGGCAATCATGAGGATAGTGGATATCCAGAGTTTGTGGTTCATGATTTCTCCTTTTTTACTTTCAGGCTCCGGCCGGTTCTGCCGGAATTTCATCATCGTAGATGAAGACTTCTTCAACATTTACCTTGAAATACCGGGCAATTTTAAAGGCCAGGTCAAGGGACGGGACATATTTCCCCTTTTCAATCGCAAGGATGGTCTGGCGGTTTACGCCGATTGCGTGGGCAAGGCTGTCCTGGGTCAGGTCGTTCATTGCCCGGAATACCTTGATCTTATTCTTCATCGGAGTCCCATTCCCCGTATTTCCGGGCATAATAGATCCTGAACCCCACGTACAGGAAGATCATCAGGCAAAGAAATCCCAACTGCACAAATCCCATGAGCCGGGGAGAGAGCAGGGTTACCACGCGTTGTCCCGGTAGTGTTCGGGGAAACGAGGGAACCTGCAGCATCTGCACCACCGCACCGATGGAAAATGCACAGAAAACAACCCAGAATACCTGCATGGTCCGGGTCATCGCCTGTTCAGTGATCTTGATGTCCCGTTCGTCCTGGATGAGATCCGTCACTTTCGACCGGGCAAAGAAGATCAGGGCAACCGCTGCGATGAAAGCAACCATGATCAACAGGGGGGCATGGAGTTCGTCAGCAGCCCAGAAAATGCAGACAAGCGCAATGGCGATGCACCCGATAAGCAGGTAAAAGGTATTTTTTTTCATACGGGTTCTTGTATAGTATGTAATACATTTTGTCGTATAAAGATGACTATTGCCTGCACGTTTTGAAGAGACCGGTTATTCAGGTACTCCTGATAACCCGGGAATTTTTGGGGCAATGTAAAAAATGCATGAAAAACGAAAAGCACCCGGTACATTATCGCGTGGCCATCTCTCCGCGTATGCCCTCATACGGTACCGGCAGGTCCAGCCTCCGGAAGAACTCGCCGGTAAAGATCAGGCTGTTGACCACTGCCCATTCAGCACACCCGTGGCCTAAGCATTTGTCAGGAAAAAAGAGCCCGTTTTTCGGGGCGAACGGGTTTATTGCGAATTTTTTCCGGAGATTTTTTTCAAATTTTCCGCCGGTTGTTTCATCACCGTCACGCCGGGTCGCCCCGTCACCAATCACCACCCATTCCCGCTTGTAGTGCATGAGGTGGTTGCGGATCTCGATGAGGAATTTCAGGTTTGCAAACGCCTGGTCATCCTCATCGAACGGGGATTTTCCCGCAATGAGGAGAATCTTCTGGTATTTATTGAGAAGCGGGGCCCGGTCGAAATTCTTCTCGTTCTTCCATTTCTCGCAGATAAGTCTCAGGAGGGCTTCGTGCTTCTCATCCGCAAAAAAGTAGGCTTCATCAGCGGCATCGGCATAGAGCTCGTTGATGGTGGATTCGAGAAACGCAACGGTGGACAGAACCGAGTTGAGGATGAAAACTTCATGTCGGAGCTGGAGTGTTGCCGGGATCTCTTTTTCCTCCCGGGACTCCTGCTCGATCGCAAAAGCGAGCTGGCAGAGCAGGGCTGCCGACTGGATGTACCGCACGGAAAAGCAGTCCCGGAACCGTATCGCTGATTCATCACCGGGAGTCTCAAGGGGGATCTTGTCCATCTGTACTATCCCGTTCTCTTTGTGAGATAAAAAGCATGAGGTGGCCGGATGATTGCCCTATTGTTGCATTGACAACATTTAATCCCGCACCACACCACATTTACTGGTGCATATGAACTCCCCAAATACCTGCGAGATCCCCTTTGGAGCAGTAGTCTCCATCACCAGTCGCGGCCGGTTCATTTTTTTGAATGACCGGCTACGGCCGCTGGGTCTCTCCGCTGGCCAGTTCCCGGTCATGATGCTGCTCTACAAAGAGTAGAACATTATGCAAGAGACCCTGGTCCGGCACTATCATCTCGATAAAGGCACGATTGCCCGGGCAGTAAAAAAACTCGAAGATGCCGGGTACATCCGGCGCATTGTCGATCCGGGTAACCGGCGGGCAGTCCGCCTCTTCCTTACAGAAAAAGGCGAACACCTTGCTCCCGTGCTGCAGGCAATACATCACGAATGGGAAGAACAGGTCCTTACCGGTCTATCCCGGGAACAGAGAGAGACCCTCAACTGCCTGATGTGCACCGTTGCGAAGAACAGCCACAGGAACATGCAGAATTCCGGAGCACTCCCCGATGCAGACAACTGATTCATCCGAAGGGATACCCGATACTCCGGCTGTAAGAGATAACACTGAAGGCATCGCGCTCCTGATGGGCGACCCGAAGAAAGCCATCGTGAAACTTTCCGGGCCCATGATCGTTGCGATGTTCCTGATGTCTACCTACAACATCGTCAACGCGATCTGGGTTGCGGGTCTCGGCTCCGATGCGCTGGCAGCAGTAGGGTTCATCACGCCGATCTTCATGATCCTGATTGGGATCGGCAGCGGGCTCGGAGCCGGTGTAGCATCCGTTATTTCCCGCCGCATCGGTGCAAAGAACAAGCCTGCGGCCGACAACGCGGCAGTCCATGCGATACTCATCACCCTGATCCTGTCAGTGATCCTCACCATTCCGTTAATCTTCCTCACCGGCCCCATCGTCAATCTCTTTGGTGCCGGAGAAACCGCCGGGCTTGCGATTGAATACGGCCAGGTCATTTTCCTCGGCATGGTACTCATCCTCTTCACCAACGTTGCCTATGCAATCCTCCGGGCAGAAGGAGATGCCAAGCGGGCAATGTACGTCATGGCAGCATCGTCTATCCTGAACATGATCCTCGACCCGCTTCTCATCTACACGGCGGGTATGGGCATCGCCGGGGCGGCGTGGGGCATGATCATCTCGCTGGTCATGGTATCGTGCGTGCTCCTCTACTGGTTCTTCATGAAACGGGACACCTACGTCACCATCTCGTATACAGCATTCTCGTGGGACAAAAAGACCGTTAGGGACATTCTCGGGGTCGGCCTGCCGGCCAGCTTCGAATTCTTCCTGATGGCTATCCTTGCGATCTTCATCAACGGCCTGCTGGTCGCAACCGCCGGTACGGATGCAGTCGCAATCTATACCGCAGGGTGGCGGGTCGTGTTCTTCGCCGTTATCCCGCTCATCGCTATCAGCACCTCAGTAATATCCGTAGCCGGTGCAGCCTACGGGGCCCGGCAGTTTGCAAAACTCAGGACCGTCCATACCTTCTCGGTCTCGCTCGGGATTGCGATCTCGCTGGTCATCAGCGCCATCACCTTCATCTTTGCCCGGCAGATCGCTGTCATCTTCACGTACTCCCCGGACAGTGCCCATCTCGCGCCGGAGATCGCCATGTTCCTTGCCACCATGTGTTTCTTCTACCCGTTCATTCCGCCGGGCATCATGTCGGGATCCGTTTTTCAGGCAACGGGCAAGGGACTAACCTCGCTCGTGATCTCTGTCCTGCGGAACCTCGTCTTCATCGCGCTCTTTGCCTACCTGTTCGGGATCGTTCTCGGGTATGGCGAGCACGGCATCTGGTGGGGAATTGTTGCCGGGGATATCATCGGAGGAACGGTTGCTTTCATCTGGGCCCGGGCCTATATCTCGCGGCTGATTGCAAACCAGTGATTTTTTCTTTTTTCAAAAATTTTTTCAAACGATATCTGCCGGTCGGTTTTTGCCGGCACAATCAATCTCAGCCGAGTACACTTTAATATCGATAACCGGTGTCCCGTCGAATGCATCCAGCCCCCGGACTTTTAAGACACCTTCTTTCACATCGATCAGATCCACCATGCAGAGCGAGACTGGGTTCGGCCGGTCCGGTGACCGTATCGCAAACACACCTTTCTCTGCCGAACTCCCGGGCGGGATTGCCCGGAGCACGGTCCGGTCCGCCCGGTCGAACCAGCAGAGAACCCAGAGATGTTTCCGGCCTTCCATCTGCCAGAGAGCGGGGCGATATTTTTCGTCAATCACAATCTCTGATATGGTATCCGAGAGACGTCCCTGTCGCGGGGCATCGCCCCGGGCCTTGTACGGGGATCGGACATATCCAATGGGGTGGAGCTCGATGGGTTGGGAAGTCATGCTTGAAGAGAGATTGGGGGAGGGAGTATTTACGAATAGTGCGGGAAGGTCCAACGGGTTAGTCCTGTTTCCGCTGCATCAAATCTGTGGAATAAAATAGCAGTGTTAAATAAATTTCAGAATAAAATCAGAATACAAATAATTTTCCGTGCAGGATTTTTTCAGGATTAACCGGTGAACAGAATGGAATATAAAAAAATCATAAAATCGCTCAATGCAATCCTCTTCTGGGGCCTTCTCGCCATCCTTGTCTTGTCAGCGCTGATGTACGCTTTTGTCTTTATCATCAACTGGGAAGACTGGTTTTTTGGCATAAAACTCGCCGGGTTGTCCGCGGGTATGTTCCTGCTGGGAAAAGCAGTAACCGCAATCGTGTTGATCATCCTCCTTGTCCAGTTCCCGAGCTACAAAAAAGTCATCGCTCTCATGGCGGTTGCATATTTCGGATTTATCCTGTTCAGTTCTGCAGTCACTATCCAGAAGAATACCGGGGGCCAGAAATCATTTTCGATTGAACTCGCCATTTTTTTCCTCATTCCCATCCTGTATTTCCTTGTCACGATTCTTGCCACCCATATGGATAAAGCACAGGAAACCGGGGATACAGAAACGCCGGCCTCTTGCGTAAGGATTCCTGAATTCGGGATTAAACCCTGCACCCTAAATATTATTATCGGGATAGCAGGTGTTATTGCGTTAATTTTCATCTGGGCGATTTTGATCCCGGTCGGTTTCTCCCTCATTGCGCCGCATGCTCCGTTCGAGAACCTCAGTTTACCCAAAGCACAGGACACCCTGCTCACCAAGGTAAACCAGAATGGGAGTCTCGAATGGCAGACCATCATCCCCGGGTACAGCCTTGATATGATCAGGGTAAAAACCCGGCCGGAGTGTGGATATATCGTCTACGGCAGTTACTGGATGCCCGGGGAGAATTGGATTGCAATGCGTGCCATCAACCTGGATTGCAGGGGAACTGTTGTCTGGGATTTTCACCAGACACTTGACCGTTATTCCAAAAATCCCGGCACCATTACATCCGTCGATCCTGCAGAGGGGAAATTTCTCGTGACAGTATCCAATGGCAAGACCCTTCTGCTGAATTCACAAGGCAAAATCCTGAGTGAGGGTGTCATAGCAGAAGAAGATCGTCTTCCGGAAGAAATGACCGGGCTTCCGATCGGTTTTTATGCCTCAACCCTTCCTGCATCCAGCGTCACCGTGAGAACCCAATCTGAAGGGGAATTGAGGGATTTTTTAGCCATTGAAAATAAGGTTAACGACAAGGAAATTACCAGCATCTATGCCGTGAACCCGACACCGGATGGCGGGTACCTCGTTTCCGGCACCGTGAATCCCTGAGGGCCCGGTCTCTCTCAGTTACCCTTATTATACCTCCAGTCAAATGATGGTAAGCACTTTTAACAATGTGCTGGCAGATGTAAGTCCGACGTGCGACAACGCATGGCCTCAAACAAGGCTTTGGGATTACAGGGAGTCAGTAAATAAACTGTACTTTTCTGGACT
>Ga0074195_1003699_pt1 | contig 13834 bp, 8 predicted proteins | sample EPASupsiteHSE623_FD_64525 | JGI IMG/M metagenome (GOLD analysis project Ga0074195, IMG submission 64525) | Bioremediated contaminated groundwater from EPA Superfund site, New Mexico - Sample HSE6-23 | ecosystem: Environmental > Aquatic > Deep subsurface > Groundwater > Contaminated ...
GCCGTCCTTTCGGTCCGCAAGGACCCATATTCGATAACCAAAGCCCAGGGAGAGAGGATCGTTGGCGAAAGCGGCCTTGAGTATTGTATTATCCGGCCATCGTTGATGTATGGGCCGACTGATGACAAGAACATAGGATACTTGGTCAATTTTTCCAAGAAGTTACCCATCTTCCCTATACCTGGGAGCGGAAAATGGCCCCGCCAGCCGATCTACGTTGACGACATGTGCCATCTCCTTATTCGGTTCATTCATGACTTCCCGTCCAATACCATCATGAGTGTGAACGGAAAGGAAGCGATATTCTTCATCGATATGATCCGCACCGTCCAGGATGCGATGGGGGGCCATAAGTACTGTGTGCGGCTGCCGATTCCAGTCTTTAAGGGTCTGATGGGCCTGTATCAGCGTGTCAAGGGCGAGGAGAGATTCACTGTTGACCAGGTCGACTCTCTGACTGCTGAGGAGGTGTTCCCGGAGTATGAGTGGTGGGAGGAATACGACGTTCCAGTGACCAGTTTTCAGGAGGGAGTTAAGAAAATGCTCCAGCGCCAGGAGATTTAAACGCCCATGAACATCCTAGTAGTGGTCGCCTACTTCGTTCCTGAGATTGGCAGTGCCGCCCATGTTTACTATGACCTTTCGAAGGAGTTCGTTAGGCAGGGTCACACTGTCCACGTTATAACCTCATACCCACGCGAATACAATCTGTCGGAAGATAATAGGAACAAGAGCTTCCCGATGGACGAGGTCCTGGACGGCATGCACGTTCACAGGGTCCGGTATGAGGCAGATAGGGACAACATATTGAGTCGTGGGATGGAACATTTCATTCTGTCGAGACGATACTACCAAAGGTTTCGCTCTCTCGGAGAGAAGTTCGATGCCTGCCTATTCTATCTGCCGCCATTGCCGCTGTACCGATTGGCAAACAAGATAAGAAAGAAAACTGGAGCTATATGTGTCCTGAACTTTCAGGACTTCCATCCTCAAGAGCTCACTGATATCGGCGTATTAAAGAATCCGCTAATGATCAAGTTCATGGAACGCCTAGAAAGAAAGGCCTACTCGGGGAAGAACGAGATCGTGGTCATCTCTTCTGGAGGTGTTGATTACATTCTGGATCGTGGAGGAAGAAAGGAAGCGGTCCACCACATCTTTAATGGTATCTCCCTTCAGGATGCCGACAAGTTGCTTACGAAAAGGGATTTCAAGAGGAAGGAAAGGATAGAAGATAAGTTCCTCGTTAGCTACGCAGGAATTCTGTCGCCCTTCCAAGGTCTTGATATAATTTTGGATGGTGCAAAGAGAGTGGAACAAAATAATAACATCCTTTTTTACATCGTTGGTGATGGGATGGAACGAGAGCATCTGGAAGCAAGAGTAAAGAACGAAAACATAAAAAATGTCAGAATTCTCGGCCTGCAGTCAAGAGATGAGTACTACAATATCATCTCTTCATCTGACCTATCTATCGTCGCTCTGGATGAAAGGATGGAAGCACCCTGCATTCCTGGAAAACTACTAAATCTGATGGCGGCCGGGCAGCCAATCGTTGCCACAGTTCCTGATAATTGCGAGACTGCTAATCTGATTAGGGAAGCTAATATGGGCGTAGCAGTAACTCCTTGCAACGGCAACAAATTTTCTGAAGTGATTCAGGAGCTTTATGTAAATGAGGAGGAGCGCCTAGCTTTCTCACATAATGGGAGGCAATTCGCCGAGCAGAAATTGAACTTACCAATTATCGCAAATAGTTATATTAGTTTATTCTTAAGATGCCAATAAATTATGATTCGGTTCTCTCGGTCACTTATCGCCCATTAGCCATCTGAAATCACATCTTTTCTAATGATTCATATAGTGAAATCAGTTTTCTTTCCATTATAGACCAATTATATTTTTCTATATACGCACGATACCCATTTCTTCCGAGATTATATCTCAATTCAGGAGAATTTTTTAATATTATTATTGCTTCTTTAATATGATCTCGATTTTTACAATCAACCACCAGACCACAATTGTTAGCCAATACAATGCTCTCCATTGAAGTATTGGCACTAACAATTATTGGCAATCCACACATCATCGCTTCAAAGACCTTATTCGAGCTAGCATACTTGTGAAGTGGGATAAATGGATCATACAAAGAGAATAAAATATCGGATTGCTTGGTAATTTTCATAACTTCGTCATGAGGCAGCTTACCTAAAAATATGATTTTATTTGGATTTAATTCGCTCTCTTTTTTTATGTACTCCTCCAACTCTCCCCAACCCACAAAAGTTATCCTTATTCCTTCGATCTCTTTACATATCTCGACCATTGTTTCGATGGTGCGGTACTTATCTAATAGTCCAGCAAAGAAGACCACGCAATCATCGCAGTGCTTATTTGTAGTCTCTACGCGACTATCTAATGATGAAAGTTCTGGTCCATTGTAAATGACCGATATGTTATCATTAGGCACTCCTCCGACCTCTTCAATCCTGCACTCATCAACGACAATTACTGCATTGGCCAAATTCATCAAATATTTATCAAATTTTAGCATTATGGTTCGAAGGAATAAAGGGAGGGGCAGATGATCCTCGTATGTGTCGTACATTTCGTAAATTGTAGGAATATTCAGGATTTTTGACAGCGGTATTAGAATGGTTGCAGAATCAAGATTAATGACATGAATAATGTCGAATCTATTCTTTATGCATTTTATTGTGAGAAATGTCCACCATAGGGGTAGAAAAAAAAGAACAAGGGGGCCATACTCAGCTTTATAATTAAAAATTATGCTATTTGATTCTATCTCCTCATTCTCACACTTGTTTGACCTATTCCAGCACACTAGCGTGCACTCAATTTTATTATTCTTCAACGTTCTAATCTCTTTCCTTAATCTCTCATCTTCATGTACCGAATTCGATTTTATTATCCCAACTTTCATTTACAACACCATTTTACAATCATAATTGTTGCAGGATGTGAAACCCACAGAGTGCATTCAACGATCAACTCAGATATATCATTCTATAATGATTCTAATATTTTTATCCATTTTACACTGGCAATATCCAACTCATAACTGTTTCTTACAGTTGTTGCGGCACTAATCGAAATTTTTTCCATATCCTCATTTTGCAGACACCGTAATACAGAATTAGTAATTATTTCTGGATCGTTATTTTCCATTAAGAATCCATTTACGCCATCTGTGATAATGTCTGGTATGGCTCCTACAGAATTTGACAATACGGGTGTGCCACATGCCATTGCCTCTAACATAATGTTAGGGATGCCTTCAGTGCATGAAGGTATTATTAATAGTTTCAATTCGTTAAGAATCTTTGGAAGTTCTTGATGATCTACCCAGGGAATTAATTCAATTCTACTTCCTGCACCCATTCTTTCCAAGTCTTTTTGTATCTCTTTTTGTAAGCAACCAGAACCTATTATAAACACTTTAATTGAAGAATTCTCATCTAGTATCTTTGGTATGGATTCTACGAAGGAGGTAATCCCCTTCTCAGGACTTAGCCTTCCAATGTAAGCTATGGTTCTCTTTCGTTCAGCATAAGGTTTCATGATGTTGAAAAGATCAAAATCTACTAGGTGTTCACTAATTATTCTAATCTTATTCCCATTAAGATGATGCAGTCTCCATTCATCTATTAGATCTTCACCATATATGCCTATAACATTGGCAGCCAAATATCCAACAATCTGGAGAATATAGATTACATAGTCAAGGTTTTGATGGGGATTGCGTTTGATATTGCACGCAATAATTCCAGATGGTAGTAATCTCATAATTGGGATTCTAAAAAATCTAGCTACGATGGAGGGCAAAATCGCATTGCCTTCCATAAAAAAAATAATCTTTTCCGTTCTATCTTTCTCTCTATAAATATGACGTGCGATCAGAATTTCGATTTTAATATAATTAATTACTCGCAGTAAGAAGCTTCCCTTTATGGCATATGGAACATTAAATATGGGGATTTTTAAATTAAAAAAAATTTTCTCTGTCTCATTTGTCGCAATGCACACAGAAACATTGTGTTCCCCGATATTACTTAAGATGGTTAGAAGATTCGATAGTGGAATTTTGAAAGAAGACGATATTGGGTAAGAGATTACTTTGATATTGTTCATATTATTCATCTCACCTCGTTATTAAGCTATTAGTTCACTACTATTACCAGATGACGATGAGATATAAATTAAACACATGATTGAGTTACGTTCTTGTGCATTACAATCTAATTCCATATAACGTCGGCCGGCATCTCAGATCTAAGATGCCAAGCTGTTGAGTTCAATCCGATGCTTCTGCATTGACAACCCAACACTATAATCGTACTTATCCTCGATGGCTGTTAGAGTCTGGTAACATCGACTAGTGCTAAAACTTCTAAAACCTTCCCCACTCAAAAAGTCTCATCAATGTATAGAACAAAAATTAAAAATATAGTCATATGGACTACCAAATCTAATACCCCCACAGGTGTTTACATAAAAGGTGCTCATGATGGCAGTAAGCCAACATGTCTAAGATCCATATGGCAATATTTAGATGCGATTCATAACGTCTTCCCACTTTTGTATGGCGACCCCATAAGAATATTCCAATTCAATTAGGTTGTACGCTTTTTCTACGATTACGCTACTGCTATCTTTCATGGCACGTATAATATTACATGCAATTGTTTCTGGAGAATTGTCCTCCATTAAAAAACCAGTTATTCCATCTATAACAACCTCGGGCATTCCGCCAATATTATTAACCAGTACAGGCGTCTTTACCGACATGGCCTCTAGCATAATGAGAGGCAATCCTTCAGTATAGGATGGTAGGACGAAAAGGTCTAAAGTCGATAAATAATCGCGGATATTCTCGTGTGGAATCCATGGGATGACTTTGAAATGATTTTCGTATTCCCTTATCATGCTCTGTATCCTTAGTAGTTCTGGTCCATCCCCTGCAATAACAAAGTTCAAATCTGAGCCGCTCTTTATTAATATTAGTGCAGCTTGAATAAAATTAATTGCACCTTTCTCCTGACTCAATCTACCAGCAAACCCAACCAAAGTCGCTTTATGCAATTTTTTTCGATCCGGGTACGGAATAATATTGACACCATTCCTGATTACAAAGTTATTACTTCTTTGTCCAAAGAGTTCTTCTGTCAGTTCCTTAGAACTCTGTGAAACGAATATTATGCCATCGTATGAATGATAGCATAACTTAAACATCATGTTGTACATTATTGACTGATAGCATTGCGTTCCATGAACCACGCATACTGTCTTAACTTTAAATAGTCCTTTAATTAAAAACCCAAGAAATAACGTTGTCGGAGATGATGCATTTATCTGAGTGATATCTGGTCGAGACGATTGGATTAATCTGCCAATGGTCGACAAAGCAACTAGCAGATTTTTTAACCGAATTATCTTCGTTGGGTTCTCAATATATCCAAAATCAGGAAGTTGAACAACCTTGAAGAGATTATTGTTCGTCCTTTTATTGAGTTTTTGATTAGATGCGATTGTTACTTCGATCCCATTTTGAGCGAGGTATTCTCCAAAGTCAGAAATAAATATCTCGACACCGCCTATTGAGTCTGACCTAGCAATATTCAACAACGAAGAAAAACAACCCATAATGGCACCGATTCTTTTACTTTATGTCAATAATCTTACCTACCCACTATAGTTTTTTCGGCAATTTCATGTAATAGTTTGCACACTCTAAACGTAGATTTTCCATCAAGTCCGAATACCAATGAGTCAAGTGCATTTTCCTGTTCAGATAGTTCTTCTGTCATTTTTTGTTCATTCATCAATTGGTGTAAACACAAGGTTAGTTCCTCCTCATTGGAAACGCCCTTTGCTATCCCAAGCGCTTCAAATGGAGTTATTTCTCCATTGATTCGATAACATATAACTGGCTTTTTTAGCATAGCGGCTTCCATAGCAACTGTTGAAGAAATTGTTATTAATATCGATATATTATTAATAATATCTGCAATACTGGAATCTGGGTCCAATACAAAAACATGTGATTTTTTAACGATATTTTCCTCGTATCTTTTTTTGTTTTCTGTAGGATGAGGTTTTATTATCACATTAACATTTTCCTCTGACTGAGCAAATGATATCAGGGCATTGATAATTGAGATATTTATTTTAAAATCCAGTGGTTGTGTAGCGAAAATGATATTCCTATTTTCGATTGCTGGCAAGTTACTTTCCCTTAGTTTATTCATTTGACAATATCTATCAAATTTCGGCCATCCAGTAAGTTTAATTTTCTCCTCTTCTACACCATAATCTACAAAGACTTTTTTTGAATACTCTCCTCCTGCTGCAATAAAATCTACAATCACATCTGCTCTAAATTTATTTGGAACATAAATGCCATGCTGAACTTCGACAACAGGTATTTTTTTCTGTTTTGCCATAAAAACATGGCCCCTTGTAGTAATCGCACTATCCGTTCCTACAACCACTATTGTGGGAGATAATCTTTCTAAAGCTCTTTGAAATAACAAAATATCATATGCAGCCACTCTAGAATTAACTGTTAACCATGACGCGATCTCTGGCCAAATGACATTCCAAAAGTTCGTGCCATTATAGTCGAATCTATTGTGAACGCACTTGTCCTTCTTCGATCTATTAATGCGACTTTTTAATTTATTGTACCAATCCTCGATCTCACCTCTAGGTACCTCCTCATCGAATTGATACTCAGTGGAAAAACCAAGGGGCCTGCCCCCATTCCCCCACAGAAGTGGTTCTAAGGATTCTGATGAGCTTATGAGTTCACTCCACACTGGACATAATGATGTATAAAAATTATGAGTGGTTATGTCAAACAATGCTTTTTTAGGTTTTCTCACATTCATTTCGCCATACTGGAGCAATGATCCACTTACTAATTCCCGTGTTAATCGATTGGTTTCGATATAGTCTGTTAGGTTCTTTTTAACTATATGTAGCATCTTCGGAATTGGGCAGATAATCTTTATCCCCTGGTTATCTGCAAACTCTTTTACCGTTAACTGCTCTCGTGCATTTAGGCCATTTAATGCGATCGTTTTCAATTTTTGCGTATTGACGGTCGAAGACAGCTCATCGATCGTTGAAAAAATATCATAGAAGATATATGCAAACTCTTCCTCATAGATGTCAGCAATATTTATATCATGGTATCCAATAATATCTTCTATTTCTATTAATTTATACCATTCTTTTGAATATTTTTTAGCTTCTATATATGCATTTGAGTCTAATTCGATTATATGGTGCGGTTGAATATTCAATACATTTGACCGGTCTGCTGCATCATCAGTGTTTGACCCATCCATTACAGCCTGCAATGCTCTTTCTAAGAATTGCCTAATTTGAATTGATTGTGGCAATCGTGAAGAGGAACTATTGAATCTTCTAACCGTAACTAGTAATTTTTCCATTCAAAATCTGATAGTGAGATTGTCAGGGAATATTTTTATCTTATCGACGTAGGTGACAAATTACGATGAGAAGTTATTGGAGCATCTTGCTTGCTAAACTACTCTGACAACGTGGAGCAGGAAATTTTACTGACACCACCTGCTCTGAGCTTTGAGCACATAGTGATTGGCGTGAGAATGATGAATAATGCATTCATCGCGACGAACTGCTCCCGCAGTGATGAATCCACTCGCTTCGTGGTGCAGTGAGCAGGAGACAATGAACAATGAAATAGTGGTAAAGTAAACAATCTCCCCATTCACTACATTCGTCTGTTTTGGGATGATAGGCATCTGTCGCCGAGCGCTATTTACAGGGTGCTCTGTTTCGAGGCGCCGAACTTCGTCACGATGTGGAAGAGGTTGACCAGGGAGAGGCAGTAAATGTGGTCCCTCGATATGTCGAGAGCGTGTGCTAGCATCGACTCGCCGGCAGAAATGTCGCTAAGCGGGCGAGTGGCGGCCTTGTTGCGATCCCATCAAATCACACATCGCCGCGGAGTTGACTAAGATGACAATTGTGACGATCCATCACCTCGGACAGAGCTCTCACGATTGCCGACCTCTGATGCCGCTCGCTCGTCAGGTAGCGAATAGCTGTCAGAACACATTGTCTGCGTGCTTTCGGAAAACGCGTATGACGAGAGAGAACATCAATTTTCTTTATGCGAACAAGAACAGTCCAGCATCAAGACGATTAGGACACGGCAGCTAGATTCAGTATTTCGTAAGCTGGATAGCTTGACATTATCGAGGGTCAGAAGCTCAACGAGCACAGCTGGATGGCTCGTTACGAGTGCTGGCTCAATGGAACATCGGGAGAGTATTTTGGTATTAAGGCGCGTCATGGGCAAATCGCTGCGTTCGATACTTAGCGGCTTGATGCTACGCAAGGCTCGCATGAGTTCATCGTATGCAACTCGCGGCGTTCGCAGGGGGCAAATCAACCAATTGTTTACACCCGGAAATACTAACAAATTATTAAGTAAACCAACATCCTTTGTAGAAAGATAGGGTTGGGGTGCATTCCATACAATCAGAAGACATGAATTGCTATGGGACAATCAATAGACTTTTTAAGGCTTCGACCGCACTAGGTTTTGTCCTCGTATCAGGTGCTATTGCATTAATGATGTATTACCCCCCCGCAAATTCTTTTGAATTTTCAGTATATTCTTCATCTCCGATCTGGTTCTGGGGTTTCATAATATTCGCATTTATTTTGGGGCTTGTACAAAATTCATTCTCCATATTAATTAATAAAAAAATCTCCATTCCAGGTTTGTTACTGATTACAATTTCAATAGTAACATTATATTTTGTACCCATTATGAGAGGGTATGAATTATGGGGCCGGGGAGATGCATTAACTCATGTTGGATATGTTCGGGACATTGTGTCTACAGGTTTTATAACAGGCGATATATATCCGCTAGATCACATACTCGCTTCAACCACTTGCCTAGTGTTTGGTATCAATATATATCAATCGATTACATTTATACCCCTAATATTCTTCTTATTATTGGTCATCTCTGTATTCCTGATAAGCAGACTGTTGAATTTTGGGCAGTATAATTTAATGTTTTTGCCAATTCTCATCATTCCAATATATGGTCACTATTTCTATTCATTCGCACCCTGGATACAATCATTCTTTTTCATACCATTTGTTCTATTGATCTATATGAAGACCAAAAGCCAGATAAAGGATATTAGGGCTACAACTCTCCTAATTTTGACATTGATAGCATTAGTCTTCTTCCATCCTTTGGCTACATTGATATTTTCTATCATTATCATAATCGCTGAGATATCCATAATCATTTATGGTAGGAGGAAAACTAATACCACCATCCCTAGATGGCGCCCGAATAATATTCTTTTACTAACACTTGTAACTTTCTTTTCATGGAATGCATATGCATTTTTAGTTATTAATAATATGAACCGAGTAATACGATCCTTTATTTCTGAAGTAGAAACATCTCAGTATCAATCATTTTCATCCACTATCGCTGGTTCAGGTGCGCCATTCTTGACTGTCCTGTCACTTACATTATTAAAATATGGGCAGGCAATAATGCTGATATCTGTATCACTATTAATAATTGCAATTATGGTCCATAAAAAAAAGATTTATGTTCTTAATGCTAAAATGTTTCCTCCAGTAATATTCTTAATCACTTGCATTTCTAGTTTCATATTAATTGTGATAATCGCATTGTTTGGTGTAGCAATTTTTGATTTCATTAGGATTTTAAATATTGTTCTTTTGTTCTCTGTAATCCTTTTATTAACCTCTACAAAAACTTTCCTACAACAATTTAGACATAGGCGCCTGCTTAATTTCGTGATTCCTTTGGCGCTAGTTCTCACATTATTCTCATTCTCAACTTTTTCTCTTTTTTCTTCCCCAATCACGAAGGAGATAAGTCAACAGGTCACTGAACAAGAATTGGTAGGGATGAGATATTTTTATAATGTTAGAGATATAGACAGGCAAGTAGATGAGTTTGGTGTCGTGCAAGCGAGATTCCATGACGCATTATTTGGTGTTAAATTTTATGAACCGAACGTGATAGATTTTGTTGTTAATGATTCGATACCCGATCACTTCGGTTATTCAGACAATACATCTAATGCTGAAATCGATGATGGTAATTATCTCCTAATTAGTAGTCAGGGAAAATATTATTATCAAAATATTTACCCCGAATATTATGATCGATGGAGATTTTATCCTCAGGATTTCGATCACCTCGATTGCGACCCCAGTGTGCTGAAGATTTATAAAAATGGAATAATAGATATATATGCGTAGCCCTCGTTAATTTTGTGGCGAATGCTGTCTAAATTCCGGCTTAACCAAGGCAGTCTTCGATGTCGATGACGAGTTCACCCTTTCTCAACATCATGTTATGATCGAATGGGGGAGAAAACCGAATGCCATTTTGTGGGTTTTTCCCATATCCATCAATTATCTTACAAGGCATACGTCAACTCTATTGAATGCCGGTTAAGCTAGAGGACTCCTGTTCAATCCACCTAAGGTGTACCTTAAAATGATATTTTCAAGTTGCATTTTTTAAAAAGGAGCGGTAATATTTAGAGACCCAATGAGTGGAGTAGATGTAACAATTGTGTAATAATCCTATGTGCGAACGAATAAATGGACCATTGCCAATGAGCTTAGCCTTGCAAGAATACAAACAATTTGCCAAAAAAATTGGATTAATTGGAGCAACTAACCTTCTCATTAGCCTAAGTGGTATCATCCTTCTTCCAATCTTCACAAAAACGCTGCCCATCGAAGAATATGGTACGTATGTTCAGATTGCTGTAACAATCAGTCTTATCCCAGGCGTAGTTATGCTCGGCCTCCCTTACACCATGGTTCGGTACCTTGCGGCAGCGAAAAAACGTGAGGATGTTCAAGAAGGCTACTACTCAATCGTCATCACCACTCTAGTATCTGCCGGGCTTACTTCCCTCGCCTTCTTTTTTCTTGCAGAGCCTATAGCTGTCGCCCTCTTCGATAGTCAGGTTTTAGTGACCCAGATCCTTGCAGCAGTTATTTTCCTAGAATGCATGATCGGGCTCCATTTCAACTATTTTCGGACGTTTCAACAAATCAGACGATATTCCGCCCTTACATTTTTGAAGACATCTATGCAAATAATCCTGGTCGGAGCATTCATTCTAACTGGTCATGGAATTTTCGGTGCAGTAGTAGGACTTCTCATCACTGACGTGGTAATTCTCCTCGTTACAAACATCTTTATCATTTCCGAAATCGGAGTTGTCATACCTAAATTCGACCACCTGAGGGAATATCTTTCCTTCGGCCTTCCTACCGTGCCAGGAAACGTCTCCAGTTGGGTAGTAGATTCGAGTGACAGATATCTGATTGCTCTATTGATGGGGACCGCATACGTCGGGTATTACTCTCCTGGTTATACTCTTGGTAACACCTTAATAATGTTTGTTGCACCGCTCTCTTTTATATTGCCCGCGGTTCTGTCGAAGCATTATGATGATGGGAACTTGGAGGGTGTAAAAACAATCCTTTCATTCTCGATGAAATATTATTCAGCATTGGCCATTCCATCCATAATTGGATTGACTTTACTCTCCAAACCACTTCTCGAAGTATTATCGACCTCAGAAATCGCAGCCAATGGATATTTGATAACTCCCTTGGTAGCTATCGGCGCTTTCCTTTATGGAGTCTATGCTATTGCCATTCAGGTTATTATCCTCAAGAAACAAACCAGATACATGAGTTCTATTTGGCTAATTGCTGCTGGATTAAACATTCTATTAAATATTGCTCTCATTCCAATTTTTGGAATCATTGGAGCTGCCATAACAACTTTAATTTCTTTTAGCATCGCAACTTTTTATATAGTATACCGTTCCGATTTTTTAACTTTTGTTAGAATCGATATAAAATTTATTGCCAAATGTATCGTATCTTCACTTATCCTGGGCGTCTTCATTAGTCTTATGGGTCCTTTGAATTTTACCGAAATATTGATTACTGTCCTCAGTGGTGCTTGTATCTACCTGGTTGCATTGTATTTACTAAAAGGATTCTCGAGGGAAGAAATATTATTCTTTAAAAATATATTTAATATGTAGTTGAACAATCATCTATCATCCAGGAAATCCTCATCTATGATCTCATCCTCAACAATGGTTTTTTTCGCAATTTTTCCAACGACTCGCCCGATCTTTTTGGGGCTTAGCCCCGTCCCAGGTCTCTTAAATATTAGCATGTCCACGGTTATCTGGGTCCCTTCTGGAATCTCTCTTTTAGCCACGATGCTCCGACGTGCATACATCCGGGCTGGCGTCTCGCAATCAAGGGGCGTTTTCTTCGTTTCTCCGATTATCCCCCTCACGAGCGATAAATTCTGGGAAAATAGCTTCAAGTCGGCTGGATCCATTGCATGGTAATGATCGTTTCCGGGGAGAGTTTTATTCAGGGTGAAGTGCTTCTCTATAACATTCGCTCCGAGGATGACGGCGGTCGTGAGAACACACATATGGGGGTCGGGAAGAGTATGGTCGGAATAGCCAATGAGATACTTAGGGTATAGCGTCTTCAGGTGAGAAATCATGCCCAGGTTAGCATCCTTGTATGCGGTTGGGTAATTCAAAATGCAATGCATGACCACAATCCTATCGTTTCCTTCATTTTCGATTGTCTTTACTGCTTCCTCAATCTCGTCGATAGTCGATGCACCAGTCGATAGGAACACTGGCTTATGTTTTCTGGCAATATGCTGAATAAAGGGAATGTTAGTAATATCCGAGGACGATATCTTGAAGACGGGCATCAGATCGTCCAGCATGTCTGCCGCTTCAAAATCGAATGGGGTCGATAGGAAAACTATGTTGTTTACTTTGGAGAAGCGCGCGAGCTCGCGGAACTCTGCCTCACCGAAAGAATCATACTTCTTAAACAGCTCATACTGAGATGGGGTTCTCTCCTCAGATGTGTCCCAGTATGTAGGTGAGTACCGAGAAGCCAACTTCTCTGCCTTATATGTCTGGAACTTGACCGCGTTCGCGCCAGCCTCCGCTGCGGCGATTACCATCTTTTTTGCTGCGTCGAGAGGATCAATCCGTTCCATGCTGGCGATGTCATAGTAGTTGACACCGATCTCGGCAATTATGAACGGTTTCGACTCCTCGTCGATAACGTTCCCATCTAACTTAATCGATCTCATGTCTCTCCCATTCCCAATAGTTGCTCTGTATGAGATTGAGGACCCTATCTAGGTTCCCCCTAAGATCGAATTTTAGGAGTTTTTCACTCATCTCTTTCCTCAGCGGGTAGTCATCGACTAACTTCATTATTGCCGAAGAGATATCGTCTACGGTGACAGTGTGGGCAATCCCTAGATATAGGGGGCCATGAGAGTATTGGACAAAGAGGTGGCGTGACTCCCTCTCGTTCTGTGAAATGGAGATGCACGGCGTCCCCATGCTCGCGACTTCGTATATCGTCCTGCCATTGGAGGTGACCACGATGTCTGCTTCGCCCATCTCCTTGGCCATGAGGCGGATGTTCTCTCTCACCTCTACATCAAAACCGTCCATTCTAAGACTAGAGGCGTAATTGAAAAGCTGCTCTTTCTGCTTATATCCCTTCCCGAGGACGACAACGGCCGCCACGTCCCTTAGGGCCAATTTCTCGATAGCGTGGAGACTCCTGCTCGTAAGGTCGTTCGGGTCGGTCCCCCCAAAGGTGACTAGAATGGTATGTACTTTTTTGTCTGGATTCCTTGCCGGGAAAATATAGA
>Ga0074195_1003701_pt1 | contig 13829 bp, 15 predicted proteins | sample EPASupsiteHSE623_FD_64525 | JGI IMG/M metagenome (GOLD analysis project Ga0074195, IMG submission 64525) | Bioremediated contaminated groundwater from EPA Superfund site, New Mexico - Sample HSE6-23 | ecosystem: Environmental > Aquatic > Deep subsurface > Groundwater > Contaminated ...
TTTTCACATTGGCATTGAGCGTATGGATTTCCAGGCTTCCCTTGAACGAATCAATGGTCAGGTCACCTTGTGCGAAAGGACTGTTGTAATCAAGATTGACGGCCATTCCCACTGGAACTGAAATTTTGTACTTGTATTCGCGTACCTGCTTAACGGCTCCCTGAATGGAAACAATACCATTCTCTTCGTTCACGTTAACACCTATTTCAGTATTATCTTCCATCGATCCGAGCAATTTGAGTCCTTCTGCCCGATCTGGCCGTTCCATTTTAAAATCCGACTCAATGACAATGGCATTTCCCGAGGTATTTTGCAGGGAGATTTCGCCCAACAGATTTTTGATTTCAATTTTGTTTTTCACTTTGGGGGTATATTCAAACTTTTTCATTTGCCCCAGTGCTATCATCGGAAAAACAAAGGCTGCTATAACAATGACTATACGTTTCATTTTTTTTGCTTTTTAAATTGTTAATTGTTTCAGGAACCAGATTTAGCCGGCGTTAAACCGATTCCTGTTTATATGATAATTTTGATCATATCCTTAGCAAAGGCTTTTACATTTTCATCGGTATCTTCACTTCTGGCAATCGACTCTATTTCGGTTTTGGCCTCAGTAACACCCGATTCGGTTAAAACCTGTATCAGCGAAATCTGGAGCAACGAATTATCCTGAAGCGAAAGTGAGCGGATCAATTCTTTCTTTACCCGTGAGTTTTTGTTCATCATACCTGTTAACGCATTGATGGCTGCCAAACGCACATTTATGTTTTTATCGCTGTTCATAGTGGCTACAAGGGCATCAATCAACGCATCGCCCGATTGCCCCGACTGGCTGATCGAATAAACCGCTTCGATCTTTTGCGGCCCGGTAAAATCCTGCAAACTGGCCAGCAAAACCTGTTGTTTGGTCTGATTAAGAGCCACTTCCAGTTGTTGTTGTTGCATCCGTCCTTTTTCTGAACCAAAGTAGTATCCTCCGGAATAGGTAATCAGGGCAATTGCTAAAACCGCGGCGACTTTCAGCCAGGCCGGAATCAATATAATCCGGTTCTGCTTTTGTGGCATTTCGGCTTCCAGCATTTCCATAAATTCGGTTTTCATTCCTCGTGGAGGTTTCTTTTCGGGGAACGAATCGGTAAAATTCAGGAACGAATTCAATTCGGAATGAAGCTCCCTGCAAGTGGCACAGGTCTCCAGGTGGCTCCTGACAACTCCTGTAGTTTTTTCATCCAACTTCCCGTCGATGTATTCGGGCAGATTTATTTTTATTTCTTCACAATTCATATCACTCAATTATTATTTTTTCATAAATCTCTTTCAGTTTCTGTATCGCCCTGAACGTTTTCACTTTCACTGCATTTTCGGTTGAATCAATCGTAACAGCAATTTCCTTGTAGGAAAATCCCTGAAACCGGTTCATTTCAATCAACTCGCGGTAGCCCGGCGGAAGTTTCGCCATAGCATCCAACAGCAGTTCGTACGATTCGCGTGCTTCACTGCTCCGGATGGATTGTTCCATATCACGTACAGCCAACTCAGGTTCTTCGTCGAGCTCGTAAAACCGTTTGGCTCCCCGGTGAAAATCGACCAATATGTTGCGGGCAATGCGAAACAACCAGTAAGCAAAAACTTTATCCTCTTTCCAGCTATGACTGTATTTGATCACTTTCAGAAATACATTCTGGGTAAGGTCGCGACTGGCCTCCTGATTGCGGGTCATGCGTACAAAGTAGCCGAATAGCTTCGGGTGGTACCTGTCGTAAAGGATGCCGGCTGCCTGTTTCTCGCCCTGCGCCAGGCGCTTCATCAGTTGTTCGTCGCTTAATTGATTCATCATACACTACCTGATCAAATTCTGCTTTAAAGATTGTCATTTCTGAAAACAATACCAGCAAGGCAAGTCAATCGTTACACTACAGGATGATTTTTTTTTAGATTTTGTTTATCGACATACAAAATCTATTTTTATCTGAATGGAAAAACGCACAAAATCGAACCTTGAAGATTACTACCTGAAACATCCGGAGCCCTACCAGGCTCGTCTGCTGGCATTAAAACACATTAATTATGCATGTGGATGAAGAGATTGTGCACGAACGAAAATTTCAGCTTCCATTTTTTAGCTACAAAGGCAAAAAACTCGCCTTCTTATGGATGAACCGTAAAAAACTGATTGTGGGATTTATTACTGACAAGCGTGTTTTGCCTGCAACTGACGGGCAGAAAGGAAAATGATTGAGATTAAACCCAACGAAGATTTACCCAAAGAAATGATCGATACCAAAAATAGGAATTTGTTCCGGTTAAAAAGAAAGTTTTATGAACATCGTTTATCCTGATTATTGCTCAAAAATTCTCCATACAAAGCATGCACCATCCTTACGGTCGGGGCGTGTCCCCGGGGCATCAGCCGATGTAAGGCTACCTGCAAATGGGTCGGCAAAAAGATAACGATGTGTTTTGACCGACATCAGCATCAAATCGCCTCGGAGCATATCCTGCCACTGAAAGGTTGATGATTCACCCTGATCTTCCTGCTCAATGCGTACATCGGCCATCAGCCCAAGACCTTTCACGGTAACATATCCACCAGTTGAAACAGATTTCAGGGCAATACGGCCATTCCCTTTGTCGATCACCTGAAAATACGAAGCATTTTCATTGCCCTTCCCTTTTTCAACTATGTGAACAGTCAAGAAGGGCTTCACTTGGAGTGAAACATAGGGCCTTGACTTTAAACCCTGACTTTCGTGCATACGAAAAAAAGAGGTCCGACCGAACCTCTTTTTCCCTTTGTACTTTATACTTTTGTCTTAATTAACTATTCCCACTCGATAGTTGCCGGTGGTTTTGAGCTGATATCGTAAACTACGCGATTGATTCCGGGCACTTTGTTGATGATTTCGTTCGACATTTTGGCCAGAAATTCATACGGAAGATGCACCCAGTCGGCAGTCATTCCGTCGGTTGAAGCCACGGCACGCAAGGCAACTACGTTTTCGTAAGTGCGCTCATCACCCATTACGCCAACCGATTGAACCGGAAGCAGCATAACGCCCGCCTGCCAGACTTTATCGTACAATCCCCATTCTTTTAAGCCATTGATGAAAATTGAATCGGCTTCCTGGAGAATACGAACCTTTTCGGGAGTCACGTCGCTCAGAATGCGAATGCCCAATCCGGGTCCTGGAAATGGGTGGCGACCAAGCAGTTCAGGATGAATTCCGAGCGCCTTCCCTACCCTGCGCACTTCGTCTTTAAACAGTAATTTCAGTGGCTCAACCACTTTCAGGTGCATTTTTTCGGGCAGTCCACCCACATTGTGGTGCGATTTGATGGTTGCCGATGGTCCGTTTACAGAAACCGACTCAATCACATCGGGATAAATCGTTCCCTGAGCCAGCCATTTTACATCCTGTATTTTGTGCGCTTCCACATCGAACACTTCAATGAAGTCGCGGCCAATTGTTTTACGTTTTTTCTCCGGATCGGTAATTCCGGCCAAATCGTCCCAGAATTTCTGACGGGCATCCACCCCAATTACATTCAAACCCATGTGTTGGTATGAATCCAGAACTTGCTGGAATTCATCTTTACGAAGCAATCCGTTATCAACAAAAATACAAGTCAGGTTGGCGCCAATGGCCCGATTCAGAAGGACTCCGGCCACCGTTGAATCAACCCCTCCTGAAAGTCCAAGAACAACGCGATCGTTACCCAGTTTGGCTTTCAGTTCCTTCACCGTGGTTTCGATGAACGAATCCGGAGTCCAGTCCTGTTTGCAGCCACAAATGTCAACCACATAATTTTTCAGGAGCTCAGTTCCTTCGGTGGTATGATACACTTCAGGATGAAACTGAATGGCAAAGGTTTGCTCGCCTTCGATTTGGTAAGCGGCATATTCCACATCGGCAGTACTGGCAATTACCTTGTAATTTTCAGGAATTTGCACAATGGTATCGCCGTGCGACATCCATACCTGCGTGTGCTGACTGATATTTTTAAAAAGTTGGTTCGACTGATCAACAAATCCGAGGTTGGCACGTCCGTATTCGCGCGAATCGGAAGGGGCCACTTCGCCGCCAAAGAAATGCGACAGGTATTGCGCGCCATAGCAAACTCCGAGCAATGGCATTTTACCCTTAATCAACGATAAATCGGGCTTTGGTGCATTGGCATCTCTTACAGAGAACGGACTTCCGGATAAAATGACACCTTTTACGGTTTCGTCAATCGCGGGATAATGGTTATACGGGTAGATCTCGCAATAAACGTTTAACTCCCTCACGCGGCGGCCAATCAACTGCGTATATTGCGAACCAAAATCGAGGATAAGAATTTTTTCCTGCATCAGACTTGTTTTTTGAGTTGGCGCAAAGATAGACAAAAAACATTCCTGCGAATCGGGTCACCTTTCCGAAGAAAGAGAAGTAAAGAAAAAGTAAGGTTGAAGATGAAAAAAAGTGTTCAGTCTCAGTGTTCCGAATTTTAAAATCGATTTCTGATCAAAGTGTTTTCACAATCTTCCCGGCCAGCAAAACCTGATTGTTGCGGGTAATCCGAATTACATAAAGACCAGATAATAATTTATTTCTTTCTGAAAACACAATCTGAAATTCGCCGTTCTGAACAACAGTTTTGCTTTTACTGACCATTATTCCGACTGAGTTGTAAAGTTCTACAACAACTTCGCCGTTTTGTACCGAAGCAAGTTTTGCAGTCAGCCTGTCAACAAACGGATTCGGATAAATGGAATGAGATTGTATGGCCAACAAATCATCGTTACCGGTAAAATCGTATGGCCATTGCTGGTCAAGATAGTTTAGGCGCTGGTTAATCCAGTTTTTCATCCAGTTTACTTCATCGTTATAGTTGTTTCCCACATAATAATTGGGCCAGATATCAACCCCTATAACCCCGGTCCATCGTTGATAATTTCGGTCTTTCGCTTCTGAGATTAAGCTGGTCAAACTATCGATCGCAGAAGTAATCCGTTGATTGGAAAGTTCATTCTTCCGTAACGAAACCCATCGCCTTTTGAGCTTATTAACATACTCCGGATCTTTCATTAACTTATTCCACCAAAACGGATTTTGCCATCCATCATTTCCAAGATAAGCCTGATACTGGAATCCGGTAGTTTGCCACCCATTATAATAATCGGCATTTCCATAAGTCAGATTAAAATCCCATATCGGACCACAATTCACACGATCGTTTTTACCTTTATACAAATAAGCGCTCAGCCGGTAACCATCCACATTTTTTGCCAGCTCGTTAATTATCATGAAATCAATAAAAGAGGAATCGTTGAGATATTCATGATAATTTCCGGGATACTTGAAATTTTCCTGGTAAAGAGCGTTTTCCATCATCCTGGTATAAGTCTGAATATAAGATTTCTGCGCGGTGGTTATCTCTTTCGCTTTCGGATAATCGTATTGATAAAATGTTTTTCCAACCGTATTAGAATAATTGGAATACCAGCCTTCGCCGCCCCCGCCGGTAGTTTTATCAATTTTGATGATGTAGCCTCCTGTCAGATTTTCGCCTGAATTATCGGTAGTCAATAATTTGGCAATGTCAACGCGGTTTTTATTCCGTTTAATCTTTTCCATCAGTACATAAACTCCCTGATATTGATTGTTTAGGAAAAGTTCGACATACCGGCAACGGGGAGACCAGTGCCCCAATGTAGCATCGAGGGTATAAGTCAACACGTCGCGAATCATGGTTTTATCGGTGTACGGAGCATAAAGCACCCAATCGTTCTCTTCGGGCATTCCGAGCAAAGAGACATCTACATCTAGTCCAGCACTTGACTTTGTCTCGAATCCATATCCTTTTTTAGGGAACATTTGTGACGACGAACCGCGGATTTCAATAGCAATTTTCCCGTTGTAATTGTTTTTCGGATCGGTTAATAAATTGCGTTTTCCCTCGCCGTTCCAGACAATACCCATATCAGCAGTGATTTTAGGATCATCTTTTATGGTTTGTCCATTAGTATTGATTACAATCAATGGCAAATTTGAGGATGTAAAATTCTGAGAAAAAGATCTGAGCGAAAAAAAGGAGGAAAGGAGAATAATGCAGATAGACTTCAGAAGTGAAGGCATTGATTGTGGTTAGTTAAGGTTAGAAAAGCAAAGCTTCCTGTTACCAGAAAGCTTTGCCTGAGTGAATTACAATTCGCGGATCCAGATGTTCTTGAAACTAACCGGATTACCATGGTCCTGAAGGATGATTGGTCCGGCACCATGAGGTTTTACTGTATATTCAGGAATTCCGATATATTCGGTTGGGCCACGCAACGCCACGTGATTTTGCACCAAAACTCCGTTATGAAGTAACGTTACCATTGGAGGTGCAAAAAACGTTCCGTTTGGATTAAAACGCGGAGCGGTATAAATAATGTCGTAAACCTGCCATACGCCCGGTTCTTTACATGCATTTACCAGTGGCGGATGTTGTTTGTACAAACTACCGGCCTGACCATTGCGGTAAGTGCGGTTATTGAAATTATCCAACACCTGAACTTCATAAATGCCCTGAAGGAAAACACCGCTGTTGCCACGACCCTGGCCTTCGCCAATCACTTCAGCAGGCGAACGCCATTCGATGTGAAGCTGAAAATCGTTGAACTGACGTTTGGTTTTGATGATGCCGGTACCTTTTTGTACTGTAACACAACCGTCGGCTACACTCCAACCCGGTTCATTTCCATCATTGTTTGTCCATTCAGCGCTCAGATTCAGGCCATCAAAAAGCACAATAGCATCGGATGGAGCATCAACCGGAGTAGCTCCCGGAGTAATTACTGAAATTTCAGGATCCCAGATTTCGGTCATTTCAGGTTTCATTGGGAAATCAATCCTTCCCTGAGCAAAAATTGCAGTACAAGCTAAAATGCCGGCTGCTGAAAGTAATACACGTTTCATTTTAATTGGTTTTTTAGTTAATTTTTTGTCAGTATTTGTCATTCAATGGCATTGTGTCATTGGATGGTCACTAAAGCGCCTTTTGCAATGCATGACGCGAAGCAAGTGACCATCAATGACCACAGACCGGATTTCTACAAATCAAGTTCCTTCATAATGGCATCGATCTTCTCGTCAGCTTGCTTTTCAACAGCATCAAAATCGGCACGATTGGTTAACTCGCCTGCAACTTCGAAATAAAATTTAATCTTAGGTTCTGTTCCTGAAGGACGAACCGAAATTTTAGTTCCGTCTTCGGTAAAAAACTGCAGTACGTTCGATGTTGATTTCTGATCGATGGCTGTTTCTTCTCCGGAAATCAAATTTTTGGCAATATTTACTTCGTAATCTTTTACAATTTTCAACTTCGATCCACCCAATACTTTCGGTGGATTAGCCCTGAAATTAACCATCATCTGCTGAATTTCTTCAGCACCGGTTTTTCCTTTGCGAACCACATATTTCATTTTTTCGCGCGAGAAACCGTATTCCATATAAATATCGAGCAACATTTCGTACAACGACTTGCCCTGATCTTTGGCCCAGGCCACAATTTCGGCCATCAAAGCACACGACGAAACAGCATCTTTATCGCGTACAAAATCGGCAGGCATAAATCCGAAGCTTTCTTCGCCACCGCCAATGTAAACTTTCTTGCCCTCCAAATCGCGGATGACTTCGGCAATGTATTTAAAACCGGTAAATACATCGTAAAAATCTACTTCGTTCTGTTCTGCTATTTTGGCAATAAGTTCGGTGGTTACAATGGTTTTAACTACAAACTCATTCCCGGCAAGCTTACCGCTTTCTTTACGTTTACTAATGATGTAATAAATAAAGACCAGGGCGGTTTGGTTTCCATTCAGGATAACGAATTTGCCTTTGTCGTTTTTAACCGCAACACCAATGCGGTCAGCATCGGGGTCGGAAGCCAATACGACATCAGCATCAACTTCAACAGCTTTGGCAACAGCCATTTCCAATGCAGCAGTCTCTTCCGGATTAGGGGAAACGACAGTCGGAAAATTGCCGCTCACCACATCCTGTTCAGGAACATGAATGATGTTGGTAAAACCGAATGCACGAAGAGCTGCAGGAATCAGCCGAACGCCGGTTCCGTGAATGGGGGTGTAAACTATTTTTAAATCTTTCTGCCGCTGAATAACTTCCGGCGAAATAGAAACCGTCTTCACTTTTTCGAGGAACAAATTATCCATATCGGCACCCAAAATGGTAATCAGGCTTTTGTCTCCTTTGAATTTGATGTCTGCAGCTTTAACGTTTAATACTTCATCAATAATATTTTCATCATGCGGTGAAACGATCTGAGAACCATCGTCCCAATAGGCTTTGTATCCATTGTATTCCTTCGGATTGTGCGAGGCTGTCAGGATAATTCCGCTCTGACAGCCCAGCTCGCGAATAGCGAATGACAATTCAGGAGTAGGACGTAAATCTTCGAACAGGTAAACTTTTATGCCATTTGCAGAAAAAATTTCGGCACTGGTTTCAGAAAATAAGCGGCTATTATTTCGGCAATCGTAGCCTATGGCAACTTTAATTTCAGGAAGATCTGAGAATACTTTTTTCAGGTAATTGCTCAACCCCTGGGTTGCTGCTCCAACGGTGTAAATATTCATCCGGTTAGTTCCAACACCCATAATACCGCGAAGGCCACCGGTACCAAATTCAAGATCGCGATAAAACGAATCGACCAGTTCGGTGGTATCTTCCTGGTCGAGCAGTCGGCGGACTTCAGCCTTTGTTGCTTCATCGTAAACATCAGTCAACCATTCGGTTGCTTTTAGTTTTACACTTTCTAAAACTTCCTGATTTGTTGCCATATCTTTATTATTTATTCTGAAAATACTGAATTAAACTATCCCTCCAGTGAGGAATCTGCAGCCCAAAAATAAGTTTAATTTTCGATTTATTCATGACACTGTAAGGCGGGCGCTGAACCGGCGAAGGATAATCTTCGGTTGCAATCGGTTTCACAAAGCAATTAATTCCGGTAATATCGAAAATCGCTTTGGTAAAATCGTACCAACTGGCAACTCCTTCGTTCGAGTAGTGGTATATTCCCGCTACAAATGTTTTTTCACCTTTTTCTACTGATGAAATAATCGTTAAAATTGCCTGAGCCAAATTTGCAGCATTCGTCGGCGTACCAATTTGATCGGCTATCACACCAAGTTCAGATCTTTCGTTTCCCAGGCGAACCATTGTTTTCACAAAGTTATTCCCAAAGGCCGAATACAACCAGGAAGTACGGATGATTAGACTTTCAGGATTGAATTTGAGGCAAAGCAACTCGCCTTCCAATTTAGTTTTTCCGTATGCCGATTGTGGATCAACCCGGTCGTCTTCCCTGTAAGGTTTTGGCCCATTTCCATCGAACACGTAATCGGTCGAAACATGAATCATTTTGCAGCCGACTGTTGCCGATTGCTCTGCCAATATTCCAACAGCGGTGGCATTTAGCAAAGTAGCCGTGACCATATCTGTTTCAGCCTTATCTACATTCGTGTATGCAGCACAATTAACCAGAAAATCAGGTTTAAACAGGGACAAAAATTCAGCTACTTTTCCCGGATTGGTGATATCCAGTTCGGCTACATCGGTAAAAGAGAACTCCATTTCAGGATATAAACCTGAAATTTTATTGATCTCCGAGCCTAATTGTCCATTGGCACCCGCAACGAGTATTTTTATCATTTTCAATTAGAATTTGAAGTTTTTTTCTGCATCAGCCAATGAGGGATGCACCTTATCTTTGTCTGAAATAACGGCGAGTTCTGCGGGTAGTCTCCAGTCAATATTTAAAGCCGGATCGTCAAACCGAATACCGCGCTCTGCTTTTGGATTGTAGAATTCGTCACATTTATAAGAGAATATAGCATATTCGCTCAATACAGAGAAGCCATGAGCAAATCCTTTCGGGATGTAAAACTGTTTCTTGTTGCTGGCACTTACAATGAGTCCGTACCACTGTCCAAAGGTAGGAGACCCTTCGCGTAAATCAACGGCTACATCATAAACGGTACCTCGAACCACGCGGATCAGTTTGGTTTGTGCATACGGTGCCAACTGGTAATGTAAGCCGCGAATTACACCGTAATGCGACTTGGATTCATTATCCTGAACAAATCTGGAGATCAATCCGTTTTCTGCAAATTTAGTTTCGCTGAAGCTTTCAAAAAAATATCCCCTTTCATCAGCAAAAACCCGAGGCTCTATGATTAAGAGTCCCGGGATTGGAGTTTCAATTGTCTTCATTTTCTATTTTCTTTAAAACGATAAAACTTTTCGGTTGGCCAATTTAATTAAATATTCACCATATTGATTCTTCTTTAAAGGTTCCGCCAGTTTCAACAATTGTTCCCTGGTGATATAACCTCGCAAAAAAGCAATTTCTTCGATACACGACACTTTCAATCCCTGACGTTCTTCAATAGTATGGATGAAATTCGAAGCCTGCATTAAGCTTTCGTGAGTACCGGTATCCAACCAGGCAAAACCTCGTCCGAGCAATTTCATATTTAAGCGGCCCTCTTCCAGATACAACCGGTTCAAGTCGGTTATTTCCAGTTCACCGCGTTTTGATGGTTGCAATGCCAATGCTTTTTTAACCACATCGTTGCTGTAAAAATACAATCCGGTAACGGCATAATTTGATTTCGGTTGTACCGGTTTCTCCTCAATCGAAAGAACTTTACCATGATCATCAAATTCAGCAACACCATATCGTTCAGGATCGTTCACATAATAACCGAACACGATTGCTCCATCTTTAATCGTTGCGGCTTCTTCCAAAATTGAACTAAAATTATATCCATAGAATATATTATCACCCAAAACCAAACAGGCAGAATCGTCACCAATAAACTTCTCTCCAATGATAAATGCCTGAGCCAATCCATCAGGAGAAGGCTGAATAGCGTATTCGAGTTTTAACCCCAACTGGCTCCCATCTTCCAATAAATCCTGATATAAATGAATGTCTTTGGGTGTTGAAATGATTAAAATCTCGCGAATACCAGCCAGCATCAATACTGATAACGGGTAATAAATCATAGGTTTATCGTAGATCGGTATAATTTGTTTCGAAATACTTTTTGTTATCGGATAAAGACGTGTTCCTGATCCTCCTGCTAGAATAATTCCCTTCATATTTATTATTTTAAGTTATTCTGATAAAAGTTGGTCAAAATATTCAATTGTTCTTGTAAGTCCTTCCCGCAAAGGAACTTTTGGCTCCCACCCTCCCAATTTTTCTTTCGCAAGAGTAATATCGGGTTGTCGCTGCGTTGGATCGTCTGCTGGCAACGGCAAATAGATAATTTTAGATTTTGAACCTGTAAGCCCGATAATATTCTGAGCTAATTCCAGCATAGTAAACTCTCCAGGGTTCCCAATGTTCACAGGACCGGTAAAATCATCCCCTGTAGCCATCATTCGAACCATTCCCTCCACCAAATCGGAAACATACTGAAAGCTGCGGGTTTGAGTTCCGTCGCCAAAAATGGTAATATCCTTATTTTGCAGAGCCTGTACAATAAAGTTCGAGACTACCCGCCCATCATCCGGCTCCATTTTGGGGCCATAAGTATTAAAAATCCTGATAATTTTTATGCGGACATCATTCTGGGTATGATAATTAACAAACAGTGATTCAGCACAGCGTTTACCCTCGTCGTAACAAGAGCGGATTCCTATCGGATTCACATGTCCCCAATAATCTTCGGTTTGCGGATGTATAATAGGATCGCCATACACCTCGCTGGTTGATGCCTGTAAAATCTTTGCTTTAACCCGTTTTGCCAATCCAAGCATATTTACAGCTCCCAATACTGAGGTTTTAATGGTTTTAATGGGATTATACTGGTAATGAACGGGAGAAGCAGGGCAAGCCAGGTTATATATTTCGTCAACTTCTATAAAATACGGCATGGTAACATCATGCCGGATAAGTTCAAAATATGGGCTATCGAGCAGATGAACAATTTTTTGTTTTTTCCCTGTAAAATAATTGTCCATACAAACCACTTCGTTTCCCTCAGCCAGAAGGCGTTCACATAAGTGCGATCCAACAAAACCGGCACCTCCGGTTACTAATATTCGTTTCATCTTAATTATTTAGAGATAATAACTGATTTCCGGCCAATGCTGTAATAATTGAATTTAATATCCTGCATTTCTTCAGGTTCATAAATATTTCGTCCGTCGAAAACAGTCTTCGATTTCAAAAGCTTTTCGATTACCCTGAAATTTGGCATTCTAAATTCAGGCCATTCAGTAACAATAATAAGTGCATCGGCATCAATACAGGCATCATATTCATCGTTAGCGAAAACAATTGAATCTCCTAAAATGCGATGTGCCTCTTCTTTTGCAACAGGGTCGTAGGCAACAACTGACGCACCTTCCAGCAGCAACTTTTCAATTATTACCAATGATGGTGCTTCGCGCATATCGTCAGTTTTAGGTTTAAACGCCAAACCCCACATTCCAAATTTTAAACCTTTCAAATTGTCGCCGAAATGCGACTTAATCTTTTTAATCAATACCTCTTTCTGCCTGTAATTTACCGCCTCAACAGCCTTCAGAATATCAAGAGAATGCCCATATTCGTCAGCAGTTCGGACCAATGCCTGTACATCTTTGGGGAAGCAAGAACCGCCATAACCTGTTCCCGGATAAATAAACTTATTCCCGATACGGGCATCAGAACCGATTCCTTTCCGAACCATACTTACATCGGCACCAACCAATTCACATAGATTGGCAATATCATTCATAAAGCTGATTTTTGTTGCCAGCATGGAATTGGCAGCATATTTGGTCATTTCCGAAGACGAGATATCCATAAACAATATCGGATGACCATTTAAAAGGAAGGGTTTATACAATTTTCTCATTGTTTTTTCAGCCTCCGGAGATTCAATACCAACAACAATTCTGTCGGGTTTCAGGAAATCATCAACAGCGCTTCCTTCTTTTAAAAATTCAGGGTTTGAGGCTACATCAAAAGGCACATCAACATTTCGCTTTTTTAATTCGTCCAGAATAGCAGCTTTTACCTTCATCGAAGTACCAACAGGAACAGTGCTTTTTGTTACTACAACCATATAATGATCAATATGACGCCCAATCTCACGCGCAACGCCTATAACATACTTTAGATCGGCACTTCCATCTTCGTCGGGAGGGGTACCAACAGCAATAAATACGGCTTCGGCATCAACGAGACTTTCCTTCAAGTCAGTTGTGAATGACAATCGTCCCTTTTCAACATTATACTTAAAAATATCTTCTAGTCCTGGCTCATAAATAGGAATTTGCCCACTATTAAGCATATTAATTTTGCGTTCATCCACATCAACACAAACAACATCAACCCCTGTTTGCGAAAAACAAGTACCGGAAACTAATCCGACATAACCTGTACCTACAACTGCAATCTTCATATATTATAATTTTTTAGGTTTTAGAACTCAATCAAAAATAACAATAATAAATAAACCTCTTGTTAATAAAAACAAAAACTGTTGAAGTTGTTCAATAATATTAATTCATAAAACAATATAATCGAATCAGAAAATAAAAGAGCCAATAGAATTCGAGCTAAAATTAGGTGAAAACCTTTGTTTTATAGCGGAATAGTCTTAATTTTGCGGCGCATTTATTTAATATACTGTCTAACTCATTAATTAATTGATTATTAAATGGTAGAAAACAACACAGAGAGCCTTGAACCAAAGGCTGAACTCGAACAACAGGAAACTGTTGAAGTACAAGATGCAGTAGTTGAAGAAACTACGGCTCCAGCAGAAGCAATAGTTGAAG
>Ga0074195_1003702_pt1 | contig 13828 bp, 11 predicted proteins | sample EPASupsiteHSE623_FD_64525 | JGI IMG/M metagenome (GOLD analysis project Ga0074195, IMG submission 64525) | Bioremediated contaminated groundwater from EPA Superfund site, New Mexico - Sample HSE6-23 | ecosystem: Environmental > Aquatic > Deep subsurface > Groundwater > Contaminated ...
AGAAGATAGGCCTTTTTCTGCCATGCAATGTTCTGGTTGAAGAAAATAAAAATGGTAATATAGAAGTTTCGGTGGTTGATCCATTTGCTTCAATGATGGCTGTAAAAAATGACGATCTGGGAAGCGTCGCTGCTGAGGTAAGACAGAAACTTCAGAACGCAATTAATGATATAAAATAAGAAATATGCAGACAGCTTTGATAATAGTAGGAACGATAATCCTGATTTTTGCAATCCTTATAACAGTTGCAAAACGAAAAATGAAAAACATCCCTCTTGTTGACGATCACAAGAATATATTAACCCTTACCGACAAAAACTTTCAGACAAAGATAAAAGGTAATGTGGTTCTAGTTGATTTTTGGGCTTCATGGTGCGGACCTTGCAGGGTAATGGCACCAGTCCTTAATAATGTTGCTTCAGAGGTTTCTGGAAACACTAAGGTCGGTAAAGTCAACATCGAGCAGTATCAGAATCTTGCAAAGCAATTTAAAATAAGAAGTATTCCTACAATGGTTGTTCTTAAAAATGGAAAAGAAGTTAAGCGGTTTTCCGGAGTGAAGTCAAAAGAGTTCATCCTTCAACAGCTTAAAAGTATTTGAAAATTCAAAACAATAAATAACCAAAAAAACAAATGATTATGACAGACAAAAAGATCCTGCTGATAGACGACGATAAAGATTTCGTTGCAGCACAAACAGTATTAATCGGCCATAGTGGCTATAAAACAGTAAAAGCATATTCTGCATCCGAAGGATACAAAATTGCCAGTGAAGAAAAACCCGACCTTATTGTTCTTGATGTAAACATGGAAACAAGGAATGCCGGATTTGAACTTAATAGTCAGATAAGGAATGATGCCTCATTGAAGCATATTCCAATTATAATGTTAACTGGAATTGAAACATACAGCATCAATCAGCAGGCATTGGACATGTATAACGAAATGATGGCTTCAGGAAATGTTGACCTTAAAGAAGTGCTAAAAGTAAGTGGTAACAGCGAGGTCAGTGTTCAGTTCCGGGATGACGATGGGAAGGTGAATTATCTGGCTCTCGACAGTTTTGTTTCAAAGACTCAGGCTGATACAATGCTTGTTCCGGAGATAAAAAGACTAATTGGTTAATATGATAATTCCCGATAAATACATTTTACAAGCCATCAGACTTATTAAGATCAGATGGCTTGTATCTGTATTTGTTGCAGTAGTTGTTTTTGTTTTTCTTTTTTCAGGTTTTAAAGGACCTGACTATTCAGGACTTTTTGCTGGTACAGCAATTCTTTTACTTTTAAATATTTATTATTATTATGACATTAAAAGAATTGAAAAAGTATGCGATAACAAATGCGGCAAACCTGTAAAATTTAATATTAGCATCCAGATTATCTTCGATTTTATTCTTCTTACAGTGATGCTTCATTTTTCAGGTGGAATTGAAAATCCGGCAATTATTTTTTATGTTTTTCATTTAATTATTAGTGGGATATACTTAAGGCCACGTAATGCCTATATTATTACCTTACTGGCTGTGTCTCTTTTTCTTTTTATGGTAGCAGGAGAATATTATGGCTTACTTAATCATTATTCAATTAACGGATTTATTCTTCAGTTAATTGATCAGAATCCCGTTTATCTTTTCATTTCAGTTTTAATTTTTGTTTTCACTTCATTTATTACAGTTTTTATTGCTGTGAATCTTTCTGAACAACTAAGGAATACTAAAGCACTCCTTAAATTATCAAATGAAAAGTTGCTCGAAAAGGATAAGATAAAAGACGAATTTGTACAAAGAGTTACACACGATATCAAGGGAGGACTTTCGGTGATTCAAAGCAGTATGACGGTAATTGATAAACAGATTCTAGGTCCTGTTGGAGAGGAAAATGCAGAATTTGTAAAAAGAGCTTTAAGAAGAACTAAAGAGATGTTGTCGTTTGTGAATGAACTTCTGGCGTTAACCAGAATGAGACTTGCAAACAGATTTGATACATTTCCTGTTGATGTTGCAGAAGTCCTGAGTTCAGTTATCTCTGTTAATGCTCAGGAGGCAGAAAACAAGGGAATTAAGTTGTCGTTTGTGACAACCGGTGATAAGTTAATGATATCAGCCATCAGGGTATCGCTCGAAGAAACATTTTCAAACCTTATCCAGAATGCAATTAAGTATTCACCAGAAGGTGGAAGGGTAGATGTAACTGCAAAAAAGAATAATGATAATGTAATAATTGAAATATCTGATACAGGATTTGGCATTCCTGAAGAAGATATCCCTTTTATCTTTGATGAGTTTTTCAGAGCTAAAAACATTACAAAGATCGAGGGTACAGGGCTTGGACTGGCACTTGTGAAATCAATAGTCAGCAGGCATAATGGGACAATTGATGTAAAAAGCAAGGAAAACTCGGGTACGACTTTTATTCTTACATTTAAATCACTTGAGTAATAAAAAATAGTTTAGATTTATAATAGAGAATGAATTAATAAATCCTGATTTAATTTTTTGAATTATCTTCTGTCATCTCTCTGAAATATATCTTTGCATCCTCCATACTTTCTCGCTTTCCGGTGAAAAGGACAATATCTCCGGGCATTAATTTAAACTCAGGTGTTGGATTGATAATAACTTTTTCGTTCCTTCTTACAGCAATAATTGTGATCCCGGTTACTTTTCGGATATTTAATTGCTCAATAGTCTGTCCAGCTAATAATGAATCATCAGGCAGCATATAACCATCGAATTCAATTTCCGGAAGGCAGTTTTTGTTAGTGGCAAGAATTACCGGGTCTTTTTCGGGTTTACGAAGAACAAAGTAATTGTCCTTTCTTGTTTTTTCTGCAAGATCGTTGATGACGCCGGGAGGAAATTTATACAGGTTTAATGCACGGCTGAATACTTCAATAGCTGTTTCGAATTCTTCAGGGATAACATCGTCGGCACCGAGTTTCTTAAGTTCGTCTATAGATGAAATATATCTTGAACGAACTATAATATACAGGTTAGGATTAATTTGTTTTGCAACTGAAATTACAGACCTCTGTGCAAATGGATCTGGTACAGTGCAGACAAGTAATCGGGCTGTTTTAATATCAAGATTTTTAAGTATCTCCTGACTTGCGGCATCTCCATAATAAATAGGTTCGCCTGTTTTCTTTTTTGCTTTTACTGTTTCTGCATTAGTTTCAGTAATAACATAGTCAATACCTGTTTGTCTTAGAATTCTTGCCAGATTTTGCCCGTTGAACCCGAAACCGACAATTATTACATGACCTGAACGCGAAGGCTTTTTCTCTTTCTGGATAAGTTCCCTGTGCCTTAACATAAGTTTTGAAGGAAATATTGAAACAATTCTTAATGAAATGCTGTGTGCATATCTTATTACAAAAGGTGAGATAAGCATTGATAATATCGACGCAGAAAGAAAAAGCTGATAAGAACTTTTTGTTATTAACCCTGCTTCTTTACCCGCAATAGCAAGGACAAAGGAGAATTCTCCGATCTGTGCAATATTCAAACCTGTTACAATTGCGGCACGCATTGAAAGTCCCGTGCTGTAGGCCGATAAATAGCCAATAAGAGTCTTAATTATAATTATTGCACAAACAATAATAAAAACAGTAAAAAGATGGTCCCACAGATAAGAAACATCTAGAAGCATACCTACAGAAACGAAAAACAAACCCATGAAACTTTCCTTGAAAGGCAAAATGTCTGAGGTTGCCTGATGCGCGTATTCAGAATCAGATATAATCATTCCTGCAAGAAAGGCACCTAGAGCAAGGGACAGGCCCGCATAGTTCGTTATCAAAGCGGTACCGAAGCAAAAAAGAATAATCGAAATTATAAAAAGTTCACGACTCCTTGATTTTACTACCTGACTGAAGAATCTTGGTGCAAGCTGTTTTGATATTATTATTACAGCCAGAACAATCATTACTGCTTTTATAATAAGCCACACCACCATAAGCGGATTATCATTCTTACCTGAAAGAACAGGGATTAGTATCATCATAAGAACTGCACACAGGTCCTGAAACAGCAGAATCCCTACAATTGCCCTGCCGTGAGGAGTCTGTGTTTCTTTTTTATCGGCAAGTATCTTTATTACAATGGCTGTGCTGCTAAGAGCAACAAGAAAGCCGGCAAAAATAGCGTCTGATGTGTTTTTTGTGAACTGATCAGCAATTAACAGTGTAACTATAATTGTTGCAACGATCTGAATGGAACCTGCGCCAAATACGATCTTTTTCATACGCAGGAGCTTCGAAAGTGAGAATTCTATCCCTATTGTGAAAAGAAGTAGAATTACTCCGACCTCTGCCAGCACCTCAATAACTTCTTTGTCTTCGACGAGTGAGATTGTATAAGGTCCCATAAGAACTCCTGCAATTAGGAATCCTATTACAGAAGGAACTTTAATTTTGTTTAGAAGAAAAACAGTAACTGCTGAAATACCGAATACGATAACAATATTTAGCAGTAGGTCGTTCATTTATGAGTTTGTCTGGGGCTTAATGCTTATGTTCAGTTCATCGAGCTGAGTCTGGCTGATAACGTCAGGTGCTTCCGACATCAGGTCGCGGGCTGCATTGTTTTTAGGGAATGCAATAAAGTCGCGTATTGATTCAGATCCTCCGAAAAGCGAGCAGAGACGGTCGAATCCGAGTGCTATGCCGCCATGGGGTGGTGCACCGTAACTGAACGCGCCCATAAGGAAGCCGAACTGCCTTTGTGTTTCTTCGTCGGTAAAGCCGAGAACGTTGAACATCCTGTTCTGGAGGTCACGGTTGTGTATCCTTATTGAACCACCGCCGATTTCAACACCGTTAATCACAAGGTCGTAAGCATTTGCTTTTACTTTTCCCGGGTCAGTCTGCAGCAATTGCATGTCTTCCGGTTTTGGCGAAGTGAAAGGGTGGTGCATTGCATAAAAGCGTTTTGTTTCTTCGTCCCATTCGAGCAGCGGGAAGTCGACAACCCAAAGTGGTTTATAGTTGAAAGGATCGCGTAGTTTGAGCCTGCTACCCATTTCAAGACGAAGTTCGCACATTGCTTTTAAAGTCTGTTTTTTCTTTCCTGCAAGTACAAGCATCAGGTCGCCAGGCTGCATGTTCCCTGCTTCGGCCCAACGTTTAAGTTGTTCTTCGTTATAGAATTTATCTACTGATGACTTAAGTGTGTTATCTGAATTATAGCGCAAATATATCATTCCTGTTGCTCCTACCTGCGGGCGTTTTACGAATTCGGTAAGTTCGTCTATCTGCTTACGTGTGAATTCTGCACATCCCTTTGCATTTATCGCAATAACAACTTCTGCATCGTCAAAAACCTTAAAGCTATTTCCTTTTACGATCTCTGTAATGTGGCAGAATTCCATCCCGAACCTCAGGTCAGGCTTGTCTGATCCGTATCTGTGCATTGCATCTTCCCATGTCATTACCGGGAATTCCTTCAATTCTATTCCTTTTACATTTTTGAAAAGGCGTTTCATCATTCCTTCGAATGTTGAGAGAATATCCTGCTGTTCAATAAACGACATTTCGCAGTCTATCTGTGTGAATTCCGGCTGCCTGTCGGCACGTAGGTCTTCATCTCGGAAACAGCGTACTATCTGGAAATACCTGTCGTAACCCGACACCATCAGAAGTTGCTTGAATGTCTGTGGCGACTGTGGCAGTGCATAAAACTGTCCGTGGTGGATGCGCGAAGGGACAACAAAATCGCGGGCACCTTCTGGTGTTGACTTTATAAGGAAAGGAGTTTCAATTTCCATAAAACCTTCGTCCCACAGGTAATTGCGGACTTCACGTGCAAGTTGGTTCCGCAGTGTTAGATTATTTTTCAGAGGATTTCTCCTGAGGTCAAGGTAACGGTATTTCATGCGGAGTTCGTCACCGCCGTCGCTTTCATCTTCGATGGTAAATGGGGGTGTCTCTGAAATGCTGAGTATCTCGAGGCTTTCCGTAAGTATTTCAATTTCTCCGGTAAGTATTTTCGGATTCTTAGAAATACGTTCTATTACCTTGCCTGATGCTTTAATAACAAATTCCCTTCCGCATTCCCTTGCCTTTGCGATAAGTTCAGAACTGCTTCTGCCTTCTTCGAAAAGCAACTGAGTAACTCCGTATCGGTCGCGAAGGTCGATCCATATTACCGAACCTTTGTCGCGTATAGTCTGTACCCAACCGCATAATGTAACTTCAGTATCCTTGTGTGTAAGGCGCAGTTCGCCGCAAGTGTGTGTACGTATCATCTTAATTCTGTTTGAACGCGAAATTAATAATTAATTTTCATTATTTGGCCGTGGAATCAAATAACCAGTGAGTGCATAATTCTTAGCCCCGGCCTTGAAGGCCGGGGCTAAGAATAAATCAAACACTTCTAAAAATGTGAAATACAATAAAAAAAAACGCTTTAATAAAAGTGCTTTTAAAGTATCGTTGGCTTAAATTCCGGCAAAATTCCTTTTTCCTTAGCCTTCTCAAACAGCATGTATATTGCCTTTCGCCCTGTTTCGCAGAGGTTTGTTGAGAATTCATTTACATACAGGTCAATGTGTTGTTGAGTTATAACTTTATCTCGGATCTGCGAATGCTGTAAAATAAATGCAGATAATGTATCAGGGAATTTCCGGGCAAATTCAAGAGAATTCCGGAGATCCGCAATTACCTTTTGCTGAATATCTGCGGCGATAGTATTCCTAATTACAAAGCAACCGAGAGGGAGTGGGAGTGAGGTCTCTTTTTCCCACATTTCGCCGAGGTCACATATTTTACTAAGTCCCTTTTTGTGATAAGTAAAGCGGGTTTCGTGAATTATAACTCCCGCATCACATTCGCCGCTCAGAATCACATCTTCAATATCTGAAAAAAGATAATGTTTGATCAAAATTCCCTTACCGAAGAAAATTCCTGCAAGCATGTTTGCCGTCGTATTTTTTCCGGGGCCGGCCAGTTTTACAAAGGGGATTTCATCCGGATATATCTTGCGTTTTGAGATAATGAGCGGGCCGTTGCCAAAACCAAGTGCAGCGCCAACGGGAAGAATACTGTAATTTTCTGTGCAATGAGCATAAGCGTGAAAACTGAGCTTTGTAATATCGAACTGAGCATGCTCCGAAGCCAGATTCAATTCCTCAACATCGGCAATATGTACTGAGTAATTATTATATGAGGCTATCTTTTTCTCAACCAGGGCACCTGTTATGAATGTGTCGTTGGGACAGGGTGAAAATGCAAGACTAAAGTTCATTTTCAAGTTTTTTGATTATAACTGTAAGTTCTGCAGCAAGGTTTTTAATTGCCAGTTCAGAATTCCAGCTTCCGTCTTTATGAGGGCCGCAGTAATTACTAACAGAACGGATTTCGGCAAATGGGATCCCTAGTTTCTGACATATCATAAAAAATGGTACTCCTTCCATGCTTTCAATTGTTGCATTGAACTTTTCTCTTCTTAATGCTGCTGTCTTTTCTGATCCGCATGCCATAGCAACAGTGAGTCCGTCGGCCTGAAAAAGATGTTCAACTGCATTCACTCTGTTTCTGTTTCTCAATTCTGTTACATCTCCCCATCCTGATTCAGACAATGTCTTGAACGATGAGGCCGTCTCTACACCCGTGTCTCCCAGGGCTTCGCTCACAACATTAACAACATCTCCAACTTTGATATCTCGAGAGAATGAACCTCCGATTCCAGCCTGGATCAAAAATGCAATATCATTTCTGTCTTTAATATGTTCGTATAGATTCAGGCATGTATTAACCATTCCGACCCCTGTAATAAAAAATTCAACTCTTTCTGAAGTTATAAGGGAAATTGCCGGTTTAATTTCATTTTCGGTGGCGGCAACAATGAGGATAGTCCTTTTTTTCACAGTATAAAATATGTATCTTGCAGCAAATTTAGTTTAAAATTCAGGGAAATGAAAAAGAAAGACGACGAAGACGTTGAAGGTTTCGAAAGAAAAGATCTTTATAATACAGATATCACCCGCTCAATGGCTGAGCATTACAAGTGGATTTTGGGTCTCTTGGGTGAGAATCCCCAGCGTGAAGGCCTCGTTAAAACTCCCGAGCGTGTTGCAAAGTCGATGCAGTTCCTTACACAGGGCTATCATATTGACCCTATTGCAATACTGAATTCTGCCAAATTCAAGGAGGATTACAGGCAGATGGTGATCGTAAAGGATATCGAGATTTATTCGATGTGTGAACACCACATGGTCCCATTCTTTGGCAAAGCTCATGTAGCATACATTCCCAACGGATATATTACCGGACTCAGCAAGATAGCTCGCGTGGTTGATGCATTTGCCCGCAGGCTTCAGGTTCAGGAGAGGCTTACTACCCAGATAAAGAACTGTATTCAGTGTACCCTTAACCCGCTAGGTGTAGCTGTAGTTATCGAAGCACAGCACCTGTGCATGATGATGCGTGGCGTACAAAAACAGAATTCAGTAACAACAACATCTGATTTTACCGGTGCTTTTTCGAACGAACCAACTCGCACCGAGTTTCTGAGGCTTATAGGGACAAAGCTTCATTAGATTTTTAACTTTTCTTTAGGTTTGGTATCAATGATTATGCTTAAATTTGGCAAAGAAAGCTAATGAAGAAAACGCTTCTGATATTATTATGCCTGTTTATTTATACAGGTGTATTTCCACAGTTCTACAATGGGCTGCAGATGGCGTTCGGCAAAAACAGGGTACAATATAAACCTTTTGTATGGCAGTATTACCGTTTTAACAGGTTTGATACGTATTTTTATGTGGGTGGAAAGGAACTTGCCCAGTATACAGCATTGATAGCTGATAAAAAGCTAAAGGAATTCGAGAACCTTATGGGTTATTCTCTCGAGAAACGTATAATTTTCCTTGTTTATAATAATCTTAGTGATTTCAGACAAAGTAATCTGGGGCTTATCAGCGGGGACGAGAATTATAACGTTGGAGGTGTTACTCGTATTATCGATAACAAGGTTTTTTTGTTTTTCGATGGAGATCACAGGAAGTTCGAAAGACAGGTAAATGCAGCCATTGCAGAGGTAATGATAAATGAAATGCTTTACGGAAGCGATTTCAAAAGCAAAGTTGCTAACAATACACTTTTAACTTTACCTGAATGGTTTATAAACGGACTTGTATCATATCTTTCATACGATTGGGATACTGAGATAGATAACCATGTACGTGAAGGCATTCTTACCGGAAAATACGAAAAGTTCAACAATCTTAGCGGACCTGATGCTGTTTATGCAGGTCACTCAATATGGCATTTTGTGGCCGAAAAATATGGGAAAAAAGTTATCCCGAATATTATCTATCTGACCCGTGTTAGCAAGAACAGCGAAAGCGGTTTCTTATATGTTTTAGGACTTCCGGTTAAATATCTGACCTTTGAGTGGCTGAATTTTTACGACTCAAGATATTACGACGACGAAAAGAAAAGGTCATTTACTGAAGAAGGAATGTCTGTTGTGAAATCCCGCAGACATCGCGTATACGGACAATTTGTAACAAGTCCCGACAATAATTTCTTTGCATACTGCACAAATCAGTCAGGACGTATTAAAATATTTATTCACGACAAGCAGACTGAAAAGACACAGGCAATACTCCGAAGGGGCGAAAAAGTTGAACAAATAACCGATTATTCATATCCGATCATTGTCTGGCATCCTTCAGGGAAATTACTCTCATTCCTCACAGAAGAAAAGGGCGGAATATGGCTTTGGTTCTACGATATGGAAACAAAGGAACTAGACAGAAAAGAAATGTTCAACTGCGAAAAGATACTTAGCTATTCATTTAACCCAAAGGGAAACCTGTTAACAATGTCGGTTCTGAAAGACGGTCAGACTGATATTTACATTTTTAATAATCTTGCAAATACATACCAGCAAATAACAAAAGATCTTGCTGATGACAAAAACCCTGTATTCTGTGCTGACGGAAAATCTCTCCTGTTTTCTTCGAATCGGACAACAGATACATTAGTTGCTGACAGTACATTCCCAACTTCCTCTTTAAATTTTAATGTGTTCCTTTACACACCCGGAGCTGAGAAGTTATTGCGTGTTACAAATGACGAAATAGCTGATTTTACCAACCCATTTGAAATTAATGAAAAAGAATATCTGCTACTCAGTAATCTTGATGGTGTAACAAACAGGTATATGGCGGAGTATGATTCTGTAATAAGCCACATTGATACAACAGAGCATTACAGGTATTTTACAAATCTTTCACCACTTACAAATTATCCAAGAGATATTCAGTTTTATCACTTTAATGGTCAGAACAGAAACATTTCTCAGATTTTATACAGGAACAGCAAATATCACCTAACTGAAACAAAGCTTGGAAGTGAAAAACTTAAAAAGATTGAGCCAACCGTATATTGGAAAAAAGCGGAGAGAATGAAGTTTTTGGCCGATAGCATGGCTGTTGTAAAAATGATTAAAGACACTTCTTCAGCAGAAATTATTAAGATTACAGATACTACTGTGTACGATACTACAAATATTGATTTCAGAAGTTATTATTTTGAATTTGAAAAAAACAGGTTGAGGGGTTATATGCCACTAAGGGATTCAATAAATATTTCACTTAACAGGTCTCAGGATATCAGGAAATCATTTTCGAAGCCTATGCTTTACATGACAACTTTCTATACAAACTATTTTGTCAGCCAGGTCGACTTCGGGTTCCTTAATAACACATATCAAACATTTACAGGCGGAGCAGTATACTTCAATCCCGGATTTAATGTATTTTTTAAAATTGGGACAAATGATCTCCTTGAAAATTATAAAATAACTGGAGGGGTTCGTTTTGCAGGTAACTTTGACAGTAACGAGTATCTGCTTACACTTGAGGATTTAAAGGACAGGTGGGACAAAGAGTGGATTTTTCACCGGCTTGCCCTTACCAATGTTGTAAGTAATGCTGTTGTAAAGGTACATACACACGAATTAATGTATGTTAGGAAATATCCGTTTAACCAGCTTTTTGCTGCACGAGGAACAATTATCGGACGCTACGATCGTGGTACTTATCTTTCGACTGATATTGTTTCGCTGAAAAAAGATTTTGAAAATGATTACTGGGGCGGACTTAAAGCTGAATTGTTATACGACGACACAAAACTTGTTCAGTTAAATATTTTCAATGGTACACGTTTTAAGGTGTTTGCTGAATTTTACAGACAGGTCAACGAAAGCGAAAGCGATCTCTGGGTTGTTGGAGCTGATTTCCGTCACTATCATAAGATCTCCCGTAATCTGATTTCAGCATCCAGAATTGCGGGAAGTACTTCTTTCGGGCACCGAAGGTTGATTTATTATATGGGGAGTGTAGATAACTGGATAAATCTTTCACCTAAAATTAGTACATTCGATCAGTCGGTGGCTATCGATTATTCTCGTAATTATGCTTACCAAACCCTTGCAACAAACATGCGAGGCTTTACACAGAATATCCGTAACGGAAACAGCTTTGTAGTTTATAATCAGGAGCTACGCTGGCCATTTATAAAATACTTTGTAAACCGCCCCATAAATAGCGATTTCCTTGATAATATGCAGCTTGTAACTTTCTTCGATTATGGTTCTGCATGGGTAGGCTCTTCTCCCTATGACAAGGACAATGCATATAATACTGAGATCATTTATAACGGACCAGTTACAGTTGTTATCGACAAGGAACGTACTCCTTTTGTTTACGGGTATGGCTTCGGACTCCGTACAAGAATGCTTGGTTACTTTGTTAGAGCTGACTGGGCATGGGGAGTAGAGAATTATACTATCCTTCCTAAGATATTTTATCTTTCTTTAAGCCTGGATTTTTAAAATGGAGATAAACCAGATAATTCTGCTTTGTGCTATTGGCCTGGTTGCAGGTGTACTTTCGGGTACTGTCGGAATAGGAGGAGGTTTGATTATGGTTCCTGCTATGGTATACCTTATGGGAATGTCGCAGCATAGTGCTCAGGGAACCAGTCTTGCACTAATAATGATGCCGGTGGGAGTTCTTGCTGTAATTCAGTATTACAACAAGGGATATGTAAATTTTAAGTATGCCTTTATACTTGCCGTCTTTTTTGTAGCGGGTTCGTACATTGGATCAAAGTTTGCGCTAAACCTTCCCGAAAAGTCACTTAAAATTATATTTGGCGTTGTTATGCTGCTTGCCGGAGTAAAAATGATAACTGGAAAATAAAATATGAAACCCGCTGAACTAAACAAGTCTCTGAAGAAATATATCGGTGAGGCAAAGAAGATGCGCGAACATCTTCACAGTTTTCCCGAGCTCTCTTTTAAGGAAGAGAAGACATCAAGCTGGATCTCCGAAACACTCAGAAAAAATAGTATTGAACATCAATACGGGATTGGCGGGCATGGAATTCTTGCCGTAGTGAAAGGCAAGGGCAAGGGTCCAGTTTTGGCTGTTCGTGCCGATATGGATGCACTTCCTTTAAATGAAGAAAATGCAGTTCCCTACAGGTCGAAAAATAATGGAGTGATGCATGCCTGTGGTCATGATTTTCATGTTGCATCACTTATAGCTGCTCTCATGTTTTTTAAAGATAATCCTGAACTTCTTAATGGAACATTACTGGGAATATTTCAACCTGCCGAAGAAAAGTCTCCCGGAGGTGCCATTGCAATGATAAAGGATAATGTTTTCAAAAAATATAAACCTTCTCTTATACTTGCCATACATGCATTTCCTGATCTTCCTGCTGGAAAGGCGGGATTCAGGGCCGGTTATTATATGGCATCGTCGGATGAACTTTTTATAACTGTTCATGGAAAAGGCGGGCATGGTGCACTTGTGCATAAACTCAATGATCCTGTTCTTGCAGCTGCTCATCTTCTGGTTGCAACCGAACAGATAAACAGCAGAATGAATAAGTCAGGAAACCCTTCAGTTCTTTCATTTGGCAGATTTGTTGCCGATGGGGCTGTTAATATTATCCCCGACAAGGTCGAAATCGCTGGTACAGTAAGGGTAATGGATGAAAAATGGCGTAAAACAATTCACAAAAAACTCGCTGAGATCTGCCGGGGAATTTCTCTTACATATAATGTAAAGGCAGAGTTAAAGATAGTTCATGGTTATCCTTCTCTTTACAATCACCCGGATGTAACCGGAGCTGCACATGAATTTGCTGCAGACTTCCTCGGAAAAAGCAATGCAGTTGAACTTGAAGAGATAAGAATGACTGCTGAGGACTTTTCGTACTTCGCAAAAGAGGTCCCTTCGTGTATGTTCCGTGTGGGAACAGCTTTCGGTCCCGAGCGCGAAACTTATCCTTTACATTCATCAAGGTTCGATATTAACGAAAAGTCTTATCCGGTAAGCGTTGGTCTGCTCGTATATCTTACAATGAGATTCATGTCGCACAAAGGCAAATGAAATTCGAGGAAGGCAAGGAATATATTCTGCTTATAAAGAATATCATCAGTCTACCTGATGACGATTATTTTATGATGGAATATGAGGATGGACGTAAATTCCTGATGAAAAGAAAATTTTACAGGGACATTTATGGTCTGGCCCCTGGCAAACAAGTAATATGCAGGGTCGACAAAATAAACTGCAGTGGGAAGATATTCTTTGAACCTCTTCACCCATATTATTCACCAGGTGATATTGAAAAATTTGTGATCAATGGTGAATCAACACGTATGTTTAAAAAAACAGAAGGAACCTATAAAGTGCTGCTTGCTAAGGGTCCAAGAAATGATACAGCAATAATCAAGGAAACCGATGTTGAGAATCTAACCGACTTTAAGACCGGCGACAGGGTAGAGGCTACAATAAAA
>Ga0074195_1003704_pt1 | contig 13821 bp, 3 predicted proteins | sample EPASupsiteHSE623_FD_64525 | JGI IMG/M metagenome (GOLD analysis project Ga0074195, IMG submission 64525) | Bioremediated contaminated groundwater from EPA Superfund site, New Mexico - Sample HSE6-23 | ecosystem: Environmental > Aquatic > Deep subsurface > Groundwater > Contaminated ...
CGCGCAGTTTCTTCGAGCGCTCGATGATCAGCGGCAGCTCGTCGGGCATCTCCACCACCAGGATGCAGGTGAAGCCGATCTTGGTGGCGTAGAGGCCGAGGTCGATGAATTCCTCGTCCTTGTAGCCGTTGCAGATGAGCACCGCCTTCTTGTCGCGCATCATGCCCATGGCGGCGATGAGCTCGGCCTTGGACCCGGCCTCCAGGCCGTGGTGGTAGCGGGAGCCGAACTGGGTGATCTTCTCCACCACCTGCTGCTGCTGGTTGACCTTGATCGGGTAGGCGCCCATGAAGGTGCCGGTGTAGCCCAGCTCCTCCATGGCGGTGCGAAAGGTCTCGTTGAGGCTGGTGATCTGGGCGTCGAGGATGTTCTCGATCCGCAGGAGCACCGGCATGTCGAAGCCGCGCTCCCGGATGCCCTTGGAGATCTCGGCGATGCTCACCGCCCGGTCGATCGCGCCCGGTTCGGGCATGACCATCATGTCGCCGTTCTCGGCCACAAAGAAATAGCCGCCGCCCCATTCGGTGACCCCGTACAGATCCGACGACTTGTTGATATTCCAGCGTTCCATGGTGTAGTTCACCGGCTTTGTTCCTCCACAGGCTTCAGGTTTCCCCTGTATACTCAACGACAATATGATGCGTCAAGAAGGCCGCATCATTCTAACATAAACCTTATAGACATACCCGTTGGGCCGCGCCGCTCAGGACAACAGCCGGGGCGTTCCCTCATTGCCGTCCGCCACCGGCCGATGGAGGACGATCTCGCGGCCGGTGGCGACCGCCTGGCGGTAGGCCTCCCCGTTCATGGCGGTGGACCGGCCCCGCATCCGGCGCAGGCGGGGAAAGCGGAAGGTGACGAACTCCTCCAGCCGCTCCTGCTGTTGCACCGCTGGCACGCCCGAGGGCTGAACCGGCGACGGGGCGGGCTGCTGGGGCGTGGGCCTTGAACGCTCCAGGGTTTCGCGGAATCCGGCCAGCAGGCCGAGGAAATAGCTCGTGCGGGCCACGCGGCCATTGCCGGCGAAAGCGCGCCGGTTCCGTTCCCACAGGGTTTGCAGCCGGTTCTCAAGGAAATGGTAGCAGTGCTCGGCAATGGCCACCTCTTCCTCCCGGCCCAGCAGCTCGATGGTCTTGTAGGTGCAATCAGCCAGCGGGTCATAGCTCGAGGCGCAGATCACCCGCACCCCGAAACAGGTTTCGAGGAGGGAACAGAGGGATTTGCGGTACATGGGCAGGGTCCGGCCGCCGGTGTTGATGGTCCGGTGGACCAGGTGCTGATCCTCGGCCAGTCCATCAAAATCGAGCCGGTAGCGGGCCAGGATCTCGCCGGCCCGCTGCACGGCCAGCGCCGCCTCGTGCTCGTTGTCCGAGCCGCCCAGGGCCAGCAGTTTGCGCACCTTGGCGATGATCTGCCGTCCCTGCTCGGTGGCGGCCGATCCAGGCGCCATGCCGGCCAGACCTTCGGCCAGGTCGGAGCTGGCCCGTTGGAAGGGGGCGTCCAGGCCGAGCCGCAGGCAGGCTTCGCGGAAGAGCGGTCCGTGGCCGGCATCGTCCTGGACGTGGAGTTCGCTTACGATCTGATGGGCCATCTCGTGTTTGAGCACCTGCAGGGTCACGTTCCAGGGGTGGGCGCTGATCAGCACATGGCTGAGGCTCAAGCGCCGGTCCGTGGCCGACCAACTGCCCATCCGGGTCCTGCTGGTGCTGAGACACAGCACCGGCGGCCGGAGACGGACATTGTACTGGTAGCAGATATCGTTGTATTCGCGCGTCAGCTGGCTGAGCCAGGCGGCGTGGAGGCGGCTGTCCAGCGACTCCATCTCAGGGGCCCGTGCCGTTGGCATCCGGCTGGGGCAGCCGCCGCAGGGCCTCGATCCGGGCGAGGACCGGCGGGTGGCTGTAGTTCAGGAACACATGCAGCGGATGCGGAGTGAGGTTGCTCAGATTGCTGACGCTGAGTTTTTTCAGGCCGCTGATCAGGGCCTCGCCACCGGCGCCGGCCCCGTTAGTGTGCGTCGCGAAGCGGTCGGCCTGGTATTCGTTGCGCCGGGAGAAGGCGTTGAAGCCGATGGCCAGGAGGGTCGAGATCGGGGCATAGAGAAAACCGAAGAAGACCAGCGAGGCATAGATGGAGAGCTGGTCCATGCCAAAGGCGGCAAAGAGCCCCTGGTTGCCCAGAAAAAGGGAGAGGATGAAAAAGAGCAGCCCCATTTGCAGGATGGAGAGGACCATGGTCACCGGGATGTGCTTCAGTTTATAGTGGCCCATTTCGTGGGCGAGCACGGCGACTATTTCGCTGGTGGTGAGTTTCTCCATCAGGGTGTCGAAGAAGACGATGCGGCGGAAGCGGCCGAAGCCGGTGAAGAAGGCATTGGCCCGGGTGGAGCGTTTGGAGCCGTCCATGGTGTAGATCCCCTGGAGGGCGAACCGCTGCGCCGCGGCGTAGCCGGTGATGGCTTCCTTGAGTTCGCCGTCGGCGAGCGGCGAGAACTTGTTGAACAGGGGCATGATCACCACCGGGGCCAGGAACTGGACCACCAGGATGAAGGCCACGGCCGCACCCCAGCAATAGAGCCAGGCCCATGGGCCGCTGAACTCGAAGAACCAGAGAATGGCGGCCAACAGTGGTCCGCCGAGGAGCACGGCCAGCAGGATTGCCTTCAGGGTGTCGAGGAGAAAGGTTGCCACCGTGGTGGTGTTGAAGCCGAAACGCTGTTCGATGACAAAGGTCTGGTAGACGGAAAAGGGCAGGTTGAGCGTGCCTGCGAGCAGGGCCAGCAGGCCGGTGAACAGCAGGCCGGTGGGGATCGGGCCGAAACCGAGGCCGCGGGCCACGCCATCGACCAGGTTGAAGCCTCCGGCGAGGATAAAGGCCAGGGTTGCCACCAGGCTCACCGTCGACTGGATCAGGCCGAACCGGGTGTTCGCCCTGGTGTACTCCTGGGAGCGGGCGTACTGATCGCTCTCAAAGACCCCGGCAAACTCCGCCGGCAGCGCGGGATTGAGCGAGCGGAGGTTGAGCAGGGCCACGATCAGCTCGATCAGGTAGTCCAGGAGCAGAATGCTCAGTATGAAAAGAAGATATCCGTTCATCGCCTCATTGATCCATGGGAAGAAAAAGTGACCGTGTTTAGGGGGTGCGATGCACATACAGGAGATTGGCGGAGGGTGCAAGGCAATAATGAGGGCCAGGCTGTATCGATTTGTTTTTTTGTCAGTTTTACATGAAATCAATGGTTGCTCTTCGTCACCCCGGCGCAGGCCGGGGTCCAGGACCCTTCGCCTGACCCGGAACTCCTTGCTGGATTCCGGCCTGCGCCGGAATGACGGCCCCAGCAGGTCTCTTTTTAAAAAATCGCCGCTCGCATGCGGGGCGTTTGGCTGAGGTTCCGATTTTCCTTGTTGGTTGCGGCTGAACCACCTGTCCGGCCCTGGGGCTTGGACGATTTTCGCCCCGATGGAGCCCGGCGTTTGACAGCAGCCCATGGGTGACGTATAGAGGGGAAAAGGCTTGCATCCGGAGGGAGGTTGTATGGAATTGCACAAGGAAAAAACCGGTCTGTCCGCCGCCAAGGTGGTCGGCATTGTCGTGGCCGCCATGCTGCTCACCATGGCCGGCACCCTGCTCATCGTCAAGAGCTGGCTCTTTCCCAGCCCGTTCGAGCCGGTGCTCCTCAGCAAGGCGGAGGAGCAGCAATTGGAGCGCAAACTGGAGCGGTTCGACCGGATCGGCGGCCGGGCGCACCGCAACCAGCCGGACCGGCCGCGTGAGGTGCCGACCGAGGACGACCTGAAGCCCGAACCCTACAGCGAGGAGGGGGCGTCCCGCGAGATCCGGTTGAGCGAGCGCGAGATCAACGGCATGATCGCCCAGAACACCGACCTGGCCACCCGGATGGTGGTCGATTTCGCCAACGATCTGGTCAGCGTCAAGCTGCTCATCCCCCTGGACCCGGATTTCCCCCTCATGGGCGGCAAGGTTCTCAAGGTCAAGGCCGGTGCCGAGCTCGCCTTTCGGGCTGGCCGGCCGGTGGTCATCCTGCGCGGCATCTCGGTGATGGGCGTGCCCATGCCCAATGCCTGGCTCGGCGGCTTGAAGAACATCGACCTGATCCAGGAATTCGGCGCCGATCCCGGATTCTGGCAGGGCTTTGCCGACGGCGTCGCCGCCATCGAGGTCCGCGACTCCAGCCTGCGGATTGTGCTCAAGGAGTAACCCTTCCCTTCTTTTGAGCAGAAGAACTCCCGGGACCGCCATTACAGGCACCCGGGTTCTTGTACTTTGCTCGCCCCGATTGCAATGCCTTTTCCCTTTTCGGATCTTACACCCGAGAAGAACGCCTGATTTTTTTTCAGAACCCAATAAACGATATTTTCGTTGTCGCACAACGGTGTTTGTTTTTCCTAAAAAAATACCGTCCAGTCATCTTGTTTTTCCTTCTTGATTTCAAGATCGTTATTCGCTATGTCAATAGTAATGTTTCTTCATGCTCATTGAAGGGCGTGTGCACGTTCAAAAAAATTGCATAAAAAAATGATATCATCATCAATGATAATTTTTTATTCAGCTGCATTCAGTTGCACAGAAAAAATAACAAACATGTACATTGGCTGAATATATAATTTGAATATGCTAATCGTTTTTATATCTAGCAATACAAACTCTAAAATTTGATTCATAACACTATGCGTTTATGATTTTGTTGTAGAGATAACTATGAAAAAAATAAGCCTGTTCTCCCTAAAGTATAGCCTTTTTCTTATTCTTTGTTCATTTTTAGCGATTAGCCTGGTCTGCGCCAGTGAAATCGGCGCGTTTGGCCCAAAGAAATATATTCGCACAACAGGTGCGCCGAATATCTATACGGATACGTTTTCAGCAACCGCCGGCACGGCGATCCTGCGCATTTACAATGGGCGGGAAGGTGAGAAATCAACCGAGGACAACAGGGTTACATCAGGGGTTGTCAGTCTGAACGGCCAGGTCCTCTTCACCCATAATGATTTCAAGCATCAAACATATCTTCTCGAGATACCTATACATTTGCTTGAGAGTAACACGCTCCGCGTGGAACTGGAAAGCAAACCCGGGTCTTATCTCTCCATTGAAATCATCCAAACGCTCCCGGATCCGGTGTACGATCTGCAGGCTTCCTCCTTGACCGTAAACGCGGAAAGCTGTCCCGAACGAGTTGATTTAACGGTACAGGTCACAAACATCGGCAAAGATCCTCTTCCAGCGGGTCTGCAGGTATCCTTTTACAATGGTGACCCGAAGAGTGGTGGCATCCTTATTGGCACTGCCGCCAGCACAGAGGAATTACAGGTTTTAGCCTCGGAAAATATTATCCTGCAGTGGTCCAATCCTTCCATGGCCCACGCGGTACTGTTTGCCCGTGTCGATGATGATGGGACGGGGAAAGGAAACTACACAGAGGTAAGCGAAGAAAACAATGTTGTCTCGCTTGAAACAGATCTTTGTCAGATTGTGTCCGGCGACAGCAGTTTCTCTGGTCACATCATCGATGCCGTCACCGGCCAATTGCTTTCCGGTGTGCACACCCTTTTGTACCTCGACAATAACGGTGAACGCGGTGCTGTGGCCGGCAGCACCACAAGTGACGGGGAAGGCGTTTATCATTTTCCATCCCTGCCCGCAGGATCGTATATCGTTTCCGCTGCTCCAGGCGGATATATCGAGAACCACCGCGCTGTCTCCCTGGCTGCGAATGTGCAGTTGAGCAACCAGGACCTTGTCCTTTCCCCCGTGCTGACTGTTGGAGAAATCCGCATCATCTTAACCTGGAATGCCAGTCCCACCGATCTTGAGGCACATCTGACCGTACCCAGTGCACAAGGGTGCCGGTATCACTGCTACTATTTCGATAAAACCATACCAACGGCCAGCCTCGATCTGGATGACAGGAATGGGTATGGTCCCGAAACGATCACCATCACGGATAAGGTTTCCGGGACCTATCGCTACTATGTCCATGATTTTACCAACCGTTATTCCGCGGGATATTATGGGCTCGCCCGTTCCGGGGCGATGGTCAAAGTATTTTATGGCGACCGGGACCCCGTGGTTTTTCCCGTACCCTATCAAGGCGGCACCGTCTGGCATGTATTTGATCTGGATGGAAGTACGGGGGCGATAACCCCAATAAATATCATGGGCAATCAATCCGAGCCGGGCAAGATCGATTATCCCTCCATCCTTTCAAGCGCCCCGGCGTATGCTACGTGGAATACGCGCTATACCTACCAGGTTAAGGCCACAGACCCGGATAATGACACCCTGACCTATTCGTTGCCGCAAGCGCCTCCCGGCATGACCATCGACCCCGCTACCGGGCTGATCGAATGGACGCCATCTGGTGCGCAGACGGGTTATTACCCCGTGACGGTCAAAGTCGATGACGGCCGTTGTGGTGAGGCCGTGCAACAGTTCAGTGTTTATGTCTATTCCTCTCCTTCGGCGACTTTCACCGTGATCCCCTGTTCGGGCTTCAAACCCGGAGGGGACATAACCTTGACCTGGTCGACCACCATGGCAACGACCGTACTTATCGAGCCCGGGATTGGGGAGGTCGAACCGAACGGGAGCATGACCATCCCTTCTCCCCAAGTACCAACCCTCTACACACTGACCGCATTGAACGATGCCTCGTTGACAAAGAGAACCGCGCCTAACTATCCGAGCGCCAGCTTTTATTTTTCGCCATACTACATAAACCCCGGGCAATCCAACACGTTGCGGTGGGATCCGCAGTGTTTTGCCAACGCCACTATCGATCACGGCATAGGCGAGGTGTCCTCTTCCGGTGCGCTTACGGTAACCCCCTCTGCTTCGGATACCTATTATCTGACCGTGACCAATGCCGCCGCGACACGGAAATATGCCGCCTCCTTTTATATATCACAACCGACCCCGCCTCCATCTCCTGCTATAAATTTCAAGATCTCTCCAGACTGCAACCTGACACCCGGCGAACCTTTGACGTTGAGCTGGTCAGTTGCAAATGCCACAAAAGTAACCATAAATCCGGATATCGGAACCGTCGAAGCCACAGGCACCCGGCAAGTGTATCCCATGACTGCGGGGAGCTATACCCTCACCGCGACAGGTGAGGGCGGCACAGTAAGCCGGACTGTCTATTATCCCCGCACTGTTCCGTCGATAGGGTTCTCCTCTTCCGGCTATGGTATAGACCTTGGAGAACCGGTAACCCTGCATTGGTCGGTTTCGTGTGCCGACACCATCATCATGAACCAGGGCATCGGAGCAATCGCGCCCACCGGTACAATAACGGTCACTCCTGAAACACTCCCCATCACCTACACGATTACCGCAGCCAATGAGCGCGGATTCAATACAAGCAGTGTGACGATATACCAAATTGCCCCGACCGCCACGCTGAGTGCTGATCCCTCCATCATGAAAGTCGGTGACAGTAGCACCCTGACCTGGACCAGCACCCGAGCTTCTTCCTGCTCGATTTCCCCCGATATCGGCCCGGTGGCGTTGAACGGTTCCATGACCGTCACCCCCATTCAACCCACGACCTATACCCTGACGGCAAAAGGACTGGGGGGGACACGTCAGTCTCAAGTGTCTGTGGGTTTTGTCTATCCCATGGCCGACCTGAAGGCCTCTGCCCTGACCATCAACCAGGGAGAAACGGTCAAGCTGACCTGGGTGTATGCCAATGCGACAACCAGCAGTATCAACCAGGGAATTGGCGAAGTTGAACTGGGCGGGGAACGAATCGTTGCCCCCGCGACCACGACAACCTATATGATGACCGCCATCGGTCCAGGCGGCACAACCAGTGATAGTGTCACCATCAATGTTATTCCCAAGGACCAGGTTCCGGTAACGACACTGTCGGCTAATCCCAGTGTTATCCTGGCAGGCGCTTCCACCGTGCTGAGCTGGAACAGTAACAATTCCGATACACTCACCATCGAGCCAGGGATAGGCACCGTCGCCAACACCGGCAGCATGACCGTGTCTCCGGCGACAACCACAACCTACACCGCAACCGCCACAGGGCCAAATGGCACAACCATCGCCCGGGCGCTCGTGCAGGTGAACCATCCCAAACCGACTCTGACACTTTCCGCTAATCCCGCCGCTGTCATGGCAGGGACACCTGCCACCCTCTCCTGGACCAGCACCAATGCCGATTCAGTCACCCTGGATCAGGGCATTGGCGCAAAAGGCCCACAAGGATCCATCACCATCACACCCAATGAGACGACGCTCTATACAGCAACGGCCAAGGGCCCAGGGGGAACAGTTTCACGAACGATAGCGGTCCAGGTGAATTATCCGCCTCCCACCGTGGATTTCACAGCGACGCCAACCGCCATCAAACAAGGGCAGAGCACGACACTTTCCTGGAACACGGAAAACGCCCGAACAGTCGTCATCAAACCTGGCATTGGCACAGTGAACGCCAACGGCTCGGTGACCGTCTCTCCCGCCGCGGATACGGCGTATATCATCACCGTGTCGGGCGTGGCGGAGACGGTGACGAAGTCCGTTGCCGTGGATGTCTACCCCGAGCTGTCCCTGCAAGTTGATACTCCCGCGAATGGCGGAAAAGTAACGGACCCGAATGTGCTTGTCAGCGGTCGCATATCCGAAGGAGCAAAGGTTACGGTCAACGGCGCCCCGGCCACGGTGTCCGGAACCACATTCAAAGCCAATGTGCACCTTGCCGCGCCAGGCCTCCAGAACATCGTGGTCGTGGCCTCAGATGACTACGGACAAGAAAAGAGGGCGGACATTGCAATGACTTATGTTGCCATTCCGATTGTCTCACTCAGTGCTGACAAACAGCGTATCGTTGGAGGAGCATCGGTTCAACTGACCTGGCACAGCGAGCAGTGCGAGACCGCCACCCTCGACCCCGGCATCGGGACGGTGGACTGCAACGGCAGCAGAACCGTCACCCCAACCACAACAACCGAATACATCATCCAGGCGACAGGTTTGGGAAAAACGGCACGGGCAAGCCTGGTCATAGTCGTTGATGATCCCTTCGGTGAACCGACAGCCGAAGAACAGGCGCACCTCGAAGCCATCAACCGGGCCAGAGCCAACCCGCTGGCTGAGGCGGCAAGACTCAAAATCGATTTGAACGAAGGACCGCCCGAAGAGTTGATCAGCGACAGCCCGCTCCCTCCACTGACCTTCAACGCACCCTTGACCCGTGCCGCCCGTGGCCACAGCCGCGACATGGTGACCAATCACTATTTCGCCCATGAAGGCAGCGATGGCAGCAGCCCGGCCCAACGGTGCAAGGCCGAGGGGTACACGGGCGACAATGGAGAAAACATAGCGGCACATACGGCCAGCACCGCTCTCGATCCCTACCACACCTCCCTGGCGTTGCACGACGGTCTTTTCCTTGATGCCGGTTTCCCAGGACGCGGGCATCGAGTCAACATCCTCAGGAGCATGTGGACCGAAATCGGTATCGGCTATATTCACGAAAGTATTCGTGCCGATCAACCATACGGCGGGGTGGTTACCTGCAACTTCGGCAATGGCGCTGACGGTAAACACGTCATGCTGGGTGTTGTCTATTCCGATACGGACGGCGATCAGGTCTACGACAAGGATGAGGGAGTCGCGCAGGCTCTGATCCGTGACCGGCAGAATGGGGCAGTGGTTTATTCGGCCTCGGCAGGCGGTTATTCTCTGCCCTTGGCAAACGGTGCCCACACCATCGAGGTAATTCTGCCGGACGGCAGGTTGTTGACCAAAGAGGTCGTGATGGCCGGCGCCAATATCAAACAGGATTTCCGTCTCTCCATGTTTGACGGCAACAAGCCGACGATCAACATTTCGAGCCTTGATTATTCCGTGCGGCCGGGCGAGTCCACCACCCTGGTCTGGCACTCCACCGAGGCTGATTTCGTGGAGATTGACAACGGCATCGGCTATGTGCCCGTCAATGGATCGATTTCCATCGCACCAAGCCAGACAACCACGTATACCGTTACTGCCACAGGGAAGAACGGGACAGCGACGGCCAGCGTTACGGTTCAGATCAGCTCGTTCGCCACGCCGCCCGCCATCCAGTTTGCTGCCTCTCCGGCGGTGATCGGCCAGGGCGCGGCGGCAACGCTTGTCTGGTCAACAACCGATGCCAGTTCCGTGCATATCGACAACGGTATCGGGAGCTTACCCTTGAACGGCTCTCTGCTGCTCCGGCCTGAACACACCACCACCTACACCCTGACAGCCACCAGCCCCGGCGGCATCGCCAATGCCAGGGTCACCGTGAAAGTCAACGGCAACACCGCCCCACAGCCGGCGGGTTCCTTCGGTTCGCAGTATTCGAGCCTGATCCCCGCCGACGCCACGATCAACAGCCATGATCCGGAGCGCTTCAGCCTGCTCACGGGCCGCATTCAAAACAGTTCCGGTGCGCCGCTCGGCGGTGTGACCGTCACCATACTCGATCACCCGGAATACGGCGCCGCCACGAGCGATGGTGACGGCAGCTTCACCCTGCCGGTGGAAGGCGGCACGACGCTGACGGCGAAATACTTTCTTGAAGGGCATCTTCCCGCCCAACGCCTGAAGTATGTTCCGGTCAACGACATCGCCATAGCCCCAACCGTTCAGCTCATCCGGCAGGACACCAAGGCAACCCAGGTCACCCTGGATGGACGGGCCAACACGGTGGTCACCCACCGGAGTTCGATCGTTTCCGATGCGTCCGGCTCGCGGTCTCTCACCATGGTGTTCCAGGGGGACAATCGTGTCTTCGCGGTGGACGAAAACGGCAAGGACATCGGTGAACTCAAACAATTCGTCACCAGGGCCACCGAGTATCAAACCCCCTCTGCAATGCCCGCCGAACTGCCCAAGACTTCTTCGTTCACCTATTGCGCCGAACTTGAGATCGAAGGAGCGGACCGGGTCCGGTTTGCCAAGCCAGTGGTCACCTGGGTGAATAATTTTCTGGGATTCGATATCGGAGCGGCGGTTCCCGCTGGCTTCTATGATCGCGATAAGGGGGTCTGGGTCGCCTCCAAAAATGGTGTCGTCGTCTCTCTTCTCGACACCAACAGTGACGGCGTGGTCGATGCCATCGACAGCGACGGCGACGGCAGGCCCAATGACCTGAACGGCAACGGCGGGGTTCAGGATGAGGCTACGGGCCTGACCGATCCGTTGATCTATCGGCCGGGAGACAGCTACTGGAGGGTCGAGGTGAGCCATTTCAGCCCCGGGGATTTCAACTGGTGCTCCCTTGTGACTCTCCTGCAACTGTTGGATGTGGGCCTGCCAACGCAGGATGAACAGTTGTGCCCCGATTGTCCGCAATCAAGCACCGGGTCTTCGACCGGCAACCAGAGCCGCATCTATTATGAAGATATTCCCATACCGGGCACTGGGTTGAGTCTTGTCTACGCCAGTGATCGCACTGAAGGCTATCGCAATGTCATCACGGTCCCGGTCACCGGCGATGCCGTGCCTGACAGCGTGAAATATATCCTGGTCAACGTCGAGGTGGCCGGCAGGCAACTCACCAAGACGGTCGAAGCCCTGCCTAATCAGATCGCCGAACTTGTTTGGGACGGCAAAGATATGATGGGCAACAGGGTGCTGCACAAAGTTACAGCCCATGTCAATATCGGCTATGTCTACGACTCGGTGTACATGGATTCCGGGTATCTGAAAATGGCCTTCGGCCAGTTCGGGACAACAGCGACCTCGGTGCCGACCCGTGATGAGGTGGTCAACTGGCGGCGCAGCGAGCTGACCGTCAATCCCGCGGAAAAGGGACACGGTCTGGCGCAGGGCTGGAGCATTTCCGCCCATCACAGACTTGACCCGACGGACCCGGCGACCCTGCACAAGGGGGACGGCTCCGTTGTCCGCAACGACACCTCCGTTATCGCAACCGTTGCCGGCACCGGCGGCGAGGGCTGGGCGCAGGATGGGGCCAAGGCGAAAGAGACCCCGATCAGCACCCCGGTCAGCACCGCCGTGGACAGAGCCGGGAATTTGTATGTCGCCAATCAGGTAAATGCAGCCATCCTCAAAATCGACCGCGACGGCGTGATGCATGTGGTTGCCGGCGGCGTGAAGGGCGTCAGCGACGAGGAAGGCATCGAAGCCACCCAGGCAAGAATATACATCCCCAACGATATCGCCTTCGATTCCCGCGATACCCTCTATATCGCCGATGCGGGCAGCAATACGATCCGGAAGATAGATGCCGCCGGGATCATCACCACCCTTGCCGGCAACGGCGCGCGTGAATCGACCGGCGACGACGGCCCGGCGCTCCTTGCCGGCATCATCCCCTCGAGCATCGCCGTGGACGATGCTGGCGCCATCTATTTTTCCGAGGCCAGCTCTTGCGTCAACGGTGATGTCGATCCGGTCACCGGAGCATGCACGGGCGGACAAGTCCTGGAAGGCAGCTACCGGGTCCGCAAAATTTCCACCGATGGCATTGTCCGGACCATCGCCGGCACCGGAAAACAGTACAATCCCAGCATCCACGGACTGGATAACGGCGACGGTGGCCCAGCCAGCCAGGCCTACCTGAGCAACCCCAGTTCGGTGAGCGTCGATCACGACGGCAACCTCTATATCGCCGACGGCGTCCGGATCAGAAAGGTCAATGCCAGCGGCACGATTACCAGCGTGGCGGGTAACGGCACCTCTGTCTACACCGGCGACGGCGGCCTGGCCGTCAATGCCGGCATCACCAGCGCCTCGGGCATTGTTTTTGACCACCGGGGCAACTTCTATTTCTCCCAGCACTACGGGAACGGCGACGTCATCCGCAAGGTGGGCGCCGACGGATATATCTCCACCGTGGCCGGGAAAGGAGCGCCCGGCCTGGCCGGCGATGACGGCCCCTCCACCCGGGCCCAGTTGATGCAGCCGCACCGGCTCAGCATCGACGCCCAGGGTTTTCTCCTCATTCCCGACCGGGGCAACCGGCTGATCCGCAAGGTGGCGGTGCCGAGCTACAACCAGCGGGCGACCCATTTTGCCGAATCCAGCGGGATTGGCCATGTGATTTCCGCCGCCGGCCTGCACACCGCCACCTTTGATCTGGAGACAGGGGCGATGCTGCTGGAGTTCGGCTATGCCACCGATGGCCAGCTGACCAGCATCACCGACCAGTTCAACAATGTGGTGACCATAGAGCGGACCCTGGGCAGACCCACCGCCATCATTTCCGCCGACGGCTGGCGCACCGAACTGGGCGTCGATGCGCGCAATCAACTCACCTCGCTGAAGTACCCCGGCAGCGACCCCTACCTGTTTGAATACCAGGACAACGACGGGCTGCTGACCGCCAAGATCGAGCCCAACGGCAACCGGTTCGATCACGTGTACGACGACAACGGCCGGGTCGTCCGGGCCACCAACCAGGAACAGGGCGTCTGGACGTTTGCCGGCACAACGGCGGCCAAGGGGGTGACCACCAGCACCACCACGACCCCCAACACCCGGAGCAAGGCGGTACGGCGTCCGCTGTCCACCGGCGCTGTCGAGACCGTGGTCACCGCGGCCAGCGGCGAGACCACCACCTCGAAGGTCTCGGCGGACGGCCTGGACACCGCCACGGTCTCCTCCTGCGGCCCCAGGGTGCAGCGCTCCGACGACCTCGATCCCTGGTTCGGCTACACCTATCCCGCCCGGACCACCCTGACCAGCCCCGGCGGCCTGAGCCTGTCCTCCACCGTCACCAGGGCCTATACCGACGCCGACGCCGACGGAATGCCCGAGACCGCCAGCCGGACGGGGACCGTCAACGGCAAGGCAACC
>Ga0074195_1003705_pt1 | contig 13820 bp, 17 predicted proteins | sample EPASupsiteHSE623_FD_64525 | JGI IMG/M metagenome (GOLD analysis project Ga0074195, IMG submission 64525) | Bioremediated contaminated groundwater from EPA Superfund site, New Mexico - Sample HSE6-23 | ecosystem: Environmental > Aquatic > Deep subsurface > Groundwater > Contaminated ...
GTTTACATTGTTATTAAAAAGTAGAACCCAATTCCGATTAGTAAAACTCCGCTTGAATACTTCAGTATTTTTGTAAAACGGTTTAAAGATTTCGATATTTTGCCTAGACCCAGACCTACACCCGCCATAGCCGTTGCAAGGAGTAACCCGTATCCGAGTGAATAAGCAAGGAGCATAAAGAATCCCCACAACATGTTTCCGTTAACAAATGAAGCTGCCATCACAACCGGAAAAAAAGGACTGCAGCACAATCCGCAAAGCGAAGTTACGCCTCCAATTGTAAGACCAAAAATAATTGCACCGGCAACACCATTATTTCCTGTGTTATAATTAACAGTAACCCCGGGGATTTTAAACGGGAGAATATCTAATGTGTACAACCCAAAGAAGATAGAGATAACACCTGCAGCTATCTTCCAATAACTTCCTGTAGTCTCACTTATAAATTCTCCTGCATATCCTATAATGCATCCAACAGCCGACATTGATATTACAATGCCCAGAAGAAAAAACAGACTGCTTAAAAGTACGGTCCTTGTTCTTCCTGTAGCACCAACAGTTCCGGTATAACCAGCCATTGTCCCTATAACTGCAAGATTACATCCGCAGCTGAAAACGCTGATTATTCCTAAAAGGAATGTTGCAGAAAGAACAGTTATTCCTGCCTGTTCATTGCTTAGTACGGACTTAATCCATTCGTCCATTATTCTGTCTTTTTAGGACAACATGACGACTCCTTTTTATTACAGGTGCTTTCGCAACCCTTGGCGGTTGTGTCGGTTACACTTTCCTGCTTTACATTTGCGTTATCTGAAGCTTTTTGTTCGTTATCTTTTCCTAACAGTTTTATTGTAATTATTCCGGCAGCGGTAATCAATACAACTGCAAAAACAATCTTCATCCACAGATTGTTGTTCTTTGGTGGTTGGCAGCAATTACTATTGCAACCGCAGTCGCTGTTCTGATTTGTGTTGTTTTCCATGTTATCTGGTTTTTATTTAAAATTATTTTGATTAAATATCATTCATCACCTGCCGGAATTGAGGGTTTCGATATAGAATTCATAAAAACCCTTCTTTATTTCATCTCTTACTCTTCTGAATTCGCTCAATATGAATTCTTCTGTTCCGGATATTTGTCCAGGGTCATCAAACCCAATATGTAAGTGGTGGGTTACTTTCCCCAAAAAAGCCGGGCATGTTTCTTTAGCTCCACCACATACTGTAATAACATAATCCCATTCTTCAGCAAGATATTTTTCTACGCTGTCGGAGGTGTGACGACTTATATCTATCCCTGTTTCCCTCATTACTTCTATAGCTCTGGGGTTGACAAATCCGGTTGCTTCGGTGCCGGCAGAGCGTACAATAAGGTTTCGGTCGAAAGATTGAAGAAACCCATGTGCCATTTGACTGCGGCATGAATTCCCGGTGCAAAGAATAAGTATTTTTACCCTTTTATTCATAAACATCACCCTGAATAGTAAGGGTCACAGGACTGTTTTTTGCATTTGACATTACTGTGATGGTCTTGTTGAACACTCCGGTCTCTTTTGTGTCGTAACCCACTTTTATTTTTCCGCTCTTTCCCGGCATAATGGGGTCTTTTGGCCATTCCGGGGTAGTACAGTCACATGAAGTGGTTACATTTGTCACTATCAGCGGACCTTTTCCAGTGTTCTTAAATACAAATTCATATTTTGCATCTGCCTTTTTAAGAACAGCGCCGAAGTTGTGAGTTGTTTTCTCGAAACTGATCTGAGGTGAAGACGAACCCTGGTTGTAAAGCGAATTGTCGGTCTGTCCAATTACATTTGAGTAAAAGACAATTGCAACAAATGACAGTACTATTGACTTAATTGTTTTCATATTAAAAAAAATTAGTTTGACATTTCATTATTGTTGATAGAGGTTACAAGTTTGCCATCTTCAAGTTTGATGTTCAGATTACCGAATTCTGCAGCTACCGGACTGTGTGTAACCATCAGAATAGTTATCTTTTCGTCAAGATTAAATTTTTTAAGGAGTTTAAGAATATCTGAAGAAAGGCCTGGGTCAAGATTCCCTGTTGGCTCATCAGCCAGTATTATCGATGGTGAATTTACTAGCGCTCTAGCGATTGCTACTCTTTGCTGTTGACCGGCTGATAATTCACGCGGATAGTGATTTTTGCGATTATCCAAATCGACCCGTTTAAGCAAATCGGAGGCTAGATATCTTTTTTCTTTATTCCTTATTGAGGTTTCTGCAAGAGGAAGCATGACATTTTCGATGGCTGTAAGGTAAGGTATCAAAGCAAAACTCTGCATTATAAAACCTATGTTATTTTTTCTGAAATCTGATACATTTCGTTCAGGAGCTTTTGTAATTTCAAAACCATTGATAAAAATCTGCCCTGAAGTTGTTTTAATAAGTCCTGCCAGAGAAAGCAGCAACGTAGATTTGCCTGATCCAGAAGGTCCCGTTATTGTAACAAAATCACCTTTGTTTGCAGTAAAATTTATATTATTTATAGCATTTACTACACCGTCTTTATGCTTGTAGCTTTTGCTAAGATTTATTGTTTTTAAAATCATATTAAACCTCCTGCATATTTTTGAACGGGTCAATTTTTCCAGCAAGATACGTCGGAATAATCGCTCCAAGCATAGAAACACAAACAGATATTGCGAGAGAAATTAGAATAAGGCTTAATATTGGACTAACAGGTAAACCTGCCAGTTTGGGTCCCATCCAAATTGCGGCAAGAGTTCCGAGAATATAGCCAACAATACCACCTATTATCCCGAGAACAAAAGCCTTTACCAGCATCATTTTATAAATAACAATTTTGCGGAATCCGATCATTCTCAGCATTCCAATTTCTTTCCGCCTTTCGTTAATGTTGGCCCACATAAAGTTACCGATCGAAATACCTCCTACAAATGTAATTATTATAAGAAATATTAATGAAACCTTATTCATCATTTTATTTGTTTGAATCTGTGTCGAAACAATTTGCCCGATTGTAGTAATTCTGGTATCCGGAAGGACATTTCTTAGTTTACCAAGAAGACCTTCTGATATTGCGTTGCAACAACCCATTATCTCAATAACACTAACCTGACCTGGAATATTCAGCAATTCCTGTGCCTTTCTTAAATGAATAAAAACTCTGTCATCGTCAACTGTCCCGGTTTCATTGATAACCCTTGAAACTGTGAACTTCTGACCTAATATATCAAGACTGCCGCCTTCTTTAACTTTAAGCTTTGCAGATACAGCAGACCCTAAAAGACACTCATTGGCTGATAACGAATCAATGACCTTCCTTTGCAGTTTGTCGTCTTTGTATCCATTATCTTTATTTGCTGAATTATCGGGAGTGCAACCCGCAATAATCGGATTGCCTATTAATCCTGATTGTTGCCACATTGGTTTTGATGAAATCTCGTTTTTTGGCATTATTCCGGTAAGTACTATTTTTTCATTACCTATCTGAATTCTTCTTGTAAGTTTTGGCGAAAGGTTGTCAACTCCCTGCAGATTTGAAGATACAATTCGATCAACATATTCTTCGGGAATAGTAGGAGCGTCAATGTCTGCCGAATAATAATTGTCGACGTTTGAAGCCTGAGGAAGAACTAAAATATTCGCCCCAAGATTATCAAGGTTTACTGCAACTGCTTTTTCTGATACAACTGAAACTGAACGTATTCCTACGATTACTGCGATGCCAAGTGTAATTGCCAGCAAACCTGATATTAATTGCGACTTATGCTGTTTAAACTCAAGCCAGATCAATCTGCGTAAATTCATAATATTTATTTCTTACCACAACCACTGCTGCTGCCACCCGGACAGCAACCTCCAGATTTTATTACTTTATTTGCAGCTGTTGTCAGCTGTTCAACAGTTGGCGCCGTTTTAAACGTCTCGGTTATCTGCCCTTTTCCATTAGCTACAACTACTATCGATTTATCAGAGATCTCAGTAACACCTATCTGAGTCAGAAAGTTCTTTTCAGATGCGTCATCAAAATAGATCTCTATCACAGATGGCTTTGATGAAACTTTTGATACAGCTGACTTGCAATTAGAAATAATGCCAGACTTATCCTTAAAGGATTTTTTACTTACAACTATATATACTGGTCTTTTTTCATTTAGAGCCAGTAAGGCTTCATCTTGCTTTGGTGATGGTACTGCATTAACAAGAAGAATAGCTGTAGCCTGTTCCGGAGCGTATCCGGCGGTTGGGACTCCCTTAGGCGAAATTACAAGTAAGAACGGCACTGATACTCCTGTAATTCCTAGTTTTGTAACAATTTCAGTATTTGCTTTATCATCTTTGTTTAAAACAATTACAACTGATTTTGTTTTTTTAAGGCTTGCGTCTTTTGCAATTTTCTCAGCAGAACTATAATCCTTTACTCCGTTACCTGTGACGACCAGAAATACTGCTTTGCCTTCTTTTTTTGCTTTAGCAATTTCATCGCTAGTACTAATTGAATTTGCTTTAGCAAAGCTTGTTACAGCTATTAAAAATGCAAATAAAATAATTGCTGTTGTCAAATTGTTGAATGATTTATTTTTCATTTAAAATTATTTAAGTTTATTTTTTTGTTCTTGGTTTTAACTGGCACATACACGAGCCGGTTAGTTTTTGTTCCAGATCTTCTGCAAGAGACATGCCATCTCTTTCCCATTCTACCATTCCCCCGGCAAGATTGATCAGGTTGTCGAATCCTTTTTTTATAAGTAAAGTCATGGCTTCCCGGCTTCTTAGACCTGAAGCGTCAGCAACTATTAATTTCCTGTCCGTTGGAAAGTCAGAAAGTTTTTCATCAATAACTGAAAGCGGACAATAAATAACCTCTTTAACGTTGAATTTCTTATAAACTGAATGATACTCCTCTCTTACGTCAAGCAAAACAGCTCCGGTAAGGCATAATTCATATGCCCCGCGTGGTGTTATGTTCAGATAACCGTTGCTTTCGAAGCAATGTGTTTTTATAATTTCTTCCGGAGCCATATCAGTCACATTTACATTTGAAATCCGATTTCAGTGATGATAAAAAATCGTTAAGTGACTGCTTTACTTCCTGCAGTCTGCTCATGTTCAGACAGTAATGAATTCTCGGTCCCTCAATAGTTCCGCATATTATCCCCGCTTCCTTCAGTTCTTTAAGATGCTGCGAAACAGTAGGCCTGCTGATTGGCAAAAAATCGGAAATATTACTTGTTTTGATTTCTTTTTTTTCTGCCAGTAACAATAAGATTGCGACTCTTGCAGGGTGCGAAAGAACTTTGCCGCAACAGGCAATCTGCTGTTGTTCAGTTGTAAACTCTTCGGACTTGTTGTTAGTCATGTTTTTTAAATCGTGTCGTAAATATACGACATGTTATGTATAATCCGCTTTTTCGGAGGTTAAAAATTCTAAATTGTCAATAATCATCTATAAATATTGAATTTAAACTTATGACTGAAAGTTTATAATTACTTTTGCAAAAATTAATTTCTGTGATTGAGATCGGAAAATATAATGAACTGACAATATTAAGATGGACAAGTGTAGGATTATATCTTGGAGATGATTCGGGTGAGGATGTACTGCTTCCGAACAAGTATTGTCCTAAGAATTTTCAGATAGGAGAAAAACTAGATGTATTTGTTTACCTTGATCATGAACGTCGTAAAGTAGCAACAAATATAACTCCTAAGATACTATTGAAAGAATTCGCGTTACTGCAGGTTTCAGCTGTTACAGAAGTCGGTGCATTTATGGACTGGGGAATGGAAAAGGAATTGCTTGTGCCGTTCAAGGAGCAGAATGCCGAAATGGAAAAGGGAAGATGGTATATTGTTTATATGGACATAGACAGTAAAACCGACAGACTTTTTGCAAGTAATAAAATTGAAAAGCTGATTCAGAACGAAACACTTACAGTTAAAGAAGGTGATGATGTTGGAATTATTGTATATCAGAAAACGGATCTGGGTTACTCTGTTATCATTAACAATAAGCATAAAGGGCTTATATACGATAACGAGATATTCAAACCACTTAAGGTTGGCAACAAAACAAGAGGAGTTGTAAAAAAAATTCGAGAAGAAAATAAGATCGACATATCACTATCGCCAATTGGGTATAATGACACAATTGAATTGAACACAGATATATTGTTGTATAAACTTCAACAGAACAACGGTTTCCTTCCATTGTCCGATAAAACCGATCCCGAAGAGATTTACCGGCAAATGGGGATAAGTAAAAAAGCTTTTAAAAAGGCAGTTGGGTTATTGTATAAGGAAAGAAAAATTGAGATACTGCCTGATGGCATTAAGTTGTTATAAAGAAAGCTTTTTTTAAACTACGATTTAGTTCAGCGAAAATACTTAAGTGGGGTCGTTTTAATAACAGCAATTCAAAGTAAACAGAAAATAATTATAACTACTTTATTGTCAAAGTTGCTGATATTAAAATTTATACTAAATTTGTATATACATCAAAACTTTACGACATGAGAACTTTTATCTGTACAATAACATTTTCATTAGCAATCGTATTGAGCCTTTCTGCTCAGCAACTGCCTAATTCAGGATTTGAATCATGGTCGCATATGACCTTTACTGAACCTGATACTTTTTTAAGTTCGAATATGTTTGGCTCTGGAGGAATTGGAAACGTTACCAGATCTACAGACGCATATCACGGTACATATGCTTTGCAAATGGAAACTGTTGTTTCTGGCAGCGATACTGTTCAGGGAATGGTAATTATTGGAACTCCGGGAAATCAGACCATAAACGGTGGGCTTCCATTTACCTCTACACCAGATTCAGTTTCAGGATATGTAAAATATGATATTCAGCCTCTGGATACTGCGTATTTTATAGTTGGTTTTAAACAGGGAGGAACATTTTTTGCTCAGGCTGCAACAGTTTTTTATGGCTCTCAGCCGACCTATACCCGCTTTTGCATACCTACAAATCTGAGTTCACTGAATCCACCAGATTCAATAGCTGTTATTATAACCTCATCAACGCTTGACTATGGAAAGGTTCCCGGAAGTACAGTTACCATTGATAGCATTAGTTTTCTCCATTCTGCACAGGAGTTCCCGAACGGGGATTTCGAAAACTGGAACGACATTAATACAAATGAAGATCCCGACGGATGGGGTTCTTATGCCGGACAGTTTCCTTTTTACAACCTGCCTTTGCAAGTTACCAAAACAAATGACGTAAACAGTGGAAGTTTTGCAGTACGTCTTACAAGCGATACTGCTACTGTTCAACCTCCTTTCGGAACTGGTTTGCCCGGAGACACAGTACTTGGCATACTGCATTTGAATATGCTTAATGGATTTGCATCGACTCCTTTTCCCTTTACCTACAGACCCGATTCTCTTGTGGGCTATGTTAAAGGAGTCGTGACCGCAGCAACCGATAATTTTAATACAATCTGGGTACAGCTTACAAATAACTCAAACACTGTAGGACAGGTAATGTATGCAATGACAAGCTCTCTAAACGATTATACAAGATTTGCTACAGCAGTTACATACTTTGCCTCAGACGTTCCCGACTCAATGACATTTTACATTTTTGCCGGAAATCCCGGAAATCCTGTACCAGGAAATGTATTTTATGTTGACGATCTTTCTTTTGTTTACAACCCGGTCTCAGCCGAAACACAATTTGCAGATAAAATTTTTGCATATCCAAACCCGGCAAAAAACCTTTTTTCTATCTATAGTTCCGGATCATTAATGCAAAGTGTCGTAATTTATAATTCTTCTGGAGTAGCCGTTTTAGAGTTGATGCCCAATTCTGAAAAAACCGATATTGATATTTCCGGACTGCATTCGGGATTATACTTTTATAAGGTAAACGGATCCTCTTGTGGACGGTTTGTGAAAGAATGATAAATTACGCAATTCGTTTGCTGAATAAGGTTCTTTCTTAACAAAATTACACATATATTTGTGTTCTTATTTGCATAGCTGGGTGAAAAGACTATTAACGGTTTTTATCTTTTTTTTAACTCTTGCAGCTGTAATAGGCCAGACCGAGCGTGGTACTGTTTTGCTCTCGGGAGAACTGGGTGGGTTTAGCTCGGCAGAATATTACAATAAGACAGGCGACTCTTCCTGGACAAAAGAATATTCAAGGATAAATTTTTTGGCAGCCCCTAAAGTCGGATATTTCCCTGCAAAAAATTTTTTGCTGGGAGTTGAGGTTCTTTATGGTGTAGACAGGTATAAATTCGACAACGGGAATACTTACACGGCAGAACAGATCGGCCTTATCCCGTTTATTCGATTGTATTTTCCGGCCAAAAAGTTTTTACCCTTTGCTGAGGTCGGAGGGGGAATATATAACGAGTTTGCAAATTCAGTTATATACAATATTGATTTCATGACCAAGTATCAGGGTTATACATACAATGCAGGAGCTGGCGCAGCGTTTATGGTTGGCAATAAAGTTGCAATTGAATGCCGTGCCGGGTATCAGTTCCTGAAGAATAAAAGACTCGACAGTAATCCACTGATATCACAAAAGAACAGCGGTCTGTTCTTTAGAATAGGTGCCGCTTTTTATTTTATAAGGAAGTAATGCTGTTAAGATTATTAAAAGAAAGTATTTTATTGTCTGTTGATTCTCTTGTCAACAACAAGCTGCGTACAATACTTTCGCTGCTTGGGATTACCATTGGAATTTTTGCGATAATTTCTGTTTTTACTGTTATTGACAGTCTGAGATATAGTATAAAAGACAGTATACAGTCGCTAGGTGATAATGTGGTTTATGTACAGAAATGGCCATGGGAATTCGGAAGGGACTTTCCCTGGTGGAAATACATGAGCCGCCCGCAGCCAAAGATCGATGAACTTGAAATGATAAAGCGTAAATCAGCAAATGCTTCTGTTGCCACATTTCTTGCTTCAACCTCAAAAACAGCAAGTTACATGAATAACGTTGCTGATAATACTGCTGTTCTGGCTGTTACAGAAGAATATCCCAGTCTGCGTGGATTCGATATTGAAAGAGGACGTTTTATTTCGTCGTTTGAATTTTCGGGAGGAAGACCTGTGGTTGTTATTGGCCATGAGCTTTCAAAACTTTTATTCGAAAAGGCAAACCCTGTTGGGAAAAATATTAAGTTAGACGGAAGAAAGATGAAGGTTATTGGTGTTTTTGCAAAAGAAGGTGAGAATATGTTTTTTGGTAGCGTCGACTATCAGACAGTAGTTCCTGCATTGTATATGAGCAAATACTATGACCTTGAAACAGATGAGATGAACCCGCTTATTATGGTTAAGGCAAAAACAGGTATCGACAATGAGGAGCTTATCGGGGAATTGAATTCAATAATGAGGGCATACAGAAGAATAAGACCACAGGATGAAGATAACTTTGCGCTTAACCAGTCGAGTATGCTTACCCAGGGCTTCGACCAGCTGTTCTCTGTAATTGATATTGCTGGTATGGTAATAGGTGGCTTTTCTATATTAGTAGGAGGGTTCGGTATAGCAAATATAATGTTTGTATCTGTTAAGGAACGTACAAAACTTATTGGTATTCAAAAATCTCTGGGAGCAAAGAATTACCTTATACTTACACAGTTCCTTACCGAATCTGTTGTCCTTTCACTTATGGGGGGCATTGCAGGTCTGCTTCTTATTTTTATTGGCACACTTTTTATAAACTATATTTCGGATATGACCTTTGCACTTACTGCCGGTAATATTATTTCCGGAATTACAATTTCTATAGTTATTGGAATAGTTTCAGGTTTTGCTCCCGCACTATCAGCATCAAGACTGGATCCTGTTGTTGCTATTAATTCAAACTTCTGACCTGTATCTTTAGTGGGTCTTGGTCATTTCTTCAGGAACGCATAAAATAAAATCACCCATACCTTTATTTTCTTCTAAAAGTGTTGAAACATCGGGCTGACTAACAGATGAAATTACAATTACCTTAAAGTCCTTGTCTTTCTGCATCAGATACCAGACTATTCCTTCGTGTTTATCGCTATGGTAACTTCCGTTATAGTGAAGAAATGTTTTTCCTTTTGTAAAATACTTTAACATGAAATGTGCCATTGTGGCGTCTTTTAATGCCTGAGCTTTAGGGAGATTGGCATTGCCCTGTTTTCCGCCCATTCCACCCATTCCAAGCATAGCCTTATAGCAGCCAAGGTTTTCGTCGTAAGGAACAGGAAGTGGTGAAATAAGCAGTTTGGCTTCGGGGCTGAGATTCTCAAGTGCTTCAAATCCCGAAGCTGCAATCAGTGAAGCATATCGTCTGGGAGTGTTTGTAGCTATAAACGGAAGTTTATTTTTTAAAGCAAAATCAACAAGAGGTTTATAGTCTGTATCATAATTTGGCCATAATCGTGCTTCGTCGCCGAATTTTTTTGCAGGTATAACACCAGTAAGATATTCGTTAAGTATAAGCTGGTTATCGCTTTCGAACATTTCAGCGCCCAGAATAAGGTTGTTTCCTTTTTTGTTAAACAAAGATTTTGTAAGCTCTAACTGCAGCCAGTGCCCGATCGGGTCATTATGCTGTTCACCAAAAAATACAAAATCAGAAGCTTCCGAAGCTTTAATGACTTCATTAAAAGTTACTTCATTTCCTTTTGAATCAAAAATGCGGTATGCATATGGGTTCTGCGAAAAAACCGTAAATGCAAAGAGCATAGCAATTACACTTGTAAATATTTTCATAAATTTGCGATTGTAATAAATGCGAAAATAAGGAATTTTGCGTTTATAATTAAATAATGAAGCAGCGGGTTGTAATATTTATTTCACTTTTCCTGCCACTTTTCTCTGTGGCACAGTCTACAGTGTCCATAGACCTGTTCCCTGTTGGCCTGCATGTGGTTGACAGAAGCAGATACCTTCTCTTCGAAAACCGAATCGATTTTAATGGAAATGCTGTTGTTGAACCGGGAGCTGTACTTACATTTGAATTTTTTACAAAGGAAACAAGAAGAAGCATACAACTCCAGCAGGGTTTTTTTACAGATGCGGGAGCACAGTGGTCAGGCTGGACACAATTTGCTTTCAGAGCAAAGCTATATCACAAATATAAACACAAGGTAAGTCTGGCAGCAGGGCCAGCCCTAGTATACAGAAACAGCTGGTATTCTCTTAACGGTTATGCCGACAACCCTGAAAAAGGCTATAAAGTTAACGGAAACGTTGAATTCAGGTGGGCAATACCTGTACAGTTGCAGTATAATTATTATACAGGAAAGAGAACTGAAATTAATGTTTCGCTTTTGTATCATTACGAAAGGCATACTATTTTCCCTACATTTGGATTTAAGTACTGGATGTCAACAAAAGTATATTCAAACTGCGACTGCGACGATTCTTTCAAAAAAAGGTTTAAGGATTATTTCTAGCCTTTAAACAGAATAGTATTTATTTTTAAATTGTTATAGCTGCAATAGCGAATGTGTTAATAATGTAAGTAATACATTGGATTTTCTTTGTATTACTTTTCCTTATATTTGCCAAAATTGAAATATGGAAGTTAAAAGGACTTTTGATCTTTTATGGTTGCTCAGAGACAAATATCCAAGGGAAGATGTACTTGCAGGTAAAGTAAAGGGAGAATGGAAAAAATACAGCTGTACTGATTATTTTAATTACAGTCATTATATTTCTGCCGCATTACTGGAGTTGGGATATAAACCCGGTGATCACATTGCCACCGTTTTACAAAGTTGTCCACAATGGAATTTTATTGATATGGGGATGTCTCTGGCAGGAATTGTACATGTGCCTGTTTATCCGAATATCAGCGAAGACGAATATAGTTATATATTCAAACACTCCGATGCAAAGGCTATATTTGTTGGTGAAAAAATTCTTTTGCAAAGAATTAGCCCTGCAATAAAAAATTCTACTAATCTTTCAGCTGTCTACTCAATTGAACAGACTGACGATCTGCTCTCATTTTACGACCTGATTGAAATGGGGAAGAAAAACCTAAGTAAACACGAAGAGACCTTAAATAAAATAAAGAACGAAACTAAAGAAGACGATCTGCTTACAATTATTTATACAAGCGGAACTACCGGAAACCCCAAAGGAGTAATGCTTTCGCACAGGAACATTGTTACAAATTTTATTGCCACAAGTTATATACAGCCGCTGGTGTATGGTCACCATGTTTTAAGCTTTCTTCCTCTTTGTCATGTTTACGAAAGAATGCTTAATTACCATTTTCAGTATAAGGGAATCGGTATCTACTATGCAGAAAGTCTTGCCACAATTGGCGACAACCTGCGAGACATAAAGCCTCATGGATTTACTACGGTGCCAAGGGTTCTCGAAAGTATTTACGACAAAATTGTTTCAAAAGGCAAGGACCTTGGAAAAATTAAAAAGTACATATTCTTTTGGGCGATACGGCTTGGTTTTAAATACGAATTAGAAGGTGCAAATGGATGGTGGTATGAGCTAAGAAGAAAGATAGCACATAAACTTGTTTATATACGCTGGCAGGAATCTCTTGGCGGAAACATTAAAGTAATCATAAGCGGAGGTGCGGCACTTCAGACAAGACTTATAAGAATGTTCTGGGCAGCAGATATTAAGATCGTCGAAGGGTATGGTTTAACAGAAACAGCACCTGTAATTGCATGTAATTATTATACCACACCAAATATCAAGTTTGGGACCGTGGGGGTGATACTTAACGATGTTGAAGTAAAACTTGCAGATGATGGAGAGATACTCTGCAAAGGTCCAAATGTAATGTCTGGCTACTATAAATCCCCCGAACTTACAGCTCAGGTAATCGATCATGAAGGATGGTTCCATACAGGTGACATTGGAGTTTTTATTGACAAGATTTTCCTGAAAATAACTGACAGGAAAAAAGAAATATTCAAAAACTCAGGTGGGAAATATGTAGCACCACAGGTTATTGAGAATAAATTCAAAGAGTCTTTCTTCATAGAACAGGCCCTTATAGTGGGTGAAAACGAAAAATTTACAGCTGCACTTATTTGCCCAAATTTCAATTATCTTCATTTTTGGGCACTTAAACACAAAGTTCATTACCGTGATAATTCTGATCTTATTAAAATGCAGGTGGTTATTGACCGCATTCAGAAGGAGATAAATATTATTAACCGTAGCCTCAGTCCTCACGAACAGGTTAGACGATTCAGACTTGTTAAAGAAGAATGGACAACTGCAACCGGTGAACTTAGTCCAACCCTTAAGCTGAAGAGAAAGGTGCTGTATTCAAAATACGATTCATTGCTTAAAGAAATGTACAGTTACTCGGCTGACGAGGAAAACCGGACAAATAAAGACAGATAGTATGTTTCAGGTAGAAAGCAGGATAGGAAAAATTGCCGCCGGGCAGGAAGACATATATGAGATAATCTCAGATTTTACAAATATTCCAAAGTTTATTCCTCCAGAAAAGCTCGAAGGAATTAAAACAGAAAAGGAAATGCTCACATTTAACCTGCCCGAAACAGGAGAAATGACATTAAGTATAGATAAAAGGGAGCCTTCTTCTCTTGTAAAATATAAGGGCAATTTCAGGGATCAGTTGTTCTATCTGTATATCCAGTTAAAATCACCTTCCCAAGGTGATACTAGGTTTAAGCTAACATTAAGGGCCGAGATACCATCTGTAATTGGCTGGTCAATTAAAGGTAAAATGCAGACAATGCTGGATGATCTTGTCGGGCGGATTGAAAAAATCTGCCTCTGATTTTTTGATAATTAACAACAGTTGTCTATTTTTGAAGAAAAATTGAATTATGGGAAAAGGCGATAAAAAATCAAAGAG
>Ga0074195_1003706_pt1 | contig 13816 bp, 11 predicted proteins | sample EPASupsiteHSE623_FD_64525 | JGI IMG/M metagenome (GOLD analysis project Ga0074195, IMG submission 64525) | Bioremediated contaminated groundwater from EPA Superfund site, New Mexico - Sample HSE6-23 | ecosystem: Environmental > Aquatic > Deep subsurface > Groundwater > Contaminated ...
TATGAAGGTACGGCTAAAGCATGGAGCAGGGTTATGTTTAACGACAGCGGATATGCCAGCAACCTGCTCAACGAGGAAATCTCCGGATTTTCCGTACGATGCCTGAAGGACTAGACTCCGCCGCAGTTTCCAATGCGTCCTGCAACATCATGTGAAACAGCATACCTTTGATCTGCCAGTTGTTTTCACAACTATCATATAATGAATGACATATGAAAGAATTTTCTAAGGGTTTTGCAGAAAATTCATTTGTAATATGCTAACAAACAAGCTTTTCTTAAAACAACTGGCAGATCGTTAACTACTTACTGCTGGGCGAAATTATAGGTTTTATACCGCTGTAGATAGACTTCCAGGAGTAGTTGAAGATGAATCGTGTAGGGTCGCGCGGATAGTTTATTTCGGTAATCCGCACCGGGTGGTTTCCTGAGGGGTTGCTCTCCCTGATAATCACGAGGTGAGCCAGAAATGTCTCAATTCCTCTTAAAAATCCGACTTTATTATTGGTCTTGTTCAGAATATCCATTTTTAAATCATGATAGGCAAATTTCATTTTGCCTTTTGATGCATATTCATTTGCATAGAAGGAGAAATCCATCACATCAATAATGCCCTCTTTCATAGAAACTCTTGCATTGGGTTCCAGCATCGGATTTAATGCAGTCATAGGCATGTTTGTAAGTGTGCCCGAACACTTGAATTCCATTTTGCTGGTATTCAGCGGAAAGCGATATTGAGCCTGCAATCTGCCTTTATTCATCAACATACAAGTTGCGTCAACTTTGAGAATATTGAATTTTGAAAACAGGGTAGAATCGCTTGTAAAGCCGGTGATAGTTGCGTTTAGGCTGTTAAATGTAACTCTTCCGGGTTTTACCGACCCCGGAGCAACCTCTTCATATATTATCGTTGCATCATTCAGACTAATTGTGTCAACAGCAGAATAGATGGGCAGGTTTTTCAATATTTGTTGTAACGATTTTGCCCGCTGAGGCTTACGGATGTCGTTTTTATCTCTATAGGCCGACAAACTCAGGCTGTCTATGTCCAGCTTTTCCGATATGAATATGTTTCGTTCAAAAAGCAGTTTTACATCAATCTTATTGAAACCAACCCTTTTAGCGGAAATTTTAAAACGGTCGGTCTGTTTCTTGACTTCGTTAGCAAATTCTCGTTTACTATAGTTCGGAACCAAAGAGAAAGAATCCAGAAACAAGGTTGAGTCGGAATAAGATGCCATAAGTTTTTTCACTCGAAAAGAGTATAGGCTGTCTTTTGGAGTGTAGGCAAAGTTGTTGATAATCAGATGAACACTGTCGGCAACAAAAAGTCTCCCATTATCATCGGATAGCTTGTCAATTCTCAAATTGGAAATTTTTAACTCATTCTCCTTGCTGACAATGGAGGGAACAATATCGGTATAATCGTCAAAAACAACAATATCGGCATTGCTTATTTTGATATTGATTATCTGCAGTGAATGGATTTTTTTGCTGAAGAGGTGGTAAATTGAGAACATCGTTTTAGGATCTTCTGGCAGTTCTCCTTTTGGGTGTTTGGAGAGCGTAGACCTGCTTCTGTATATCTTCCCGGAGGGGATTTCCAGTTCCATTCGGGAGATTATCAGGTTTTTACGGAAGATGTAAGAAAAAACGTCAAAATTTATGAAATTTATTCTACCGGCTGAGAAAAAGTACTTTTGTATGACAGATCTATTTTGTAATGTAGAATCTTTTTGCAACAACAAACCGTTACTTTTTACCGGCTTCATGAGGAACCCCGATATGTAGATCGATTGTCTGAAGAGGTTTGTACGGATCTTTACAATACTTACATCATATTTCTGGTCCGTCTGCTTGACAACCTCTTCCAGCAAAGCGGTTTTGATTCGGTTGTTAAAATAGAGAGTAAAGCTTAACTGGATGCAAATTAATAAAGCTACTGCAGACAGGAATGAATAAAGAACTATTCTGAAAATTGTTTTGCGCGACATGGTTATGAATTTAGCCAAAACATCAATGTACGAAAAATTTCTGGTTAAAGCTATTCGGCGGAAGTGGGAACACAGGTGGTATACAGAGACGCACATTGTGTACCCAAAAAGGGAAAGGGGCGGAATTTGAAGATACTTGTCATTAGGAGTTGGGTACCCGCTAAGCGAAAGTAGCGTTTTGAAAAACAACAAGCGACCTCTGCAGCTCTTTGCAAAAGCACAATCTTGGGGTCGCCTTTGTACACAATGCGCGTCCCCATGTACCCTAGTTGCCCAGCAGCTTTAGTGAGAGCATGAATTTATCGGTAGGTTTTTGACCATACTCCAGTTTTTTTGCATAACCCACCGACCAGGTGGTCTTAAAGTAGGTGAATAAAACAAGCTGAATGTCAATTTGGGCACCAATGTTAAAAATGTGCGACGTATTTGAAGGCTTGTCAAAATCGGTCATCAGATGGGTGCCAAACAACGAGGACTTTATGAATGTAGGGTACAACCAAGTGGTCCCCACATTTTTTATGCGTAGAGGTCGCATATTGAGTTCGCCCATGGTTTTCACATAGTTGTAGGCCTGTATCTCGTCAATCTCAGATCCGGCAAAAGCCATTGGCAAACGATATTGCTCAGATTGCTGCCAGTCCACATAATTGTTGCGAAATCCTCCAAAGTAAAAGTAAGAGAGACCGGATTGCCTGCTGCCGAGCGACTGACCAATGCTGTTTCTAATCCAGAAACTAGTGTTCCTGATTCCAGGAACAAGAAAACCGAAATCCTGATTAGAGACAAAAGAAGGGTAAAGACCGCCCCCGGCATAGTAGGTTGTACCAGTAACATCCCATGAATATCCACTTTCGTCCATAACTGCACCCAAGGTTTTTCTCAACTTAGAAATCCCGTATGAAGCAGTAGCAGATTGCAGGTTCCTTATTGGAGAAGCAACATTCTGATATTGCGGCAATACCTCCAGACCCCCGTATGTGTATACCCCGAAACTATAGAAAGACTTTAATGGCGACCTTCTTGAACTGGCCCTTCTGTAATTTACTCCCAGAGAATAGCCAGCCCGACTGTTCATTGTAGGTCCGAACAAGTCGTAGAAATCAGTTTTATTGTATGAAGCAGAAAAGTGCCAGTTCCACAAGTTCCAGTCCACCATTACGTGAACCTTCTGATTGTCCTTATATGTGCTCCATGGCGATACGGCAAGAAACAGGTTTATACGACTCAGTCCCATCTGATCCTGCCAGTTGACACGGTAACCGACCGCCACCGTTTTTTTAAATCCGGCAATATCGGGATAAGCATTCGCCAGCTTCATCTGCTTAACAGGTATATATTTTTCCTCCTGTTTTGTCTCGTAAAGCCCCATAATATCCCCCGCCGGTGGTAAGGACCAATCCTCAACAACTTTATGTTTCTGCTGAACCATGCTCCCAAGATATGATATTGCATTGGCATCCTCAATAACGTTCATTGGCATTGTGCCCGGAACCATTCCGTCGCGGCTGAACTGAAGGACAAAAAGCGAGTCGGCATTCAACTGCACAGGCATGAAATATCCGGTTTCGGCATTGGAGAGCAACTCAAATTTCTGATCATCTAATTTTATTCGCCATACATTTGAAACACCTGTATAATAAGATGTGCCAATGAGGTATTTGTCGTCGTTGGAGAACTTGAACTGAGTCAATGTGTTGTCTTCCAGAGTATAAATAACGTTTAATTTAGGGGTTCCTTTTTCCAGCAGGTCCATATCGAACATTACAACCGACTGCTCACCCTTAAGCCCCGACATTGATGCACACAACTTACTGCAATCCTTAGAAATGTCAAGATCGAAGATTACTTTGCCAAAAGGAGCAGTGTACATGGGAATAACTTGCGTATAAGGTTCAGGAATCTTTACCAGTATTGCGTTGCCGTTGTCGTGTCTGACACCCCAGATAGAGTTATCCTTAGCATTGAATACCAGATTACCGGTTCTGGTAAAGGCATTTACCACCCTCTTTTTACCGGTTTTTACATCAACCTCCACCAGATTGCGGTACTTCTGATTCTGTTCAGTTATATAAATCTTCTCTCCGGCAGGATTATAAGTAATGTCGGTAGTATAATAAAGGACAGGAGAATCAAGCGTGGCAATCTTGCGTAAAGAACCACTCCTGAGGTCAATCTCAGCAATCTGAGAAATTACACCCGGATAGTTAATGGCAGCATATAGTTTTTGGGTAGAAGGGTTATAACACACCTTTGATACGTTTCCAAGTGGCCTCTCAGTAAGCTGACGAAATTGTGTCAGAGGATACACCTTTATTGCGTCTAAGTTTTGATTCTGATTTGTATTCTCCCATTTTATCCAGTCACTCCAGACCACTTTAATGGGCAGATTATAAACCTTTTTAAACTGATTTGCAAAGAAGGCCCTACTGCTGTCGGTACGGGTATAGAAGCTCTTTAATTTGTCAATCCCATACTGATAGGCAAGGTATGAGACAAACCTCGACCCGTACAGATAGGCGTTTGCCCCAACCTGAAAATCGATTGTGGTACCCTCTGTTTCCAGCCCTATGAGCGAGTAAATGGGTTCCTTCTCCTTAACAATGCTACGGAAGTACATTTCGTCATACTCACCCATGGCCCTGCCCATTCCCCCGGACAACCATGTCTCCATAAAACAGGCAATTCCCTCGTGGTACCAGCGAGGCGAGTACCAGCGCGGAACAGTAATGTAGCTCCAGAGGGCCGACAAAGGGTTTTCCTCATTCCTGAGGACCTTTCCAAGAAACAATTTGCGAAAAAACTCATCCCCTTTGTTTGGTTTGTCGGCCATAACTATATGGGTAAGTTCATGATTGAATAACCACTGGAACCTGCCATTGGAAGGAACGATGCTAAAAGCGAAACTATATGGTTCCACTCCCAGTTCTACAGTGTTAAAAGGCATTGCAGAGGCCCCGCCATGCCCCATATCCTGAAAATCATTGAGAAATATATTTACCGTGGAATCTTTGTAATTCCATAGCTTGCGATTAAATGCCATGGCATTTTCATAAGATTTGGATACATGCGGCAATAAATATGAATATCTTTTACCCAGATAAACCATATTCATATTCTTAACCTTCAGCAAGGAGATCTGTTGTGCAGACAGAGTTGAACTCCCGATGAAAATTAAGGTGATGATAAAACTCTTTATGAAGCGTTTTCCCATTATTATACCCAACCGAGTTTTTCTTTATCCGTAAACCTGGTTCCAAGTTTCTCTTGATCCCATATACCAAGATTTTCGACATCCAGCAGCCTGCTATTCAGAAGATATCCCAGTTTTTCTGAATTTAATATACCAAGATTCTCGTTACTGTTTATCCTAAAAAGACCCAATTTTTCATTGTCCCCGTAAAATGCATTTAGTGTCTGAGGGTCCAAAAACAAAAGGCTGCCTAAAGCCGTGGCATCTAGTTCTATACCATTAAGAACCTCCTTGTCGGTATAAATGATACCTAATTTTTCCATATCTACTAATATAATGATGTTTAACTTTTCCATGTCCATCTGAATTGTACTTTTCAGGTTCAGTTGTGCCTGGTCGACATATATATTAAGTGACTCTTTATCGCTGAACATAGTTTTTTTGTCGAAATATTTAAGTGTCACCTTGTCTCTGGTAATCGAAGAGTTGAAAACCTCGTTGAGCGACAATAGATCATGCACTCTTTTGAGGCTGGTACAATCCAAAGAGGGATTGTCATTTACAAAAACACTAATATTATCTATAAAGCTGATGATGACCCTATGCCTGTAATTCATTTGGGCAATAATGTTATTGGCCTGGTTTGTAAGCATCATGAATAATCCGGGATTTATCTCCTTAAGCGATTTAAGAGCAGAAAGTTCCAATAACAGATCGCTTCTTGCACTTGTAAGGAAAGTTCCAAACTCAGCAAGATTGTCAATTGATGCCTTGTTTTTTTCTTTGAATAACTCTGCAGAGTTGGCCTCTTTAACAGCGTTCTCAATGTAACCGGCTAATTTTGCAGCATTTACGTAATGAAAATTGTAAAATAATTTTAACTGTGCCACTTTAGCAGTATCGGCAAGAAGTTCGTTGTGAAAATTGATGTCGGCCTCTGTTGCCTTGATGTTCCTGTAGTTTTTAATTTTACCGATTGTGCCGGAAGCATAGCTCGTGTCAATTTTTGGATATTCGACAGATACTCCAATAAGGAAACCTACGATTAATGCAGTAATGATTCCGAATGCGATTAAAATTTTAGTCCTGTTTTTCATCTTTATTTAGTTTGAAAGTTATTTTAGTGTGTTAAGTTTCCACAAGTCTCTGTATTTAAGTCTTATGAGAGGGGAGAGTGTAAGCTCTCCCACCTTTCCAATGCTCCTCCTTAGCAGGTGAAGCTCTCTTAATTTAGCCTCTGTCCCCTTTTCAATAATGACTGGGAAGCCGCACTCTTTAAGCATTACGTTCCGTTTGGCAATAATTGAAAGTTCCAGATAAAGGCTTATAAAACAGTACATGTCAAGAATTGTCTCTCCGGAAAAACGAGATTTCAATGAAGCCAGATACTCTCCGGAACGAGTAAACAGAATTTTGCCCTTGTTAATCATTGCCAGCAATTGAACCTCACTGTTGAACTCAATTTCGAGCCAGTGCTGCAGCTGGTTTTCGTTGTACTTGAAAATAGAAACCAGTAGAACCGGCAGAACTATTATAATACTGGCAGTCTGAATAAGGGGGTCTATGCTGAAATGGTTGAACAGTGAATGGATTGCGTATGCAATTAATAGAGCTATTGCTATGTTTCCCGGTGTCAGCCTTTTTCTGCTTATGCTACCCAGCAACAATGCCGACAAAAGAGCCGTGCAGCCGCCATGCATAATGGATGTACCCAAACCGCGTATCAGCCAGAAAAGCATGTCTGTACTTTCATAGATATTCAACAACAGGGAGCCTTCAATCAGAGCGAATCAGGCAACAACTGCAAATCCGTAAATGGCAGCATCAATCATAAAACCCACCCTCTTTTTATATATCATAAAAAATATAAACAGAGCCTTCAGAGTCTCCTCGGTTGCAGGGGCAATATATCTCGACAGAATCTCAAAACTGACCCCCGTGTTCTCTATAAGAAATGTGTGCAGAAAATACGCAACAATAGCACTTAGCGTTCCCCACAGTACGGCAAAAAACAGATACTTCTTAATGACCAGCTTAAAGCTGTCCAGTAGAAAAAGAAAAACCAGGAAAAAGAAGACAGGAAACAAACTTATAAGGATTGCCATATATTCAAAATCTATCCAAATATACAACAAAATGCACTGTTTCCCCAAAAATACAAATTATGTGATTTTTTCATTGCATTGTGGTTGGTTGTGATATACGTGCACCAGATTTACCCGCTTCGCGCTCAATTCGCTAAAAAACAAAGGCTGAAACCAAGTATGCCACTACAAAAGGCTGCAAGTTTCAGCTCTCGTTTTTTCTAACGCGACTTTCGCTTAGCGGGTACCCAAATCTTCATTGCAAGTATATCACAACCAACCACCATGTTATTTATACACATAATTTGTGTATGTGACTATCTAATTTCAACGCTCATGATGACAAGTATCTTTAAATCCCGCCCCTTTTCCATTTTGGGTATACAATGTGCGTCCCCATGTACCCAAATTGTAATAAAATCAGGGGTGCTGTTACAAATAGATAAAGTTTTATCAAATTTGCAGAGATGAACAAACAACAACAAGAGAAACTGTTCCTTGAAGTATATACCGATTACCGGTTAAGGATATACCGTATCTGTTATGGATATATTTATGAGAAGGAGCAAGTAGATGATCTGTTTCAGGAAATCATGCTTAACATCTGGAACAGCATGGAAAAATTCAAAGGAGACTCATCGATAGGTACCTGGGCATATAGGGTAGCCGTGAACACTGCCTTGTTATATAACAGAAAAACAAAGCAATACAAAAAGGTGAGCCGTGAGGCAACTGAGTATAACACTCTGACAGATGTTAGTTGCCCCGACGATCACAAACTAAAGGAGACCAGATTGAATCAGCTTGGACTCTCTATATCGAAGCTGGAGAAACAGGACAGGTTGATAATCTCTCTGATTCTTGAGGGGCTCACCTATGATCAGGTTTCCGAAATTGTCGGCATAAAGGCAAACTATGTTGGCGTAAAAGTTACCAGAATAAAAAAACAACTGTATGAAACCCTTAAAAAATATGACAATGAATGAGTTAGACTACCTGGGTAAAATTTGGGGAGAGATTCCTGCTACAGACTCTTCTCAAACTATAGCAAAGTTGAAAAAACTAGATTTTTTTCAAAAACGTATAAACAGACTTAAGGTTGTTGCAATAATCCTAATATTAACCTCTTTGATTATTACTTTAAATTTTTTAAGCAATATTACACTTGAAGTTTATATAGGCGTTTCAATAATTATTGCAAGTACAGCCATATTTATAGGATATTACTTAAAAAATCAGTTCTATACCTCAAAACTAGATTATGGTGTGGAATCAGCCAGATTTGCCCATGAAGCAATAACGATGCTAAGAAGGCAAAACGGAATTTTCGGCCTGCCGTTCCTGATGTTTATTTTATTTATGATTGCAGGTGCCAATATAATGTTTATGGGAATGACTCCAGATTCAGCATCAATTTCTGATATAGCAATGACTCCAGATTCCGGATCCGGATCTGCCAATCCTCTTTACTTTCATATAATTTTCTCTGTCCTCATTGCCCTTTCGGGCTTTCTGGGACTCTTGGTGAGAAGATGGAGAATCAGGAGAGAGGTCAACCCTTTGATAGAAGAATTAAGCCATTTCGAAAATGAACAACAATATGAATAACGACAATAAAAATATCAATAATTAATAATATAAATGACTACTATATGAATAAGCTACAATTTATACGATTACAACTCCTTACCCTGCCAGTAGGAGTGGTGTTGCTGTCGGTATCGATACTAATGGAAAAAACTTTACCAAGCACCCCTGCCTATGATTTTACAGAAGGGTTTTTGATGGGCCTGTCGCTGGTAATGAATGTCTACTATCTAATCTTCAGGGCTACAAAACTGAGCAAAGACATTAATTGATTAACATTTTCTGTTCAAAATTGTTACGAATTTAAGCATCCGGTTGTACAACTCAGCCTCTGATGTGGTGGTTTTAATCAAATAGTTTTACCGGATTTATACCCATAAAAATCTCGCCATCCATACCTCCTTTGCCTACAACTATAGAATTGTGAGGATTGAATCGCTCCCTGAATTTGGCCAGACCTTTATTGGTTGTATCAGTATTGCTTTTGACCTCTATAGCAACAACTTTGCTTCCTTTCCGGAGAACATAATCTACCTCTAAATCACCGTCACGCCAATAGAAAACTTCATAATTACCATTTATAGCTCCGCTGATAATGTGAGCACCTACGGCAGATTCAAAGAGCTGTCCCCAAACTTTTGGATTGCGAAATGCCTCTTCAAAAGTGTAGCCTGAATAAACATTCCGAAGCGCATTATTGAATACCTGAAACTTAGGCACACTTGATTTCTGTCGGGCATTATCTATGGAAAACTTTTGAATGCCTGCAAGTAAACCACTATCTTTAAGTAAATTCAGATATCCGGAAAGAGTAGTTGTATTTCCGGCGTCTTGTAATGAACCCACTATCTTTGTTAGGGAAATTATCTGTCCGGAATAAGAGGCTCCAAGTTCGAATGTTTGTCTTAGCAGGGCAGGCTTACTGATAGCCGTATCATAGAGAATATCTTTGTTTATTGTAGCATCTATTATTGAGTCGCGAATATATTCGCTCCACCTTTCTTGATTTTTAATTAGTGATTGCGCTCCAGGATAGCCCCCGTAATATATGTAATCGTCAAGTGACATATTGAATGCCTCCCGCATTTCGGAATAACTCCAGTGTGTCATCTTTATAGTTTCGAACCGTCCGGCAAGAGAATCGGCAAGATCTTTTTGCAACAAAACGCGTGACGATCCGAGCAGGACAACCTTCATATTAAGATCATTGTAACTGTCTTGGTCCCACTCTTTTTTAACAACTTCGCTCCACCCTCTGAGTTTCTGGATCTCGTCAATTATCAAAATTAACTCTCTTTTATCTTCAAGCTTCATTTGAGCTCGAGCGGTGGCCCAACAATCGCTAATCCACGAATTTTGGGTAGCAGGCACATTGTCGGCCGAAAACATCAGGTGAGGAATCTCTCCACTAAGGGCATTCGATACCTGCTTTACAACTGTAGTTTTTCCAATTTGTCGTGGCCCTATTACCACCTGAAGAAACTTACGTGGCTCACGAAGCCTGTCTATAATTAACTGATATTGTTTTCTTTGATACATACACTAATTCAATTAGAAGGATTTGCTCAATGCGCTGAGCAAATTTACGCAATTGTGCTGGATTTACAAATAATAATCAATTACCATAGCCGGGAATTCCAGATCGTCGTCGTAGAAAATCTTATCGTTGTTTTCATCCATCAGAAAAAAGATTTCTGCCCCTTTTACCTCCACAAGGCAGGAGGGGCGGGTTTCTTCATGGTTTATTTGATGTGTCCCTTTATTCGCCCCGGGGATTAGCTTGAGTGCATCGTAACTAACGGGTTCTATCACTATGTCGCCCACTCCGTCGGGAATATCCTTCCAGCTTTTGTATTGCGTATTGGTTGCAGAGTCCACAAAATAGACATATCGGGTGGCATTGGATGGCTTAATCTCCCGAGTCACTACCGTTTTGGTTCCGGCCAGAATCTGGTCGAAAAATGTTTGCTTAATGCTTAGGGTGAGAGTTTTCATAATTTATGGCATTGGGACACCTTTGTACCATTTGTCCCAGATGGTTTTTAAGGTACCGTCGGCTCTCATTGCGTCGAGGTTGTTTTGCCATTGCTGGATAATTGCTGCCGGCGTGTTAAACGAAAAGGCGATGCACCCTTTGTAGTTGATGACTTCTATATGCTCAGTTATTGCAGAAGAGGCAATTCCGGCATTGTCGGCCATCCACTTAACCCTGGAATCAGCAATCAAAAGAGCTTGCACCTCGCCGTTGATAAGCTGATTGAAGGCTTCGACAGGTGTCAATGCAGTAACGACAGCGTTCTGGAAGTTGTTGTTCTTAAGATAATCGTGTGTATACCAATCTTTAACTGTGCCAATAGAGGTAAGTGCCTTCGCCTGGGCGACGGTTTCAATTTTAAGACCGGAACTAGTAAGTGTGTAAAAACAAGTTCTCAACGACGATATCGGGCCGACCCATTTAAAGAGCCATTCGCGTTCCGGTGTGCGGGCTGTAGAGTAAATGGCAGTGTTAGGAAGATATAGTGCCGTAGCATAGCAGTCGGTCCAGGTGGTTATGTTTATTTTATTGACAAAACCGTTCCTACGCTGAATCTCATTTACAATTTCTGTTGACGAGCCTTCAACTTTGAGGGATGCCCCGGTACCGGAATAATAGTTATAAGGGGGAGCCACTTCTGTAAAAATCTGAATGGTTCCGGGAATATACTGAGGTACTATTGTAGCAAAATACTTCTGCATAATTGTAAGAGTATTTTTACTTTCAATCATCTTATTAATTGCAGCCTGACATTTCGCCACAAACGAGTCGTCTACATCTTTTGAAAAGGCGATGTAATAAAAAACAGTATAATAACGTGTTACAGCTTCTACCTCTTGCTCATAATAACCAGTGGGAAGTGTTTTGATCAAGTGGAAAATATCGCTCGCAATGGTTTTTACCTGATCATTCTTAAATGCGTTAAGAGCTTCGTCGTATGTATTGTAATAAACCAGATTTTTAAAACCGAGCTCTTCCAGAGTGGTAGTCTCTAGCCAATTTCTGACAACACCAATGGATTGTAGCGATTTTGAAGCTTCGATGCTGTTTAGGACTCCTATGCCCCATTTTTTCTTGGCAAATATGTAGTAAATACCCTGACTTGTTGGCCCCGCCCACTTAAAAAGGTCTTTGCGGGTGGTAGAATATCCCACAGTCAGCAGAGCTCGTCTTGGGCCTTTCAGAGTTGCATTAACGGCCTCGTCCCAGGAATCGGACATCTTCACATCCACTTGTGCACCTGCATCCTGAATAGCCTGGGTTGCGATATCTACGTCATAACCAATAATCCGGCCATCCTTAATAAAACAGTTTGGCGTAAACTCGATGCATGAAACATCAATAGTGTAGTCTTTAAGATTGTCTTTTTTGCAACCACCATTTAGTAAAAGCGAGAATCCCAGCATTACCGATGGAAGGATCCAGGTACAGATTCTGTATTTCATGTTTTTCAGGTGTTTAGAAGTTATTACAAATATAGTAAAAATCTGAACTGCCAGTTGTTTTTACAATGTGCAGTATATAAGCAACATGCAGAATATTTTTCCATGGGTTTATGCGAAAACAAAGTTTGTAATGCGCTAATAAACAGTTATTTGTTAAAACAACTGGCAGTTAAAAAATCGTCTCACCTCTACGTAACTTTCATGTGTTAAGGTTGCAATCTGCCTGAAAGTTGCGTACTTTTCTAAGCGTAGCCTTATCATCAGTGTTTTGAGTTCTTCGGCTGATAACGAAAACAAATGTCGACCTGCTAAAATAGTATTCATGTGATTAATAACCTCATAGTCTGGAGTCATGGGCCAATAAGACTTGCTGTTTTGCTTGCTGTTAAGCCTGCCGTTCTTATCGTCATTCTTGTCGTCATTTTTACCGTTACTCTTCCTGTCAGACATGCGCCTTTCTAAAATGTCGGCAATGAAATCAAAAATGGCCTTATCTAGTGAATTCTTATTTGGGAAAGCCGAATTAACCAGAGAAGTATCAATATCTATAAATGCTCGCAGAGGATTCTTTTTGCCCTCATTATGAAAGTGATAGGAGCTCCATTTGTATTCCCATGGGTTAGAACAGATTCCGGCATTAATCGGATTGCTGAAAATGTACAACAAATTTTCGATGGTGAGAGCTTTTGAATAGGTATGCGAACTGCCGAATGGGGTTTTGAAAATCTTGTCGGACAGACCTTTGCGCTTGTTGTATGTGCGGGCAAAACCGCCTAGCATGGCTCTCATGAAGGTAGTTAAATCTTTGGTATATAGGTGAATGTGAACATGATTATTCATCACTGCAAAGGCAAAAATTGTAGTATCATATTTTTTTGCAAAGAAATCACATTTTTTAAGAAAGATAATAAAATCATCATCGTTGTAAAAGATTGTATGCTTGCTGTTTCCGCGAAAATAGACATGAAAATTGCCCTCCTGCCTTCTGGATTTAATGACAGGTTTAATTGCAGATTTGGTAGTAGGTTTAATTGCGGAATGATTTCCGGGATCACTGTTTGAAAGATTACTGTTTGCGGAATTTTTCCCTGGTGCCGATAGGCTTTTGTTGTCGGTATACTTTTTCATTTTATTCCCCCCCTCAATTTTACGCTTCATTAATGAAATTCGATAGTAAAGATAATCAAAAACAGCGAACTGCCAGTTGTTTTTATAATGCGCACATAGTGAACAATATACAAGAATCTTATCTAAGGTTTTGAAGGAAACATAATTGGTAATGCCTTGATAAACAAAAAAATGTAAAAACAACTGGCAGTTAGATTTTTGGCACGATAAGTGGTATGTGATAGATATTAAGGCAAAAGCGTGTTGAAATCAGGTTTTTTTAATACGAAAAATTTTGCAAATGGCCTGTTCTACAAATAATTATAAATTATCGTGTTGCGAGTATTTTTATTAGGCTTAGCACTGATTTCATCT
>Ga0074195_1003707_pt1 | contig 13813 bp, 7 predicted proteins | sample EPASupsiteHSE623_FD_64525 | JGI IMG/M metagenome (GOLD analysis project Ga0074195, IMG submission 64525) | Bioremediated contaminated groundwater from EPA Superfund site, New Mexico - Sample HSE6-23 | ecosystem: Environmental > Aquatic > Deep subsurface > Groundwater > Contaminated ...
CCGCCGGGGCCTGCGAACTGACCGCCCGCCGCAGCCCCAGGCAGAGGCCGTAGGCGGCGGTAGCGCCGATCAGCGGCGCGCCGCGCACCTGCATCCCACTGATCGCGGCCATTGCCTCCTCCAGCCCGTCCAGCCGGACCACCTCGAAACGAAAGGGGAGCCGGGTCTGGTCAATGATTTCAACGCCCACTCCGTCCGGCGCCAGCCAGATTGAACGATACGCCTGCCCGTTGACCTTCACATTGCACCTCGTGCTGTATCGAGCCTTCCCGGTAGCGGGACCGCCGCCCCCGGAATCATGCCCATCTTATCGACATGGCTTTTACCTACCTAAACCGCACGCCGCGGGCAAGCGAATAATGACAGCCTCGTCACCCCCGCAAGAGAAAGTGAAAGACCTGCTCCGCCCAAAAGCAGGCAGTGCAAAGCGCTGCATACCGTCCGCGCGTCCTTTGACGAGGACGGTATACATGCGCGGAAACCTGCCCTCCGGACGAACGGATGGAAAAAATAACGATTCTCTCTAATTTGGTTGCTGGATTTTTCCGGAACGCTTTGCTATACAATGTATAAGTCCCCTATTTTAAGAGAGTTACCTTTTATCAGCTTTGTATCCGGTCATGACCACCGCCCACCCAGTTCTCAGCACCTTGAAAATCTCCGGCAATCTGCCGAGCATGCCGCAGGTGCTGGTGCAGTTGATCGACACGTGTCATGAAACCGAGATCGATCTCCAGGCCATTGCCCGGATTGTCGACAAGGATGCCGCCATCAGCGCCAAATTGCTGCAACTGGTCAATTCCGCGTTCATCGGAGCACGCCGCTCCTTTACCGATCTTGAGCAGGCGGTGGTGTATCTGGGGAGCGATACCGTCCGCAACCTGGCGATCAGCCTTTCGGTGCAACAGGTCTTCCGGCGGGTGGAAAGCAATGGCCTGCTGTCGGTCGACCGTTTCTGGCACCACAGCTTCCTCAATGCCCTGCTGGCCCGGAATATTGCCGTTGCCACCGGGTATGCCGACCCTTCGGAGGCCTACCTGGCGGGGCTGCTGCACGACATCGGCAAATTGCTCCTGTGGATGGCCTTTCCCGGCAAATACGCGCCGCTGCTGCTCAAGGGAGTCCGCTGTCACAACGGCCGGCTCGCATTCCTGGAAGAGGAAAAACTCCACATCAACCACTGTTCAGCCGGGGCCTGGCTGTGCGAACAGTGGCGGCTGCCCACCCTGCTCGCCGACGCCATCCGCTATCACCACCACTCGCTCGATGAAGTTGAGCAGGCCCTGCCGCTGACCAGAATCGCCTGTCTCGCCGACCTGCTCAGTCACAGCAGCACCGGCGGCCAAGACTGTCTCGATGCCGCCGGTCGCCTCTTCGGCCTCGCTTCCGGGCAGGTGGCAGCCCTCTACGAGGGAGTGGAGGCGCAGATCGAAGAGCTGGCCAATCAGCTCGGCATCCATATCCCCCGCAGCGCCAAAACCTCCCACGATCAGGAACCGGAGAGCCAGGAGACGCACAAGGAGACCTCACTGGGCCTGATCAACCGTGTCCGGGAAATCACCCAGATGAGCGGCCTGCTCGATAATCTGCTCAGAGCGGAAAGCACCGGCCAGATGGTGGCCGCGGTGGAACAGGGGCTGAAAATTCTCTTCAACGAGGAGGCCTGCCTGGTGATGGCCCTGGACCGGCACACCGGCGAATTACGCGCCCTTACCTCGCCCGACAACAAACTGGCCCGGGAAATGAACGGGTTTGCTTTTTCGGCGAAGCGGTACAAGGACAGCCTGCCGGGCAAAGTCCTCCAAAAGCAGCGGCTGTTGCACACTTTCGGCAAGAAAAGCGAAGGGAAACACCCGGCCAATCTCCTCGACGCCCAACTGCTGCATCTGCTCGGGACAGAGGGCATGGCCGCCATTCCCATGCTCTACCGGCAGGAACTGCTGGGCCTCATTCTCATCGGCCTGACAGAAAACGCCTTTCACCATTTCAATAGTCAATGGACCCCCCTGCGTCTACTGGCCAACCATACGGCCATCTGCTTCTACCTGGAACGGATGCGCGCCATGCAGGCGGAACAGATCGCCGCCGAGCGCCTCCAGGCGGCGTCCCTGGCGGCCCGGAAGATCGCCCACGAGATCAACAACCCGCTCGCCATCCTTCGCAACTACCTGCATATACTCGGTAAAAAAAACAGCCAGGGCGAACCGATCAACGAAGAGCTGGCCCTGGTCGACAACGAACTGGAACGGCTCAGTCAAATCACGCTGGGGCTGGAGGATCTGGCCCGCGAACAGGACGAGATCCAGATCGAGCGGCTGGATCTGCACCGGCTGATCGCGGAAACGGTCCACCTGTTCCAGACCGCCGCCGGCGCGACCGGCCTGATCGATTTCACCTTCGCCCCCTGGCACCAGCCGCTTTTCGTCAGTTCCGATCACGGATGCCTCCGCCAGATCCTGCAGAACCTCCTTGGCAATGCCGCGGACGCCGTGGCCGGGCAAGGGACGGTGACTGTCCGGACAACGGTGCAGGGCGATTCGATTCTCCTTGCCGTGGAAGATGACGGGCCCGGCATTGATCCGGCTCTGGGGGCAACGCTGTTCACCGCCGGCACCTCGACCAAGGAGGGCCGCCATGGCGGACTTGGCCTGGCTATTGTCCAGAAACTGGCAACCCGGCTGGGAGGTTCCATCAGCTGTCGATCCGCTCCCGGGGAGACAGTCTTCACCCTTGCCCTGCCAGCCTGAACACCTTGCCGCCACTGGAAAAGCACCATTTTTTCATTGGACTTTTGCCAGTAAACGCGCTTGAATGTTGTTCATGAACAACCGGCTGTTTTTTTTCACAATACTGTTCAACTGAACGAAAAGGTTGCCCTGTCTATGCCCCGGTTACACACAGTCCTAGTCGTTGACGATGAAGTGCAACTTTGTAACAGTCTCGCCATCTTACTCAAAGCGGAGGGGTTTCAGGTCGACTCCGCGCATACGGGAGGACAGGCCTTTCAGCAGTTACGGCACAATGTCTACGCCGTGGCACTGGTGGACATGGACCTGCCCGACATGAGCGGCAACCAGATCGCCGCCCGCATCGGGGACGAACATCCGGGCACCGCCATCGTCATTCTCACCGGCAACGCCACCATCGACAATGCCGTGGAATCCCTGCGCCTGGGCGTCTACGATTACCTCCGCAAGCCCTGTCCCCCTGACCGCCTGATCCGCACCATCACCAGATCCATCCAGCACAAGCAGCTCAAACAGGACCTGCACAACAGCGAAAAGCGCTTCCGGCAATTGGCCCAGGCCACCTGGGAAGGCATCATCATCTATGACCGCGGCCAGTTGTTGCAGGCCAACAGCCAGTTGTGCCGGATGTTCGGTTATCAGGAAAGCGAGCTGCTGGGCCGGCAAATTTTCGATATCCTCCTGGACCGCGCCACCATTCGCCCCATGAACGTACCCGTCGAGCCCGACCCGGTCGGCCCCTTCGAGGCCAGGGGCATCCGGAAGGACGGCTCCACCTTTCCGGTCGAATTCCGGGTCAAGCATATCGATTTCCAGGGCCGGCAGGTGCAGGTTGCGGCCATCCGCGACGTCACCGACAACGAGCTTGCCATGCAGCAAAAAATCGCGCTGATGGAAAAGCTGGCCACCGCCAGACGCATGGAATCGCTCGGCCTGATGGCCAGTTCCGTGGCCCATGACCTCAACAACATCATGGCCGGCATCATCACCTACCCGGAACTGCTGCTCATGGATCTGGGCGAGGGATTCAAATACCGGGAAGAGCTGATGATGATCCGCGAGGCCGGCAAGCGGGCGGCGGCGGTGGTCAACGACCTGTTGACCGTGGCCCGCGGCGCTACCTGCAAAAAGGATGTGCTCAATGTGAACACTATCGTCACCGATTACCTCAACTCATCGGAATTCAAGGATCTTTCCCGGCGTTTTCCGGAAATAGAGATCACCCCCTACCTGGAGGGCAAACTGCACAACATCAATTGTTCGGCCATGCATCTGACGAAATCGATCATGAATCTGATGAACAATGCGGCCGAGGCCATCCAGGGAAAGGGTCGGATCATTCTTGCCACCAAGAACGTCCGATTCGCCACGCCGTACCACGGTTATGAAACGATCGAGCCCGGCGAGTATGTCATGATCACGGTGGAAGACGACGGCCCCGGCATCTCCACCCAGGACATGGCGCAGATCTTCAGCCCTTTTTACAGCAAAAAAGTAATGGGCCGCAGCGGCACCGGTCTCGGCCTCTCCGTGGTCTGGAACTCGGTGCACGATCATGGCGGGTTCATCGATGTGGCGAGTAACGGCAAGGGGGCGCTGTTCTCGCTGTATTTTCCGGTGGACAGGTTCGGCACCGCCACCCCGGCACCAGAGCCGCCGGCCATCAGTCACTATCACGGCAACGGAGAAAAAATTCTGGTGGTGGACGATCAGAAGAGCCAACGCGAGATCGCCAGACGCCTGCTCACCCGGCTCGGATATCAACCAGCGGCCGTACAATCGGGCGAAGAGGCTGTCGAATTTATTAAAAAAACGCCGGTGGATCTGGTCATCCTGGACATGATGATGGATCCCGGCATCAACGGCTGCGAAACCTACGAGCGTCTCCTCCGGCAAGCTCCCGGCCTGAAGGCCATCATTACCACCGGCTACTCCAACGCCGAGGAGATCAAACGAGCCACGGCTCTCGGCATCAGCCAGTTTATCAAGAAACCCTACTCCCTCCATGAACTGGCACGGGCCCTCAAATTGGAAATCAGTCCCACGCAATTTTCCGCTCGATCTTATTAAAATAGTTGTTCGTTTCCGAACATCGTTCCGCCCACCCTTAAACGCAACAGGTTGAGATTTCGACTGTCATGACAACTCACCGCAGGAACTCCATGCGCAATGTCCGGCAATTGGCGCACTCCTCAATGACCGGCAGCCCTTGCTCACGATAACCAACCTTGTTTATTATAAAAAACAACTGCAAGAGGATGAACAAAGCCACTTCATCATGCCACGCGGGCGCCTTTCCTTTCCCCTCCATCCTGATCAAACTGATCCTATGGCTGGCCTTCTCCGCGCTTATGGTCATCGCGGCCGTCCTGTACCTTCCGTTGACTCTTCAAGCCGTCCTGGCTTGGTTTCTGGTGGGATGCATCGTCCTCGTTCGTCTCACGCCCCGAATCCCGCCGCAAACACAACGGATTTTTCTGGTTCTCGTCTCCACCTTCCTGTCGTGCCGGTATCTGGCATTTAGAACCACCGACACCCTGCTGTTTCCCACCCTGGCGGACACCGTAGCTGTTTTACTGCTGTACAGTGCCGAAGCCTACGGGGTACTCATTCATCTTTTGGGGTTGTTTGTTAACATTTTTCCCTTGCAGCGGCCTGTCACCCCAGTGGATCTCTCGCGCCCCGACCTGCCCACGGTGGACATTTTCATCCCGACCTACAATGAACCGGAAGAATTTGTCGCCACCAATGTCAGGGCCTGCAACTTGCTTGACTATCCTCCCGACAAATATCGCATTTTCATTCTCGACGACGGCGGAACCTGGCAAAAACGCCATGCTGACGATTCCGTGGCGGCGGCGGCGGCGGAGCGGCGGCACCATCGTCTGCGATCCCTGGCCCACAGCCTGGGGGCTTACTATCTCACCCGGGAAAAGAACGACCACGCCAAGGCCGGTAATCTGAACGAGGCCTTGGCCCGCACCTGTCGGGAAATGGGGGCTGATGCCGGCACAATCAGCCACGCCCCCCGCGTACAAAACGGGTTTGGCAAAAGCGGCGGCGAGTTGATTCTCGTTTTGGACTGTGACCATATTCCCGCCAGGGATTTTCTGCGCAACACCGTCGGGCCGTTTCTCGATGACCCCGATTTATTTCTGGTTCAAACACCGCATTTTTTCATCAATCCTGATCCGATTGAAAAGAATCTGGATACCTCTGCCCACAGTCCGAGTGAGAATGAAATGTTCTACGGCGCCGTTCACCACGGCATGGATGCATGGAATGCCTCGTTTTTTTGCGGCTCCGCCGCGCTTCTCCGCCGCCGCCACTTAGCCGCTATCGGCGGCATCCAGGGAGAGACGGTCACCGAGGATGCAGAAACCGCGCTGGCCCTGCACGCCAAGGGATTGCGCAGTGCTTTTATCAGCAAGCCCATGGCGTGCGGCCTCTCCCCTGAGACCTTTGCCGATTTCATTCTCCAGCGATCCCGCTGGACCCAGGGGATGATTCAACTGCTCATGCGAAAGAATCCGCTGGTGATAAAAGGATTGCAGCCCTACCAGCGCCTCTGTTATTTGAATGCCTGTCTTTTCTGGTTGTTTGGCGTGGCTCGATTTGTTTTCTGGTCCGCGCCGCTGTTGTTTCTGTTTTTTGGATTGCAGGTCTACAACGCCTCACTCACGCAGATTGCGGTCTATGCCCTGCCGCATCTGGCCGGAGCCTTGTTGGTTTCGGATTATATGTTTGGCGATGTCCGCCATCCTTTTTTTTCGGAGCTCTTTGAAACAGTGCAAAGTCTCTTCCTGGTCCCCGCCGTTTTTTCGGCTGTCTTGAACCCCAAGTCGTCCACCTTCCAGGTGACCCCCAAAGGCACCAACCTGACCCACGATGCTTTAAGCCCTCTTGCCATCCCGCTGTACATCATGTTCGTCAGCGCTCTGCTTTCTTACCCCTTCGCGTTTTGGCGCTGGTCCGTTGCCCCGCTGCAGCAGGACGCTGTCGTGTTGTGCACGCTCTGGACAACCTTCAATCTGATCATGACGTTGTTAGGTCTGGGCGTTGTCTGGGAAAAACGCCAGATCCGCGGCTGGCACCGTTTGCGGGTAAACGAAGACGTGATGATTGAGGATCCTGCATCCAGGATGCAGCAAAAAGGAACGGTCCTGGATGTTTCCTTGACGGGCGTGCGTATCCGGGTGCCGAGCGGTTTTACAATTCCGCGCGAGAAGCGGCTCACTCTTGTTGCCACCGACAGTCAGGGGCACACCTATCACCTTTGCATCGATACGATCCGCGTTGAACAGGACGCCGGCCACAAAGTGATTGGAGGAAAATTCGTCGCAGAGAGTTCGGAGGCCAAATCGCAGGTGGTGGGGTATGTGTTCGGGGATAGCGACCGATGGGAAAAATATTGGGGCCGCCGGCGTTCCCGCATCGGTTTTTTCCGCAGTATTTGGTATCTGTTCGGCAAGGGCATACTGGGGACGATCCAAAATTTTTCCGGGCTTTCGCGCCTGGCGGCAAGAGTACTGTCCACCCTGCTGGTGGATGGATTTCGCCTTTTTATTCACCGCAAATCGGAGGATTGACCATCGTGCATCCGGGACATTTTTTCGGCAGTATCCTCGCCGGCCTTATTCTTCTTTTTTCCGGCCATGCCGTTGCCGAACAACTGATTTTGCCCCTGTCTCGGCTGGCGCCGGTCAAGGCGATTGATCTCAAAGGAACAGATGCCTCCTATGGATTGAAGTTGCCCATCCCAGAACGATGGGAGCTGCAGAAGGCGGCATTGACCTTTTCCTATGTCAATGCCAACACGTTGTTCGCCCAGCGTTCCCAGCTTGTGCTGCGTCTCAACGGCCACCCGGTGGGGCAAATCACGCTTCAGCCCGGATCACCGGAAGGAGAGGTGCGGATCGCCTTGCCGGTGCAGCATCTAATCCCCGGGTATAATGATCTTGAATTTGCCGTGGCGCAACGGGTAGACAGTGACTGCGTCGACTCCTCGTCGCCTGATTTGTGGACAACGCTGCTGCTTGACCGGGCACAGATCAATTTTTCCTATGCCCTGAAGCCAGTGCCCCTGCAATTGACGGCGGTCTCCGACTTTTTATTTGACCCCAGACTTTCCTCCCACCCGGAAGTGGTCTTCGTGCTTGAAGACAGATCACCGGCCACGCTCAAGGCGGCGGCGCTTGCCGCTTCGGGTATCGCCCTGCGCATGAATTATCAGCCGGTCCGCTTTCGTCTCGCCGATCGCCTGCTCCCAGACCGCGATCATGTGGTAGTGGGAACAAACCGGTTCGTTGCATCGTTCCCCACCTCGGGAACCCTCGCCGCCTCGGGTGCACTCCTGGCCATCCGGCCGCTGATGTATCCAGAAAAAAAAGGGGAGCAACGGCAGGAAACACCAGCCCTTGTGACCGACTCCGGTCACGCTGTCCTGCTCATCGCCGGCGACACGGAAGAGGCACTGCTGCGGGCCGCCATGGCTTTTTCCCTGCTCCAGTATCCCCTGCCCCAGTCGGCGCAGACCGTCATTCAAAAAATTGAGGTGCCCGATGTAGCCCCCTATACGGCCAAGATGATGCTGCAGCCGCAAAGCAGCTACCGGCTGGCCGCGATGGGCTTCTCCAGTCATACGTTTTCCGGATCCAGAGCCGCTGCCCGCGAAATCACCTTTCGTCTTTCCTCCGACCTGCTGCTTAAACCGCAAAAACAGGCCGAACTCGAACTCAGGGTGGATTACGGCAGCCGGATGCGCCAGGATTCAGCCCTGAATGTCTTCGTCAATGCCATTTTCGTCGGCGCGTTGCCCCTGGATGATCCCAAAGGAGGCCGGTATCACGGCTACAAAGTATTTATCCCGGCCTATGTGCTCAAACCCGGCACCAACGTGATCTCCTTTGCGCCGGTCCTGACCCCTTCCAACACCGGCCGGTGCGAATACATCCAAGAAAAGAATCTGTTGGTGACCCTGTATGACGATTCTGTGATCCGTCTGCCCGCGCTGGATCATTTCATGGAGCTGCCGGCCTTGGCTCCCATCTTCCAGGACGGCTTTCCATTCACCGTCTGGCCGGACATGCGGGAGACCCAGGTCAGCGTGCCCGGAAAAAGCGATGAAGCTGTGGTCGCGGCCCTGCAGACCATCGCGCTTCTGGCCCAAAAAAACGGAGTGCCGCCTCTTGGCGTCCGTTTTGCCGCCGACCAGGAGCCGGCCGGCGACCGGAACACCATTGTTCTTGGCCTTTGGAACGATCTGCCACCAGCCCTCCAACAAGCCACCCGGCTGCAGGACAAAGCGCCGCAGATGCTAGCCGAATTGTGGCAGCCGCTGCCCGAGCCGCAGGGTGTGATCGCCTCTCTTCAACAACGCTATCTGCCCGAGACCGTGCCGCCTCCGGTCAAGCCCGATCCCCGCCCGGCCTGGGTGTACCACCAGCAGGATTTAGCCGCGGGCAATCTGCTTATGGCCACCTTTGCGGCCCCGTTTGCCTCCGGAGGCAAACAGCCCCTGGTCTGGCTCCTGACCGCATCCAGCGCCAGTGACCTGCTTGAGGGAGCCGTGACCTTGTGGGAGCCCGCCGTGCAGGCCCGGATCAGCGGCGACACGTGCTTGCTTCGCCTGCAAGGCGCGGAGTCTAAGGCCTGGCCAGCCTCCATTCAACCGCGCAGGTACGCCGGCACCGTAAACTGGGACCGCGGCCTTTCCGCCTGGGCACTGAATCATCCGTGGACAACTGCCGGCTTGGCGGCAATGCTCGGGCTGTTCGTCCTTGTTGCCCTGCTTATCCTGCTCCGGCGATTTCGCCGGAAGAGAATCAACCATGAAGTGTAATCTGCTTTTGGCCGTTGTCTTTGTGCTGTCCTCTCTCCCCTGCTGGGGCGGGACACCGGCATCACGGGAAGCCGGCTGGCAGGCGTTCACCGCTGATTTTCTCTCCACCGACGGCCGGATCATCGACAGGATCAATGCCGAGGTCAGCCATTCCGAGGGGCAGGGATATGCAATGCTTCTGGCGGTGGAACACGGGGATCGCGAACGTTTCACCCTGCTGTGGAACTGGACCAGAAATAATCTCCAGGTCCGCAAGAGCGATCACCTCCTGGCCTGGAAATGGGGCAAACGCTCCTCAGGCCAATGGGGGGTTGTGGATTTCAACAACGCAACCGACGGTGACCTTCTGGCCGCCTGGGCACTGCTCCGTGCCGGCACCTTGTGGAACCAGCCGGAATGGCTGGAGACAGCCAAGATTCTGGCCGCGGACATTCTCAAGCATCTCGGTTCCTCCTGGCACGAACGGGCCCTGTTGTTGCCCGGCTATTTCGGGTTCACCCATGAAGACGGGACGGCGTTCAACCCATCCTACCTCGTCTTTCCGGCGTTCCAGGCCTTTGCCGCCGCCTGGCCGGAACAGCAGCAGGCATGGCGTAACCTCTTTGTCGACGGCCTGGCCCTGCTGGCCAGTTGCTCCTTCACCCCCCTGACCTTGCCCGCGGATTGGGTTATGCTCCCTGCGGGCAAGGGAAAAAACGCCGAGGTCGATACAGACCGCAGCCCCTGGTTCGGTTACGATGCCGTGCGGTTGCCTTTGTACCTGGCGCTGGCCGGTGAACACCGGTCGCTGCAACCGTATCGGCCTTTGCTCGACCTGATCGAACGAGTCGGCTATGTGCCGCGCCAGATTGATCTGACCCGAGGCACGATCCACCTGGATGCCGCGCCGGCCGGATTTGTGGCGGTGATGGCGCGAACAGCGGAAATTCTGGACCGGCAGGATCAGGCCGACCGGTTGCGCCGGGCCGCCGCCGACACCGTTAAAGCGGAGAAAACCGATTATTTTTCGCGAGTGCTGTACCTCCTGGCCCACTCGACGCTCCAATCTCTTCCGGAGCATTGAACGTGTTCCGCCTTTTTCTCCTTGCCCTGCTGTTCTGTTCCGGCTCGCTCACCTGGGCTGAGGAATCCGGCCCCAGGCTTGAAATAGATCGCCGGACCGATACCAGCATCAGCCATCGGCACCCACCAGATTCAACTATCGAACAGCGCACAACTCCATCCCCGACCACAGTCATCCCCGCTGGCCCGCGAATCCTCCCCGCAGACCAACCGGCAGCGGACGAAATGGTGGAGCCACAACCGGCAGCAACAAAAACGCAAACCCCGCCCGCCCTCGATAGCGGACAACCGGCGGCGAGCGCGCGTCCGGCTGCAACCCTGCAACCGTCCTCCGGCCCGGCCATGGCAACCGCCTGGAAAGACCTGCGGCAGGGCCGATTGCAGGAGGCCCGGCGAGCTTTTACCAATCTCCGCGCCAGCAAGCATGTCGCCACGGCAAACGAAGCCGCGCTCGGACTTGCCTACACGCTGATCCGCCAAGGAAAAAAAAGCCACGCCTTGCCGCTGCTCGCCGATCTGGCCCGCACGGGGTATAGGACGCGGGAGACTGCTCCCTCGGCCTTTGATCTGGCCCTGGCTCTCGGCCGTCTGGAGACGGGCGCGTCGCTGCTGCCGCTGCTCCCGAAGGATGAGCGTCCCTCCCGGAAACTGGCCCTGGAAGTCGCCCGCCTCAAGGCGCTGAGCGCCACTGCTCCGGCCGGATCGACCCAAAAGGAAGAAGTCCTGGCGCAGCTTGTCCGCCTCGTTCCCACCGACCGGGCCGGGCGCGAGCAATTGGCCTGGCATTGTCTGCAGACCGGAAATTTTTCCTGCGCCGATGAGCAGTTTGCCGAGTTGCTTCGGGAGCATCCGGATGACACCTCGGCTCTCAAGGGGCAGGTGCTCGCTCTGCAAGCCCGCAAGCAACCGGATCAGGCATGGGACCAGCTCCATCACTTTTTGGCCCGTCATGCCTCGTCCGATCCGGACCTTCTCCTTTTAGCGGGAAGCCTGGCGTACGATCGGGGGGAATATGCCGTGTCGGTCATTTATCTGCGATCGGCTTTTGCCCTGCAACCGCCGGCACGGAACGACCGGGAACTGTACATCTGGGCGCTGCTGAAAAGCGGCGATCACCGGCAAGCAGAGGTATCCGCTCGCCAACTCCACGACGCCGAGCGAGACCCTGCCTCGGCCCGCCTTTTGTTTGCCGTGCTTGAAAACAGCGGCCAGACATCTCAGGTCCGTGCCCTGGAGGATGAACTCGCCGTGAGCGCCGACGCGGAGATGCGCCTGCTCACGACCGAGCGCCTCGCCAGCCAGCAACGTTTCCGCCGGGCCGCCGCCATACAGGCGCCGCAGGATGCCTGTTTTCATAACTGCGACCAGCCGGATGCGGGCATCGGTGCCCTCTACCGCTATAAACAAGGCGATCAGGGAATCTCCCGGCTCGGTCACTTGCGCATTCCAGCGGAGATGCGATCTCCCCTGGCGGATGGCGGCATGTGGCGGGGCGGCGTAACTACGCATATCCTCGACGCCGGATCCGGTCCCGAGGCACCCTATATGGGGTCCTACTACAGGTGGATTGAAAACACAGCGAATAACGACCGCGACCAGCTCGAGCACACAACCGTCTGGACCCCCTTTATCGGTTTTGCCTCGGAAGGCCCGCAACATTTTGGCCTGGAGGCGGGCACCACGCCCCTGGGCGGACCCGTAGACCCCATGCCGACTTTTACCGCCTGGGTTGCAGAGCGCGGCAATTTTCGTCTCGAGGCCCATCAAACTCCGGTCGACGATTCGATGCTGTCGTTCGTGGGACAAGAGGATCCCTATGCAGATCGCACCTGGGGCCGGGTTCTGCGTTCCGGATTGGAGCTGGAAAAGACGGTGCCTCTCCCCTGGAAATACTGGACGAGCCTCCTGATCCAGGGCGATTATTACTGGGGCGAGGAGGTGGAAGACAACAGTGCCGTGGCCGGCACCCTCAGCGTGGGCCGCACCTTCGGACTTGACCGGACCAAGGAATGGAATGCCGGTCTTTTTGCCACGCTCAAACATTTCCAACGCAACAGCGACTTCTACACCTTTGGCCATGGCGGCTATTTCAGCCCCGCACTCTTTATCATGGCCGGCCCGTTTGTGCGGCTGACCACGCCTCCGTGCAGACAATGGTTTGTGGATGCGGAGGCCTCCATGGGCTGGATGCGGTACCGGACGGATGACGCGCCCAAATATGTGGGCGCCGAAGCGCTTCAGGTGACTCGCGCCGAGGCGATGGAGGAGTTGACCGGCACCTTTGCGGGCGAAACCACAAACGACATCGGCGTCACAGGACGTCTGAAGGCCTGGCGGCTCATGGGCCCGCATTGGGCTCTCGGCGGCTTTGGCGGAGTGAACACCTCGGCAGAACACAGCCAATGGCACGGCGGGCTTCAGTTGCGGATTTTTTTTCAACCCCGCAACGCGCTGTGTGATGCCGATTGCCTCGATTGGAAAGAATGAGGCATTCCAATCTGTTAGCCAAAGAAAATCAACAAGTCTGACAATATGAAAACAAAATTGTTCTTCATCTTCTTGTTTTTGATAATATTTTGTATTTTTTCGTTTATTGCTGGTTGGATGCTTAAATTATCCGCCCCGTTTTACCTTTCAGCGATTTCTCTAGTTTTACTTGCCGCATTATTTTTACTAGAAATTCTAGGCTACGAAATAGGAGGTAGCCATATAACCATTCGCAAAAAAATAGATGATCTGGAACAACAAAACAAAGAATTAAAAAAAATATTAACAGCATTGTATAAAACCATGCTCGTATATGAACACGGTAACAGCATTTGGGCTGGTGTCACTGATGATCATCATCAGCTAATAAATGAATATTTAAAACCAATAGAACATTTCATAGAGATCAATATTAAAGAACAAGTAAAAAATGACTTAGAAGCAATTATCAAAAACACAACAGGCTAACAATACGCTCCAACGGACACCGGGAATCCGCGTTTTGTTTCAAGGGTAGTTCTCCGGCCCGGCGCGCGGTGAGCTTGGACGATAACCATCGGCATGCAATCAGCTTGAAGGAGTCTCTCCCATGAAACGTGCGTTCCACATCCTCACCCGCCCCTTTGTCTGGCTGTGGAAATTCCTCAGCTCCGGCCTCACCGTGCTGTCCAATCTG
>Ga0074195_1003709_pt1 | contig 13803 bp, 4 predicted proteins | sample EPASupsiteHSE623_FD_64525 | JGI IMG/M metagenome (GOLD analysis project Ga0074195, IMG submission 64525) | Bioremediated contaminated groundwater from EPA Superfund site, New Mexico - Sample HSE6-23 | ecosystem: Environmental > Aquatic > Deep subsurface > Groundwater > Contaminated ...
ACCAAGGCTGTCAATAACCGGCGCTCCCTGAAATCCTGCAAAATTATTAAGATAATTACTGCGCCCGGTCATGAAATCTCTTATTCCAGGATACTGCAACGAAACAGCCACTGTTGTGTCGAGATTAAGGTGGAACTGATCGTATGTGTAAAACTTACATGAATCGTTCAGTACTGAAGCATCAACAATGTCCTGCAGTTCCTGTGACCTTGTGTAATACCAGTTATTCTGAAAATTTTCCTGGATTATTGTACGGATATGTGCCATAAACATCCTCTTGTAGGTTGGCTGCGAAATAAGTTTTGTGATCAGTGGACGCGGGGTAGCACAATATGAAAGCAGGCTTAAAGGACTGAGATTCTTTGCCTGGGTTATGGTAAGTCCGCTCACTGCATGAGTACTCGCATCAGAATTTCTGAAACTGCCAATTGACATGTTAAGGTCCCATACTACGGGGTTGAATCTTCCATAATCATCCATGTAGATATAATAGTTCTGTGCATAAGCAATATATGAATCAAGGTTCACTATTGCATAATCGAAGGCAAGCATCCACAATGCTCTGTCTACATTCATTACTGTTTCAATACTGTCTGTATAATTATTCAGCACATCTGTTAAATGTACAAGGTCACCCCAACCTGACGACGACTCAATAGAATAATACGGATAATAACTGGCAGAATCAGCATTATAATACTGAAGGTTTGCATTCGACCCGAGTGGATAATCTAACTCCATCGGATCACCTTTAAAAAATGAATTATCGCTGCTTCCATAATACCTTTCGGCCCACCTTCCTCCGACTGTCTCGATACTTGTATAAATCCCGAACAGAGTATCATTAATATAAACATTTGCATAGTTTGCATAAGGAGCAGGCATATACTTGCGTGCTATTTCATACGAAAGAACTTCGCGAACGAACGACGGGTCGTGAATTACATTCCCAAGCTTAAGCTTTACAACACCATTGTACTCCTGATCTGGTCTTACTGCATTAATATCGATATTAAGGGGATTTTTTCTGAAATTTACATTCACCGAACTATATCCCTTGTATCGTATTGCAACGCTATCGAGACAGGTCCCGTCGATACAGACCTGCCCGATTAGACGTTCCTGTTGTCCTGCTTCAAACAAACTATCAAGTATCTGATCCCAGTCAGATTGTGAAAAGTAAATCTTTACTTCACGAATCTGCGAAGGATTATAGAAATCAGTTTGTGCCGACAGCCATCCGTTAAAAAGACAACAGATGATAACCAGTAAGAAGCCACTCTTTACTTTGTTATACATATTTTATCATTGGTGATTTTACCATCAACTGATGTTAAACTAATACAGTATACACCGGCAGGAATAAAAGAGATGTCTGCATTTTCAATACTTGCTTTTTCGAATACAGTCCTTCCCGACATGTCGCTTATTTTAACCAGAGACATTTCCTTATTGAAGTGAACTGAGTTTTCTGCCGGATTAGGATAAAATGAAATATTATTATTAAGAAGTCCGGAATCTGATCCTGTATAGTTTGATATACGGCTAAGGCCGTTACCTGTACATACCCATATGTTTTCGTTAGCATCAATTCCAATTTTCTTAACCATTGCATCTGCAATTCCGTTGGATGTATTATACGAGGTCCACGCCGCTCCGTTGTACCACGAAACCCCACCATCATAAAGATAATCAACAAACATTGAAACCCAGAGTATACCTGATGGTGAAAAATCAATATCCATAATATAATTGTTGTAAATACCTGTAGCCTGTGAAATACTGTCAGTCCATACAAGTGATGAATTAAAGCGACTAATACCATAAAGTGTTCCTGCAAGCAAATTTCCAGAATTGTCTACCGATACACATGTGATGTACTGGCTCTGCATTCCGTCAATAGTATCTATCTGGGTATACACAGACCCGTCATATTTTATTACACCGTTTTCCCAGGTCCCGAACCATTTATTTCCGGATGCATCAATATGAATAGTGGTTATAAGATCAGTAGGAAAGCCGTTCCCTGTATTATAGGTGGTCCATGTCGATCCATCATATTTTGAAACCCCCGCAGTTGTGCCAAACCACACGGCGCCATCAGTGTCAACAGCAATTGAGTTCACAGCATTATCAACAAGCCCATCAGTGGTCGTAAAAGTTTCCCATGAAGTTCCGTTAAATCTGCTTACACCAAGATCAGTTCCTACCCATACATCATTATTATCAGCTACTGCAATACAGGTTATGTATTCGTCGGCCAGACCATCAGAAACGTGATAATTTGTCCAGGTGACGCCATTGTACATTGTGACACCATACGCAGTACCGGCCCAAACATTATTGTTACTGTCGAAGTCTACACCACCGATAATAAAATTATCCGGTAACCCTTCATTTGTTGTGAAGTTGTCAATTGTCTGAGCATTCATATTCCATGAAAGGAACAGGCAGATTACAACATTCAAAATTCTGTTAAACTTTTTCATATTCTGAAATTATTTGATTAGGCAAATACGTTCGCGGAGTATTTGAAGTCCTTTACTGCTTACAACTATATAATAAACCCCATCTGAAAGAGAAGAAATATCGGTTGATAAAACCTCTTCGGAAACAACAACTGCAACTCCACAAAGATTATATACCACGGTTTGTATACCATCTGTACTTTCAATACCTCCTATATTAATAATTCCTGTTGCCGGGTTAGGATATATGATAATGTTTTTATCAGAGTTGGTAACATCAACAAAAGTTGGAGTCACTTCAACAAATACTGAAGCGGTATCACTGCACCCGACCGAATTATCCGTTATAGTTACTGTATAATATCCAGACTGAGTGGGATAAACTGTTGGATTCTGAGTAGTTTCGCCTGATGACCATTCATAAGAATAAGAAGGACTGGTTTCGGAATAAGATATTGCTGAAGAACTAAGATCAACTGGAGAACCATCCATTACAGAGACAGGGGATGCAGCAGCACTTGCTTCAGGTCCTCTTATAAAACACTTGGTAAACCTGTATGCATGTGATGAACTTGCTGCTGATTTCTGCCATAAGATTGTACCCGAAGGGCTAACCTCGTATATTGCACCAAAGGCATTATTCACTATCATGTTACCATTTGGCAGCTGTTGCGAATTACCTTCGTTTGTTGCGGTAAAAGTTGAGTTATACTGATATGCGTATGTTGAAGGGGCATAAGCAGTCCCGGTAGTATATGAATAGTTATATCCATTGTAGGGAGGATTCAAAATGTCTATGGCAGTTTTACCACCTGTACCACCCTGGTTATTATATCCACAAAGGTGATTTGGATAATTTGGATTATCGGAAGGTACCCAGTGTGCATCATGAATTGTATTAAAAACAGCTGTGCCTGTTGCATCATAGTTGGCAGGACTTCCCCAACGATAAAGGAAATCACCTCCCTTGCCTGAATTTCCACCGCTATGTCCTGCAGCTTCAGCAGTAGTTGTACTGTGGTCTATCACAAACAGCTCGTTGGTAAAGTGCATGCTTATTGCTATCTGATCAAGTTCCTCGTTATAATCAAGGCCATTCATATGGAAACGGTCTTTAGCTGTCTGAGTTGTAAATGTTTTATAATTCAAATCCATAAGTTCAGGGTGATCAAGCGCATCTGTAACATAATTGTTGTACGAAGCATTCGCCTCCTGACAAAGGTGGTCCCATAAATGCCATTCCCATACTACTGTATATGTAGTAGGACCTGTTTGTTTTAACTCTACGATTTTTTCAGACCATATACCTGTTGAATATACTGTCGCACCTGCCTGTTGTGCTTCTGTGGCAGTTTTAGTTTCGTATGAAATTAAAAGTACATTTCCGTTAGGCATAGGGCAAATATCATGATGCATTACATAAGTTGTACCTGAATATACTACGTCCCAGGTTACTGTACCATCCCATGCCACTTTTTGAAATGCCCCGGTTACACCTCCACCATTCAAAGTATTACTTGAATAAGCATATGTGCGTACTAAAGTATCACCTTTAATAAGATAAGTTGAGTATCCGTTCTTTTTAGTAGAAGCAAATGTCCATGTTTTGAAAGTAACCGGAGTATCTGCCGTGTCAACCAGATACGCTTTATTGGTATTCTTGGGAGCATACAAAGTATACAAACCCCATTGCTGCGCATTTGCGTTCTTATAAACAAAAGCCAGCAGTGCTAAGATTAAAACAGACAGGAAAAATTCTTTTTTCATATGATTAACTTTAATTTAACATTTTTCTTCTGCAAAAATATTCCAGGAACATATCTTTACTGTTACATAATTAAGTGAATTTTTTATCAAATTCGGTAACTGTTCATGTCTTTTTACAGAAAAAACCATCATAGGCTAAGACTTTAGAATTCAAATCAAAGTTGCACAATTTACGTTATTAAATCAAAGTTGAGTTAACATTAACTTAGTAAAGGGGTTATTGTCGTAAAAATAATCATTTTTCATTTGCAATGACCATTTTTTTATCTGAACAGAATGATTTTATATATCACACAGATAAAGCAAATCTTAATCACAGTTAAATCGGTATTGGGAGAAATTATATGAAATAAGTTTCGGGCTACAGGGAATTATAGTACTTTTGCGCCCTTATTTAATATTTCACAGATGCCCGAAATTATAAACATTGCAATAATCGCTCACGTTGACCATGGAAAGACAACTCTGGTAGACAGGATACTTTATCAGGTAAAACTGTTCAGGGAGAATCAGCGTCCCGGCGAACTTATACTCGACTCCAACGACCTTGAACGTGAAAGAGGGATTACAATTCTTGCCAAAAACGTATCGGTTCGATATAAGGATGTTAAGATAAATATTATCGACACACCCGGGCATACCGATTTTGGAGGAGAAGTTGAACGTGTTATAAACATGGCCGACGGGGTTCTTTTACTTGTTGATGCATTTGAAGGACCAATGCCTCAGACCAGGTTTGTTTTGCAAAAAGCTCTTGAAATCGGTTTAAAACCCATTGTTGTTATAAACAAGGTCGATAAACCAAATTGTTCACCCGACATTGTTCAGGAAGCTGTATTTGACCTTATGGTAAGCCTTGATGCCACAGAAGAACAGCTAAATTTCCCCACCGTTTTCGGTTCTTCAAAACAGGGATGGATGGGCCCCGACTGGAAAACACCTGCAAAAGACGTGAGCTACCTGCTCGACACAATACTTGATTACATCAAACCACCTGTTTTCGAACCGGGAACTCTGCAGATGCAGATAACTTCGCTCGACTACTCTTCGTACGTCGGGCGTATTGCCGTAGGACGTATTGCTAGGGGAAGTCTTAAGGCTGGGACCACCGTTGCACTTGTAAAAGAAGACGGCGTAGCTGTTAAAACGATAATCAAGGAACTTTATCTTTTCGAAGGTCTGGGAAAAGAAAAAGTAAAATACGAAGTACATGCCGGTGAAATATGTGCACTTATAGGGCCAGAAGATTTTGAAATTGGTGATACTATTACCGATATAAACAATCCTGAAGCTATTGCAAGGATCAAGGTTGATGAGCCTACAATAAGTATGCTTTTTACAATCAATAATTCTCCTTTTGCAGGTAAGGAAGGTACTTTTGTAACTTCACGGCATCTTCGTGACAGGCTTTTTAAAGAAACAGAGAAGAATCTTGCATTGAAGGTTGAAGAAACAGATTCAGCAGAAAAATTCATGGTTTACGGCAGGGGGATACTTCACCTTTCAATACTTGTTGAAACGATGAGACGCGAGGGATTTGAATTCCAGCTTGGCCAGCCTAAAGTTGTTATAAAAATTATTGATGGTAAGAAATGTGAGCCTATTGAATCCCTGACTGTTCAGGTCCCAGAAAATTTTTCAGGTAAAGTAATAGAAATTGTTGCAAGAAGAAAAGGTGAGATTTACAAATTCGAAACAAGAAACGAAAGAACAACTTTAAAATTCAACATACCCGCCAGGGGACTTATCGGACTCACAAATAACATTCTTACTGCTACAGAAGGTGAAGCAATAATGGCACATCGCTTTAAAGGATATGAGCCATGGAAAGGCGATATTATTACCAGAATGAACGGGTCGCTGATATCAATGGAGACAGGAGAATCTATTGCCTACTCGATCTGGAAACTTCAGGACAGGGGAGTATTCTTTGTAAACCCTGGAGAATACACATACTGCGGTCAGGTAATTGGTGCTAACACAAGAGAAACAGACATGGTGATAAACATCACAAAAACAAAAAAATTAACCAATGTAAGAGCAAGCGGTTCTGACGAAAAAATATTCATAACTCCTGCCGTAAAATTCTCTCTCGAAGAATACATGGAGTATATTAATAATGATGAATATCTTGAAGTAACACCAAAATCACTCCGCATGCGAAAGATCCTGCTTAACGAAACCGACAGAAAACGTTTACAGAAAACAGGTGAACAATAAAAAAAGGCCGTCTTCTTATGACGGCCTTTCTTTTTTTAACAGATAAATTATTTTACAATAAGTCTCTGGTTGTATGTTTTTCCATCAGCCGAAACCTGAACATTGTATATTCCGGAAGCAATATCCTGTAATACAATTCTGTTTGCTGATGCTGATAAATTACCGCTATAAATTACTCTTCCGTCAATACTCTGAATAGTTACTTTACTTCTGCTGTCAGAAATGTTGCTCAGAATAATGTCGAATTCTCCGTTTGTAGGGTTCGGGAAAATTTCAAAACTTTCGAGTTTAGCTGAAGCTACAGATGTAATAACGTCAAGAGTTACAACATCGGAAGAATCGTCGTTGCAAACACCGTCAATAATCAGCTGGTATAAACCGGCATCTGCTGCGGTTACATTTATAATTGTAAGGGTTGGTGTGGTTGCACCGCTTACATTTCCTCCGTCAATAAGATTAACACCATTAAACTGCCACTGGAATGAAACCACATCACCGTCACCCATCACAGAGAATATTGCTGTCTGTCCTTCATTTAGTGTGAGGTCAACAGGCTGTGCAGTAATTGCGGCATCGGAATTTGAAATTACGATTGCAGTGTCAGCATCTGTACATGCTCCGTTTACCACAGTCCAGATAAAAATATTTGTATCGGGCTGTAATGCACTAACTGCAGTATTGTAAAGTGAATTATCCCCAATAGTTGCATCAGGAGAAGTCCATGTTCCGATTCCTGTTGCAGGATCAATTGCATTAAGAGCAGCAGCTGTATCACATACCTGGACATCAGTTCCTGCATTTGCAATCACGGGTTCGTCAAAAACGATTTCAACCGTGTCGCTGTTGACACAAAATGCATTTTCAACAGTCCATATTGCATTATAAGTACCCGGAACGGAAACTGAAAGTTCTGCATCATTCTGTGCAGGGTCGCTGAATGTACCGGTTCCGGAAAGAAGTGTCCATGTACCAGTTGATGTTCCGGCATCATTTCCGTTAAGCGTATATGTTAAACAAGCCTGGTCGTCAGAGCCTGCTGTAGCAACAGGAACATCTCTCAGGTTAATTAAAATTGTGTCAGTTTCAACAGTCATCGAATGCTCGGTAATTATACACTGATATATGTTGTCTTCGTTTGAAGAACTTAAAGCAACATAAAGAGAATCATTTTGTGTCCCGACAAACTCAGTACTTTCAGTAAGGTCTGTAAATGTAGTCCCGCCATCGGCACTTGACTGCCACTGGTAGGTCATATCTGCAGAACCGCTTGCGATAAATGTTAAGAGAAGAGTATCGTAAGTACATGTATTAATATCAGCAGACTCTTCGAGCATAAGGAAAGCTTCAGAATTAACAAAGTTGGAAGTTGTATTGCCTGCTGTTTTTACAAAATTTAAATTCATCAAACCATCAAATCCATTACCAGAAAAATCATAGACATAAGATATATCGGTATTATCACCTGCGGGTACACCCTGATTAAAGGGATAATATAAAACGAGTCCTGTAACAGGTGTTGTAGTATCAAGTTCGTAGTTCATATCTGATGCAATTTCCTGGGGAGTTCTTACAACATTCCAAATTCTCAGCTCATCCAGTATACCATCTAATGGATAGTCGATAAGATTATCTGTACCGATGTTAACATTAAGTGTTGTTACAGGAATAGGAACATTATATGGTACTGTATCTTTTGGAACTCCGTTAATATAAATGATCATGTTTGTCTGGTCGTATGTTGCTGCAACATGATTCCACTGACCCATAGTATAAAAAGCACATATATCGGCTGAGTAATGGTCAACAAAGAAACAAACAGAATCATTATTAATATACATACCATATCCAATATCGTCATTATCCCAGTCATTCTTCATAACAATCGGCGACCAACTCTGAATGACATTAGTGTAAAACCATGATTCAATTGTAATGTTAACCGGATTAAGAAGTGCATTATCAGTTACAGTTATTGAATTATAATTACCATCAAAAGCAAGGGCATTATAATTATAAATGTTATTAATATTTTCAGAATACGAATCATTTCCAAGATCCTGATCCCCTGCCATACTTACTGAAGCTGTAACACTGTATATCTGTGAAGCAGACATATCCACAGTCTGTGTGAAAACAAGGTCAGTATCATGAAAACTTGCCAAAGATCCACTGAAGGTCTGGGTATAAGTATTTCCTCCAAAAGTAAAGCTATAATCAAATGCAGTTTGTGCGTTTGTGCCAACATTAGAAACTGTTACAATAATTTGTTCTGATGCAGTAATTGGTGAAATAACCTTAATGTCTGTAACGGTAATATCATTGCCAAATGGATTATATATCATCAGGTTGGGCATGTAAATTGAAGTTGAACCTGTAGGAGGTGAAGCTGGGTCTGGATTTGTAGAGTCGTCGTAAAAATATAGACTTCTGGCTCCTCCGTCTGGGGAAGCTGAACAATAGAATTCATCCTCATCGTCATCATAGTCCGGTTGATTTTCTTCAACTGCGATTACCAGATTATCTGTACCATTATAGCTGAAAGGAGTTAAGTCAAAATATATCCACCCCTCAGATGTTGGACTGGGTATAGTCCCATCAAACACAAGGGTGAATCCGCTGATATCTTTCCAGGAAGTAGTAGTTGCAAATGCAGTATCGGTAGTATGTGCCATGTATATCTTCCACTCATTAGAAACTGACAGTCCCTCATAACCTGAAACAGGTGCATAATAGTACCCGATCCTGCTAATAGTGGTTGCAGAACCAATCTCGTTCTTTCTGTAAATGGTCTGTGAATATGAATAACCGTAATACGGCTCTATAGGTAATGACTCATCTGTTATATTTTCAAGTCCAATTATTACAGACCCACCTACTATAAAACTTGCTGTCACCACATTATTACCTGGATTCTCATCAGCTGCAAGCATGACTTCTGCTGAAAGATAATAAACACCTTCAACAGTAAAATCAAATGTTTGTGCAAATTCAAATGTATCTACCTGACCCGATACAAGAGTGCCGGGGTACACTTCATCATAATTGACATTGTTTACTGTGAGTCTCATCGGAAAGTTCGACTGACTGTTTCCCGATACATTCTTAACGATCACCGATATCTGCTGTGTAGCGGAATAGGGAGAAGTTCCGTAATCCAATCCGTAGATCTTAAGGTCATTGTTTATTACAGGTGAACTTATGACAATGTTAGGAATATATGGATAAACAAATTTGGTTGTATTAACTGTGCCTGTGGGGTTGGCTGGTTCGGGATTCTCATCGTCGCTGTAAAAAACGATGCTTCTGTTTCCGCCATCAGGTGCTGCTGAGCAAAGAAACTCATCTTCGTCATCATCATATCCGCCGCCATTTTCTTCAACCGCAATTACCAGATTGCCGGTTCCGTTATATGCAAAAGGAATTATGTCGAAATAAATCCAGCCTGCAGCAGTCGGACTCTCTATTGTTTCGTCAAAAACAAGGGTTAAGTTACTGGCAGGGATATATGAAGTTACATCAGCAAATGCGGTATCAGTTGTATGAGTCATGTATATCTTCCATTGCCTCGAAAGTGATAATCCTTCATAACCAGCAGCAGGTGAATAGTAGTAACCAATACGGCCAATTGTCATTGCTGCACCTACCTCAGCCTGCCTGTATATCGACTGCGAATACGTAAATCCGTAGTATGGTTCTATAGGCAAACTATACCCAACAGAAACACCAGTATCAATAATTGCATCCTTTGTCTGCAAAAGTGATGATAATACCACTGGGTCTTTTACTGCTTTTGGCATTGCAGGTAGTTTTTTCTCTGTTACAGATGGCTTTACTTGTTTGCGCAGCTTTGTACTCTTTCTTTGGGAAACGGCTGTGCCGGAAAAGACCAGAACTGATAAAACAAGAATTAATAAAAATCTAAAATTCTTCATAAAATGTTCCTTTTTAAAAATTGAATTCACAAAAATATGAATTCTATTTGTATTAGGTGTAACAAATTACTATTATTTATTTAATATGAAATTTACAACAACTCGCATTGTAGTAATAATAAAAGAATGATGATGGTTTTTAAAAATCTTTCAATAATATGAAATATTCTTTTATCTTTGCTTTATCAAAACAATCTATCTATGAAACACTTAAAAGTACTTTATTGCTCAATTATTTTTTCAACTATCTTCTGCAACACATTTGCTGCAGATTATTACTGGGTAAACGGAACAGGGAACTGGTCTGATTTTGCCGGACATTGGGCAACGACATCGGGAGGTAGCACATACCATACTTCCGTTCCTACGATTAATGATAATGTATACTTTGATGCCAATTCATTCCTGCTTCCACTTCAAGTAGTTACTGTAGATGTCATAGCTGAATGTAATAACATGGATTGGACCGGCTCAGTTAATGGTCCCCAGCTTATAGGGTCTAACTCAATTTCGTTGAACGGATCTCTGAAACTGGTACCCGGAATGCTTTTCGGGTTTAACAACAGCTTAAGATTTGTATCTGCTTCAGCAGGAAATACAATTGACTTTTCTACTGTAGATATTTCAACACTTATGAATGTTGAATTCTCAGGCTCGGGAGAATGGACTCTACTTTCTGACATAACTCTTCCTCCGATGATGGGAATGATCACAATGTCGGGAGGCACACTTAATACTAACGGTTATGACATTACATGTAATTCGTTTAACTCTTGGTTCATGTCTATACCTCGAAATATTAATTTTGGCAATTCAGTTATCACCTGCAGCAACTTCTGGTTAAACCCGGGAAGTGATCTTACATTTAATGCCGGAACTTCTCTTATCGTTATTTCTCAGAACTGGTTCAACGGAAACGATCTTGTTTTTTATGATGTACAGTTCGAGCCTAACACATATATGGATATAAATATTCAGGGTGCTAACACATTCCACAATCTTATTTTCAGCAGCGATATGGCTTCTGGTCTGGTTCTGGAAGCAAACAAAACAACAACGATTTACGATCTTGTTACCGGGACTTCGTGTGAAAATATCAAATCAATACGTTCTGGCGTTTCCGGAACACAAACCATAATTAAAAAAATATCAGGAACTGTTCACCGCAACTTTTTATTAGTAAAGGATGTTAAAATTATCGGCGGTGCAGCTTTTATTACAGATAACGGCATAAATCTTGGCAATGTAACGAACTGGACCATAAACCCTCCAACAGGAACAACCTTGTACTGGGTTGGAGGTTCGGGAAACTGGGAAGATCCACAACACTGGTCAACAACAAGTGGTGGAACTTACCCCTCATCTTCTGCATGTCCTCCCGGTATTGATGATAATGTTGTATTTGACCTGAATTCATTTTCGTCCGCAGGGCAATCAGTTACAGCCAATGGAAGCATCTACTGTAAAAACATGTCATGGACAGGAGTTACAAATAATCCCACTTTTACAACATCATGGAACAACACTATTATAGGAGGTTCCCTGACACTTGATCCTGCAATGATCGTATCATTTAATGGTACAATATTTTTTATTGGTAATACTGCAGGGAACACAATTACTTCTGCAGGACACAATTTCAATGCTCAGATTGAATTCAATGGTAACGGATCATGGACATTTATGGATGATCTTACATCTACTTCAGGGATCAACCATTTGAAAGGTTCAGTACTGATAAATGATAAAATAATTACTATAGGTTCTTACAATTCAAGTTCACTGGACAACAGGGCATTGACTTTTACAACCGGGATACTCGAATGCTATTCATTTCAGATAGAAAACACTCCATCCTTTACCTTTACATCAGGTAGCGGAACCATCCGTCTTACCGGCACTTACTTTTCAAGCAAAAATCTAACATACAACAGCGTTATCCTGAACAGCAGCACCTATACTTACATCTATGGGTCAAACACATTCAGCAGCCTTACAAATGGTAACGGAGGCAATATTTTCTTCGAAGCTGAAGAAGTAACTACAGTTAGCAATTTTGTTGCTGATGGTGATTGCGGAAAACTTGTCAGAATTGCTTCAACCGAAGATGATTCTCAGGCAGAGATAAATAAAACTGGTGGTAGCGTTACCTTATCTTATTGTGGAATTAAGAATATTATTGCAACAGGAACCGCAACATTTACAGCAAACAATTCAGTAGACGAAGGCAATAATACAGGATGGACATTCAGCGCACTAGCTTCGACTGATTATTACTGGATAGGTGGTACTGGCAACTGGAATGACCCTGCTCATTGGTCGCTTTCAAGCGGAGGGCCTGCAAACCCCGGCGGATGTCTTCCAACTATTGCTGACAATGTTTTTTTTAATGCAAGTTCGGGATTAGGAGGGCAAACTGTTACAATTAATACTGATGCATTCTGCAAAAACTTTACATACAGTGCAAACAATTCAACTCTGGCAGGATCAAGTCCGCTATATGTATACGGATCATTCACTTTAATAAATACAATGACTTTGTCATATACCGGTTCAATTTATTTTAAAGCATATACTGCAGGTAATACAATTAACACAGCTGGAAGAACAATCAGGGGTCACATCTATTTCGATGGTACAGGAAACTGGACCCTTCAGGGAGCTCTGACGACTCTCGTTTCAAACTATAAAAGTATTTACTTCTATAATGGAACTCTTTCTACAAACAACTTCAATATTACAACCTACTATTTTTACAGTTATAACACAAAAACCAGACAGCTTAACTTAGGCTCTTCAACTATTAATGTTTCGAGCTGGTCCATTTACGATGGAACTAATATGACAATAGCGCCGGGAACATCTACAATTATTTCCTCATCTGGTAACTTTGAAGGAGGAAATCTTACTTATAACAATGTCAATTTAACTACTTCATCTTCCGTTAACCTGTCTGGTTCTAATACCTATAACACACTAACAATGGCTTCCTGTACAAGAGTATACTTAGAACAGGAAAAAACACAGACTTTCAATACGATTAATTTCCCTAATGGAACCGGATGTACTTCATATTTCGATATCTCTTCTTCACAGCCCGGTGCCCCAGCAACTATAATCAATAATGGTGCAGCAATAAATAAGAACTGGATCCGCGTTACTGATGTAACAGCTGGCGGAACGGGAACCTGTAATGCCACAAATAGTATTGGAGTAGGAATATATACAGGATGGAACATTGTATCTGCAGGAACTGTGGATTATTACTGGATCGGAAATACTGGTGACTGGAGCGATCCCCTTCACTGGTCGTTCACGAGTGGTGGGGTACCTAATGCTGCTTCATGTATACCCGACGCTGACGATAATGTATTTTTCGATGCAAATTCATTCACTTTAACAAATCAGAGTGTTAA
>Ga0074195_1003710_pt1 | contig 13792 bp, 23 predicted proteins | sample EPASupsiteHSE623_FD_64525 | JGI IMG/M metagenome (GOLD analysis project Ga0074195, IMG submission 64525) | Bioremediated contaminated groundwater from EPA Superfund site, New Mexico - Sample HSE6-23 | ecosystem: Environmental > Aquatic > Deep subsurface > Groundwater > Contaminated ...
TGGATTACTTATTTGGTCTGGATGGATAGTTGGGTTTGTTACTGCAATATCTGATGCAGTTTTAGCAACCAACAACACAATGACGATTTTGGGGCTTGGTGTTGCAGGTCTGATTGGGGTATTGCTTATACCTCTGGGATTTGCGAAACACATGAGAATATTCTAATGTTAGAATATTCTTTTTCTTTTTCTTTTTCTAATTTAAAATAGGTGTATTAAATGAAGGCGTCAACAGTATTAATAATTGTATTAGTTTTACTACTCGGAATGGAAACAGTAATGGTATCCCCAATCGGTGCGCCAATAATTTCAGAATTTTTTATTGATTATCAATTTGCAAAAAATCCCTCCCATAATTATACATATAATACAAATAATAATCTAAATCCAACATTTGATTATTCTAATTCCAATTTAACTGATATGAGTTTTGATTATGTTGTTTTTACTGAAATAATAGGAGGAGTTCCAACATACTACGCTAAAAACGGTAATACTGGTGTAATTGATTTTAACGGAACAAACGCTTCGGCAGTAATACAGGATTCGATTGATGAAAATAAAATTCCGGGGTATAATTATGGTTCGATTTTTATTAAACCCGGAATTTATGAAATTTATTATCCTATAAATATCACTCATCCGATAAATATTATTGGTGCTGACGCGAGTAGAACTATTTTAATATCAAAAGCAAATGTTAATACTATTGATATTTATCCTACGTACAACACAGAGGACACGATAATAAGAATTGAAAATTTACAGTTACTTGGATATAATTCGCTTACTGCTCCATATATTAAAACGGGTGCAATTGGTCTAAATATTGGAACTAAAACGGTTATGTGTAGGTTCGGAACTTTGGTTATTCAGGGATTCAATAGTTGGGGTATTTATAATGCCGGTTCTTGGGGTAATTATTTTGAGAATTGTAAAATATTATCATGCGGTAATAATGTAAATTATGATACATCGGGAGGGATGTGTGTTTTAAGTGGTGGTGCAGACATATTTATAAATTGTCGTTTTGATTGGTGTGAAAATGGAATTGTTATGTTATCCGGTTCAAATCATCAATTTTTAAATTGTATTGTAGAAGGTAATAAAAGACACGGTATGCTCGCATACTCTAATATTCCTCTTGGTAGATTACCGGCGGGTGTTATTATTTCAAACGGTTGGTTTGAGAACAATAATCAAAATGAAGATAGTAATTGTTATGATTTAAAACTCGATGGATTTTGCCGATACTGGCAGATTCTTGGCGGAACATGGTTGGGGAGTTTAGTTACACGTTCAATTTATATCGGAGCATCAACAGAATATAATAAAATTTCTGGAATCCAGCCGTGGGGTAATACAATACAGTATTTATCTTTGACAGGAATAATTGAGAATGTTAATTATACCGATATTGATTCACAATCTAAACCATTAAATATAAATGTACAACTTACAAATTCAAAGACCTATGTGCAAAATGTAAATAGTATATATTCTACTTCAACGAGTATGACATTAGATGCAAAGTACAGTATTATCTTATGTGATTGTACAAGTGGTCAAATCACTTTAACTTTACCCTCTGCGGTATCTGCAAAAGGATTTACATATACGCTCAAAAAAACAGATGTATCTGCGAATGTTGCCGTATTTTATGGAGGTTCATATAATATTGATAATGCACCATATAAAGGAACCAACACAACATACAATTCAATGCAAATATGCTCGGATGGAACGAAATGGCATATATTATCTGCTTATGATTCACAAGTACATTGGTAAATTAGGAGTATGTGATTAAATGTCCTCCCATAAAAAGAACCGCAAAGGAGTTTTTCTTTCAGTTGGTCTTATTTGCCTTTTCGTTATTAGCATGATTCCGCAATCAAGTGCATATACTGTTGGGCAAGTAGTAAATACAAAATCATTTTCTGGTAATGTTAAAGGAGTTTGTTCATCTTATGAAGATAATGCTTATGTAAGATTTTCATATTTAGCATATCCAAATGAACAAGATGGAATATCACAACTTCAATTATCTACTTTTACTATCGGTTTAACTGGTTATTCACATTTTTATTATACTAATGGAGTTGGGGCAATAACAATTACGCCAGAAAATTTATTTTTTATTGCGGGGGAATCAGACCGTATATTTGGGGCAATTCATAGACTTCCAGCAACTCATTTATTAGCAGTATCTAATTCTGGATATGGGATTCAAAATACCCAGCAATTAAAAGACGCTTCTTATTCTAATTATCAGAATTATATAACAGAAACAGTATATTTGGGTGACAAAATAGCATCTATTTTATATTCTCCTATTTATGGTTCTATATATAATGTTTTATTGTCTAATATTCCTTCGGGCATATTAGATTCATCTAAAAAAGTTGCATGGGGAACAACACAACCGCATTTGCTTAAATTAAATAATAATTTTTTTGCGGTTTATGATACTACTAATGGTTTAAAGATATACGAAAAATCAAAGTTTCAAGACGTAATAGATTTTGGAATTTCATATCCTAATATAATAATGAAATCTGCATTTCTTGGAAGTGGAACAGATATAATTTTTTCTAATAATTCTGGAATAGGCGTTTATGATTATGCAACATATGTTCCTACATTAAAAAATTCAAATATAGAAGCCAAAAACATTGATAAATTATATTATGGTGGAAGTTATATTTATGGAATAAAAGGAACGGATATTCATATATTTTATGCAGATAATTATACTTTAAAAGAAACAATACATTTATCTGGAATTATTTCTACAATATCATGTTCTGATATTACAAAAGATTTAAATTTTATGTTAATAGGATATTCTAAAAGTATATCTATGATTTCTTTAACAGGAATAGAAACATTAAATGGTTCTATAACATTTGTTTCTCCACCAACTGCATGGGACGAAGTAGGGAGATATTATGGATGGGTTGATGGAACATTTGGGGCAATGGTTGGATTAATTATTATTGGATTATGTTTTGTTATGGGTGCTTTATTAGATACGGTTGCTAATACAAGAGCATCAATAGCTACTTTTTGGTTTGCTGGAATGGGTTCTTTAATATCAGTATATATTAAAGCTTTACCTGTTGAAATTGGAATATTTACAGGAATGATTATACTTTATCTTCTAATAAAACCGGGAAGTGGGGGGAGATAAAATAGCAAATTTTAATAAAGAATTTTACTTTAAATTCTTCTTATTCTTTTTTCTTATAGATATATGGACAGGTGTAATAGCATATTCACAATATACTCAAACTACATATCAAGATACAGGTCAACCAGACATAGGAGATATGGAAACAATAGGCGGAGTTGTTGGATTTATTAAAAGTTTAGGAGGATGGGTATCTTTTATTATTCATTTATTTACATTTACATTAATATCTACAATGTCGTTACCGATAGTAATTATATATAATGGAGTTAAATTATATATAACGGTAATGTTTGGATATGATATTATAACGGGGTTAATACATGGTTAAAACATCGAAATTTATAACAGTAGCTCTACTTGCAATGATGCTTGGTTTTGGAATCTTTGGACAAACCGCAAGTGCGGAAATCGATACATATACTACCGTATCATTTAATACAAATACATGGGTGTCGAAAGATTCTTTTGTAGTTGCTTACGCGACAGCTTCCGGTGCACCCCGTACTATAACAGCATATTCAGATTCAACATCTACACCTACAACAATTATAGCATTAGATGGAACAGATGGGGGTACTTTATCATCTAATGGTGGCTTATCAGTTTCATTTCCAGTTAAAGCAAATATGTATTTTAGAGTGAACACAACAGGAACCGGACAGAGCATAAAAGTATATCCAATCCCGGATAATATGGGCGACCCTTTAATAGTTTCTTGCACTCCGCAAACGGTATCATTAGGTCAATATTTGAGTCTAAATATTGAATGCAAGCAACCTAATGGACTTCCTTATTCAGGACGCGCCAGTTATATCAATATAACAATTTATTCCTCTAATGGAACGGCAATGGTTTATAACGCCCATCCAGTAGAAACCAGTTCGACAGGGTGTTATCCTTATACCTATGTTTTAACCAATCCCCGTAACGGCGTATGGCGCGTAATTATATCGCATTGGGTTTCTGGATACGGTACTTATTATGCTTCTTGTAGTTTCATCGACCCTGTTTATTCTGTTGAAGAACTATTTGTCGAATACCTAAAAGTATTCAGTACATCAATAAATAATTCAGCAAACGCAACAATCAAAGCCGGACAATTACAGGCGGATGCTTTAAATAATATTTCTATTGCGATAAATAATATCGAAATACCAGATTATTCAGAAGAAATAAATAACATTTCTTTAATATCTATTCCAGATTATTCATTATTTTATAGCGATTTCCTAACGTTATTTGGAAATAAGATATTTGCTTATGATTACCATTTAGATAATAAAAATATGTCAGATGCAATATCAAATATATCAATATCTATAAATAAATCCATATCACAAGAAAATGTTTCTATTAATTTAAATACAACTGGAATTGAAAAGGAAATGAATATACAAAATGAATCTACTAAAGAAATGGTTTATAATATATTTTTAATATTACTTGTTGGAATATTTATATTGATTGGAATAAAATATAACAATATAATAATACTTGTATCTGGATTCTTTATTTTAATGGGAATTGTAGTAATTAAAATATCCTCTAATTTCTTTGATATAAACATTGATTTAATAAACAATTCAATAACAATAATATTGTTATGTTTTGCAATAGCTATAATGTCAGGAATGATAAAAAATAAAGGTGGTAAAAAATGAATAAAGAAAATGTAATGCCAGAAGCAATGAGGGGTGGAGGAGTAAAAGGTTATGCAATTATTGACTATGGCGGAGCAATACCAATAACGGTTAAGATAAATTTTGCAAATCTTACTTTTGATAATAACGGAATGTCTTATGCTATAAGACCTAGTAAAGTTTACGAATTTTCAGGATTATTTAGTAATAAAAAAGTTTTATTTTATGTTAAGGATAATCCAGAACCGATTAAGTTTAGTGATAAAACTTATGATGGTATTCCAGCAACAATATTTAATTCCCTTGTATCATCAAAAATATTTAAGGCAATAGAGGAAGTTGCAAAAATGCAAGAATTAAAGATTATTATGTTTATTTCTGGTGGTGGATTATTTATTGGCATTGTTAATTTAATATTACTAATAATATTATTAGTAAATAAAGGTAGAATGGCATCAATTGTTCCGTAGGGGGGAATAATATGGAAAAAGAAACGCCAATAGAGATTATAAATAAAAAATTGGAATCACTTGATTCTGAAAGCGAAATTTCAAAAGCGATGCAAACGGCTATTAATGAAGTTTCATTAAAAAGAAAATCCTATTTAGAAAAACACCAAACACCGATTTTGGCAGGTTTACAAATGATTGCAGACCTATATAATATTACTCCGGTTCAAAGGTATATCGACAATCTATTATCGTTTAATCTTAATATTGATGGAAGGGGGCATAATGCTATTGTTTCAATTGCAGGAGGAATAAGAAAAGAGCAAGAGCAACAAAAACAGATGATTTCAACCGAAAAAAGGGATACGGTGTTATAATGGGAGTAAGGAAAAATAATCTTGCAATTATGAATCAACCCCATGTTTCTTATAGTTCTAAATTAAGCGATTTTAAACCAATGTCTTTTGAATTTGATTTTTCTGATATGACTTTATATGGCATAAATCGCTTTACCGGAAAACACCAGAAAATTATAAAAATTGTTCGGTGTTAAAATGCCTGTGATATGTGCAAATGGAGAAATGAGAAGCGGCAAAACGCTTTTAATTGTATCTCTTTTAAAAGAATATTCTAAACTTGGATATACTATTTACTCTAATATAAAATTAAAGGGAATTAAATTTAAACCTTTAAATGGATATGAAATTGTAGATTTATTTTTTAGTGATAAAGATATAACTAAAACAGTAGTTTTTATTGATGAGTTAGGAAATTATGCCAATGCTAGGCGGTCAGGAAGTGAAGCTAATTTATTAATATCAAGATTTCTTTTACAATCGGGCAAAAGAGATTTTATATTTGCCTTTACTACTCAATCATTATTGTTAATTGATTGGATTCCAATAGCAACAATAGATTTACTTTATGAACCATATTTAAGAACAGACACAGGGAAAGAATCATATTTTACATATAAAGTTAGAAATAAAAAAGGAGATAGCAAATATATATTTCATACAATCAGAGGAGAAGATTATTATAATTTATATGATACTCACGAAATTGTTAAATTAAATGAGGAAACAAAATATTATATTAAACTTAAATTAAAAGAACAACAACAGTTAGCAAAAGAGGAATATTTAAGAAGAAATCCTAATCTTGAATAATATGTTTCTTTTTTATTCTGTATATAATATCTATTATAATCAATATTATAATGGGCATTCCTACTATTTTTAAATATTTCCAATAGGTATAAAATAAATGTTCGTATTGTTTAATATATGTATAAGGATTATTAATTAATGCGATTAAATCATTACAAATAAAAAAACCAATGACAATGTAAATTAATAATGCTCTGTCTTTTTTAGGTAATTTCATAAATGATGGATATACAATATATCCAAAAGAAATAAATCCTAATAATGTTATTATCCACCAATAATTTCTTAATAAAATTAAAACAATAAAATAAAAATCAATAAACGTCATTATGCCACCTTCCTAACTTCTAAAGGAGTAGAATCAATAAAACGTTTATCTTCTACAATATCTTTAGTTAAATCTGATGCCCATTCCCTTTTTTTGTCCGCATTAATATTATTTTCTAATTTTTGTTCTTTGATAATATTTACTGCATCGTTTTCTCTAGTCATACATGCAGATAATGATTTTCTTCTTTTAACGATATATTCCGATTCCATAATTGATTTATTGCCTTTACCAATACCTCTAACCTTTATTTTATCATTTATTGCATAAACACCAGTTTTAACAATAAGACAATCTCCATTCATTTTTTCTTCAAACGAACCTAGAGAATCGTTTAAAGATAATTTAGGCAAATCTAAAGTATCTGTGGTTAAAATTGAATCTGTATGTATTCCACATAATGATTTAAAATTCTTAACAGGTTCGATAACATTTAATCTAGTATTTGCAGTTATAAAATTTGCATAAAAAGGAGAAAATAAAGAACCAGTTTTAATAATATTTGTTGCTTCTTTTATTAAAAAAGTATCTGCTATTCTTCCTTGCATAACTAAGTCCATTTTATCTAAACTTTCAAAGTCTTTTGGCATATCTTTAATATTATATTTTTCTACTAACTGTAAAAGTTTCCCATAAAAACTATTAAGACATATTTTATAAAACTGTCTTAATCCTTCATCAGTTGTAGATTCTTTTAATGAATAAAGCGATAAGACAATATCTTTTAATGAACTAGAAGCATTATTGTCATAAATTTCTACACCTTCTTTAATATCGTATTTAATTCCTTTTTTATTTAAAAATTCTAATGTTAATCTATCGCACCAATAATCTTTAAATTTCCCTGACGGAAATACTATACCTCTTTCATTATTCCTAATTGGAAGATAACCTAAATAATCTGTATATTGTTCAACATCAATTTTATAAGAACCGTATAAAGCGTTCTCTTTCATATCTCTAACAAATCTATAATCGGCAGTTTTAGTTAATATTGGCATCTTTGCGATTCCTTGCGGATGAGCTGATTTTAAATCATATTCTTTAATATTTGGAATAAATCCTTTTTTAAATATTTCAAATCTTCCAGCATAATATGAAGACAAAAACCCTTTATACACTTTCATTGGGAATAAAACAGGGATATTAAACCCTCTAGACCTAAAATACTGCTCTGATAGTGATGCAGTAGAAGTAAAATTAGAAGTTCGCATTTCTTTAAAAACCGTATCATAAAATCTTTTCGATAAGTGATAACATAGTCTAGAATCTTGAATACAATATTTAATAATGTTATTTCTATAAATTAAATCTTCTTCAAATCGATTCATATCAATATCAGCTATATCCGAAGATTTATTATTATCTAACCATTTAAAGATAATTTTTTCTCTATACTCTTTATCTGTATATGCTCTTTGCCAATCAAACCATTCTGGATAATTACCGAATTTATGATTGTTGATATATGTTATAGAGGTTTTATTTAAACCCATGCCCAAATAATACTGCATCATGTCAAAAAATTTAATTGAATATTGTGAATATTTATCAGTAATTTTTGAAAATTGTAATCTCTTATTTTTAATGTAATGCACATTAAAATCTTTAAATAATGTTTGACCTTCGACATATAATAAAATTTGTTTTTCTCTAATCATTCCTTTAATAACAGATTCTGCATCATATCCAAGATTCCAAAAAAAATTAAGAGTATATTTAAATTCATTTTGAGTTAAAAAATCCACAATAGCATTTATATTAACTTCGGATTTTAAGTTTTTTAAATCTGGAACAATTAAAATTTTTTGTTCTTTATCTGATACTGCGGTAATTAAATAAATATATCCGTCTTTTGTTTCTGTATCTAATCCCCATATCTTTTTATAATTGTCATTAAGAGTTTTTAATGGCAATCCGTAGAATTTTGGAATGATTAATTGATAATTATCCATTGATGCTTTAACGGTTTTATTACTCATTTAAACCCAACAATATTAACGATTTTTCCAGCATATATTTTTATCTTCATTACTTCAACATCATTAACTTCAATAGAAACATCACATTCTTTATGACTTTTAAGTGTAGAATGAAGTAATAAAGAAGAAAAACGATTTACTGCTTCATCGAATAAATAGTCCATATTTACCATTCCTCTGTTTTAAATTCCATTTCATCGAGCATTTTTACATTTCCGTTTTTAAATAGCTTATATCTTCCAAAACTCCATTTATAAGAACCATGCATATAATTTTCTTTTAATTGCCCTTCGGGAATATCAAGATAATTTTCTAGCTTCATAATTAACTGTTGAACGGATAAATAACCATAGAAATAAACGCCACCTCTGCCAGTTCCGACATCTGAAGTTAATATTTCGTTGCTAAAAAATTCTTCGGTAAAAGAACCCATAAAGACAGAATCTTTACATTTAACAGATTTATATCCCTCTGCTCTAAAATATGTTAATTCGACAATATCAAAATTTTTCTGTTCAATTTTAATTGATTCCGGTGCTTTAATTTCTGGTTTTGGAGTTTGTTTAATTTTAAATTCTCTTTCGCTTTTTTGTAATTTCTCCATTGAAATTTTTAATTTCTTATCTGCTTTTCTTTGTTTTATTCTTGTTTTTGCTCTTACTAGTTTAGAACGGTTATATTCATATTGTGTTTTTCTTTTTATTCCGTCTTTATACGGTTTATATTTCCATAAATTTTCAACGTTTATGTCATATCGTCTTTTGCCTGATTTTGTATATAGAGTTTGTATCAATTCTTACACCTCTTAATTAAAGAAAAAATATAAACCGAATTATCTTTTATAAAATGTAAAATTTCGATACCTAAAGCAAATCCGAACCCCATTAAAACAGAATCTATAATCATTTAATCAATTCTCCTTATATCCGCAAACATCACATATCCATTCAATCGGGGTTATAATCATATTGTTATTATCAATATAACTGCTCCCTTCTACTTTCCTCATTTCTTTATGACAATGTTTCATATTTACCAGCACAATAAACAGAATAAGGAGAAATTAACCGAACCACCAATTCGGTTAAAATTAATCCTGCTTATTATGTATCTGGATGCTGGATAAAGGATTTGAACCTTTGAACCCCTACGAGAACAGATGTCTTAAGCGATTTTGAATCGCTTTATATTTTCCGAATCATTCAATTCGGAAAATTTTAAGTCTGTTGCCGTTGTCCGCTTGGCTAATCCAGCATAGATAAGAATAAAAAGAAAAATTATTTTTGCTTTATTTTAAGCAAAATATACGCCATAGAAATTAAAAATATTCCAAGTGCCATTCCTGCCGATGCAATTCTAGAACTAACACCACCTGTATTAATATCGATTGCATACCATATTGCCGATGATATGGAAAATATTATACCAAATGTGCCTATACTTTTAAGTGCTTCTTTTTCTTGATTTGTTTCGATTTCTTCGTGTAATTCTTCTAACTCCTCTTTAGATACATAATCGTTAAATTTGCCTTCAACCTCGTCTATTCTGTCCATTGTATCCATTATTTTAGGAGTTAAAATAGAATATATAGAACTTATCTTATACCCCAAACTATTAATTTCTGCCTTTAATATAGCATCATTTATCTTATTTAGTTCATGTCGCTTTGACGTTTTTACCATATTTAACACCACTTGATTTTATAAAATAAAAAAGAAAAAAGATTTACTTATCTAGCTTTACAGATTCCCTTATTACCTGAACGAAATCCATATTACGTTCTTCACTATGTTGGATTGAGGTCAGGAACGAAATCTTTTTATTAAGCATCTGGTCGAAGTCAAAATCTTTCCCGCTCTGGACTTCAAAACCCATCCGCTTAACGAATTGACCTAGACCAGAATTATTAGTCAGATTGGCAGAGAACCCGAACCTTAATTCTCCTTCAATCCCTTCTGGTTTGACGGTAAATTGCATATAAGGGAATTCTCCTTCTCCGTTATAAACTGCTCCGTTTATAACTCCCTTGTGCAATCCATCTGGACAGGTCAATGCATCTATGCTAGACTTTGCTTTTATCTTAACCATATTATCCCTCATTTGATTAAAGCGGTTTAGAGAATCTTTGCACCTTATTATTGTAATCTCTTTTGATTCTCCTAGTTTAGATTGAAATAATGGTTTGCCGTATTTCTCATATAAACCCATTCCCCATTTTTGTATAAATTCGCTTTGAGATAGTAAAGGTTTATATTTACGATAAATCATTTCTCCCAATCTAAACACCGCCTTAACTTCTTTACATTTCCTCCAGCTTTTCTAAAGCCTTTTCCCACGATGGAACAGTATAACCATTCCCATCTTCCTTATCCAGACTAACCCTAGTCTGATTTTCTGCCCCATCTACTTTTGAGGTATGATAAGACACCTTAACATTCTTTTCCTTTGCCTTTGCATATACCTGATGTCTTACTGACGACAACGGGCATATTTCCTCAAACTTAAACGGTGTTTTGGAAGTGTATCTAGATATGATTCCTGACGATGTAGTTATATCTATTACATTTTCCTTAACATCTATGCTCTTTACATAGATTCCCGTTCTTACCCTGCTCTGCTTCACTTTTACCGATTCATCCGCGACAGGTGCGGACTTCATTTCGGATTTCTTTCCTTTGGTTGTCATAATTGACACCGATATTTAAACGGTGAGAAGGGAATTAAACCCTTCTTTACCAATTACAAGAAATATAATCTTGTAATTCTTTATTTATCTTATTTAGATTTTCTAATACTTCCATCATTATAGTTAAACGCTTGAATATCTTTTTATTCATATAATACCCCAAATTATTATAATACAAATTATTGAACCGATTATATAACCTGACATTTCTTCTATATTCATATACTCGCCTTCTGTATTTCGTTTAATTGTGATTTCCTTTTGCAATCAGTAGGATTTTCGCAAGAACGAATAAGAGGGAGGTAATCGGGGCAGGATTGGCAGGGAGTAGGGTTTTTACACATTTACTTCGCCTCCTTGATTTTTATCCGAATGCCATACATTCCGTCGTCGATTTTTTTCGCTCCGTCTGTTATGATTACTTCCTTTTTTTCAATCCAGATTCCTTGCTTCGAGAGACTTGCAATAATACGCTCTGCGTAGTAGAGATATAAATAGCCGCCACCGGACTTTTCGATATGCCAGCCGCTTTTTTCGCTGTTGTTTTCGGTCATTTTATCGCCTCCTTGATTTTTTCGATTGCATAAGATATAACTTTGTTCGCTGTTGTGTCTATAATCTCATCATAGTCACCAAGCAAATATAAAGTTTCAACCGCCGAAATCGCCTGTTGTTTTGCTTTTGCGAAAGCAAATGCCTCAGATTTTTGGGCTTGTTCTTTGAGTTCTTGAATCACCCATCTGCGAATATCGTCTAATTCGTCTGAGCAAATCATAGAAATATTACAATCTTTGCAGTTATCAAATTGTTTACAAAATTGTGAAATGTATGTCAAGTCGTAAATCCGCTTGTTGGCTTCGGATTCCAATTCTGCTATAGTTTTTTCTTCGGTTTTTGATTCAGTCATTGGTTTTTTGTCTTTGAAATCTTTTTCTACCATCTTGACTATTTTTTCGATAGATGCGATTTCCATTTCTGTTATTTCCTCGATTTGGCTTTTTGTTATCGGCTTTGGCATTTTATCGAATCCTTTCTGATTTTCGTTGTTGTTTTTCATTGCATCGCCTCAATCGTTTTTATACCAAATTTCTACAATCGCATTTGCCCCGTGCTTATAATTCGGCGCGAAATTGCAGCGGGAATTAAACGGATACTCCTTTTTTACTCTTTCCTTAATATCTGATTCGATGCCTTTCGTGAATATCGCGTATATAGTATAATGCGCATATTTCTTTTTGTATCCGCCGGGTGCGGGCAACCCTGTATTTTCATTAAATTCGCATCGTATGCGGTATGTATCTGTGTTCATTATATCACTTCGGCGCATTCGGCGCAATATATATCCTCCGTATGCCCGCCACGAGTATCGCCAACCATAAGGATAGTAGCCCCACGCGGCGCGCATCCTACTACTATCCCCGCTTCCATCACTTCACCCGCAGATGTATCGCAGATGTATCCTTCGCATCCGCATTCCGCGCATTTTCCTTGCTTCACGTTTTCGTTGTTGCTGTTTTCCATTTAGTTCACTCCTTGATTATTTTCCGATTATCGCCTCGTTATGCTCGCAAGAACATCACGCATATCCGCCAGATTTTTTCTTGCTGTTTTGGGGTCGCAATTGTGCTTTATTTGCTTGCCTTGTATTTCTTCAATCCATACTTTACAGATAGGGCAGGGGGAATATACTTTGCCATTTGAATACATTTTTTCCGATTCCTTGTCTTGCTTCACTATTTTCTGTTCGTTGTTTTCCATGTTTTTCACTCCTTGATGCATATTTCTTCCGGAGCCCGTTCTCCCAGACTTAAGCAGTCTATAACGAACCGAAGATTTTCTTTTTGTTCGGGATTTTTTATTTCTCTTTCAATTCCTTTTAGTTCGTTTATGAGTTTGCCGAGACTCATAACATAGGGGGTTTCCTTGTCTTGCTTCAGATTTTCCTGTTTGTTGTTGTTTTTCATTTTATCCGCCTCGAATATGCGCAACACGTCGCGCCGAATCCGTGTTTTTGTTCATCTATTACGCATTTGCCCCATGCATATCCTTTTTGTCTAAAGTGGTCGCACCCAACGCATATTTTCTGATTTTCCGCTGCCTTGTCTTGCTTCACGTTTTCGATGATTGGTTGGTTTGACATTTTCATTTCTCCTTAATACTAGTATCACAGGCAAAGTATATAAGTCATTCTTATATAGAATATATATATCTATATAGACTATATAGAAATATATAGATTGATAGAAAACTTTATATAGTAGAAAATTTTGAGTGATATATAAACTTTCGCATTTTCGGCTTCTAGTATATAAGAGTTCCATTTTAGGTAGATGTATAGAGAG
>Ga0074195_1003711_pt1 | contig 13792 bp, 12 predicted proteins | sample EPASupsiteHSE623_FD_64525 | JGI IMG/M metagenome (GOLD analysis project Ga0074195, IMG submission 64525) | Bioremediated contaminated groundwater from EPA Superfund site, New Mexico - Sample HSE6-23 | ecosystem: Environmental > Aquatic > Deep subsurface > Groundwater > Contaminated ...
ACTAAAATATGCCCGCCATGTCCGCTTTGATCAGGATCTTGAAGTACTGATGGACGGTCGAAACCGGGAAGCTGTGATCAGGGTGCAGGGCATGGAGCATGGGGCATAGGGCAAAGAGCATAGAACTCGAAGTCTTACGACTCACGACTCACTACTTTCTTCCTTTTCATTCCAGATTTCCCAGGAGCGGATGGCCTGCAGGTGAAGCATTTCCAGTCCTCCTTTAACGGTTGCACCTTTTTCAAGACCTTTCTTCATGAACAGGGTTTCTTCGGGATTGTAAACCAAATCGTATAAAAAATGATCGCATGTCAGAAACTGATAAGGAATATCCGGACTCGTATTGATGTTGGGATACATTCCCAGCGGAGTGGTTTGAATGATGATCAGAAAATCATGCATCAGAGATGTGGTGATTTCGTGATAATGGATCTCTTTTTCCTTTGGTTCGGCTTTAGTTGTCACCGACAGAAAATCGATATCAAGTTTATTCAACACGTATTTTATAGCTTTTGAAGCTCCTCCTGTTCCCAATATCAACGCCCGTTTATGCTTTTCCTTCAATAACGGACGAAAAGAATGTTCAAATCCAAACGTATCCGTATTGAAACCAATCAGTTTTAATCCTTCGGGCCGGCGTATTACTTTAATGGTATTGACTGCGCCAACTAAAGCCGCTTCCTCGTCGATCTCATCCAAGAAGGCGATGACCTGTTGCTTATAAGGAATGGTGCAGTTTAATCCGTAAAGGTGATTGTTTTGCTTAAAAAGATCAGGAAATTGCTGAATGGTGTCCAATTCAAAATTGACGTATTCATGATCTTCCCGGTTTTCTTCCTTGAATTTTCCGGTAAAAAATTTTTTTGAAAATGAGTGACCAAGCCGGTATCCGATTAATCCATATGTTTTCACAGACTTTTTCTCTTTTAAGTTTGGATGAAACGCCTTCAACGGCAAAAATAAGGATAAATCCGGGCATCGCCAGCGCTGAAAATTAATGACTTTTATTTTTATTTAGATTCATTAAGTAAAAAATGGATGAAAGTATTTGGAAATGTCACTGAAGTATCTATTTTTGCAAAATCAGAAAAGAAAGACAATAAATGGAAAACGGGACTTCTGTAAAAATGGTATTGATGATCAGCACGAACATAATGGCTTGTATGTGTTGTCGGTCCGCTTTTGCAGAAGGTGTGGAATTAGAATTGGTATAGCCTATCAATATATAATTTACAGGAAAGGCCCTTCTGCATGTGTAGAAGGGCCTTTCCCGTTTTTATTACTTCAGTAAAGAAGCAGGAAAACGGAAATTTAAAGCAGGATGATGAAAGAAAAACCTTACAGAAGTATTGTAAAAGCCGTTTCGTGGCGGGTTGTTGGCACGATAGACACGATTGTGATCGCGTGGCTGGTGACCGGGCAATTGGAATTCGCGGTTACGATTGGCGGAGTTGAGTTATTCACAAAGATGATACTCTACTATCTGCATGAACGGACCTGGAACAGGATCAAGTTTGGAAAGGAAAGTTCAGATATTGAATACCAGATTTAAATGGATGTGAATGCATTCCGGCGAATAAAGAAGAATTCAGACTTAAGGAGTGAAAGATTCCAACCGCGGGAAAGGGTTTATAAACAGAGTGATATTAATAAAACAGAAAAGAAATGAGGTATAATTTTAATCCGTTAAATGAAGCGCAAGTCAGGGCATTGGAACAACTGCTTCAGGAAGCGAGCCGGGAGCAGATCATCTGGCTCAGCGGTTATTTTCAGGGACTGACAGCGGAAGCAGGGCGGTTATTTCAATCAACTCAGGCCGAGTCACCCGTCAGCCAGGCAATCAGTCCGCCTGAACAAGGTAGTTTGACCATATTGTATGGTTCGCATACAGGAAGAAGTGAAGGGCTGGCAAAAAAATTAAAAAATCTGTTAAATGAAAAATTGCTGCCTGCGAGTGCTTTCGCGATGAATGATTACAATCTAAAACAATTGGAGAAAGAAAAGACGTTGCTGATCATTGTCAGTACACATGGTGATGGTGAGCCTCCTGAAATGGCTGAGGATTTTCACAGCTTCGTCACCGGTAAAAGGGTTCCTTCTCTGACTCACCTTAAATTCTCTGTTCTGGCTTTAGGTGATAAAAGTTATAAATTATACTGCCAGACGGGCAAGGATATCGATCATGCCCTGAAAAAGGCGGGGGCTGCCGAGTTGTATCCACTGATTACCTGTGATGTGGATTATGAAGATGATGCGGCTGGCTGGATGAATGGTGTGATTGAAAAGCTTGCTGCAGAAATCGTGATTCCTGAAAACATCACATCTGCTGTTTCTGTTCCGGAAGTCGCCATTCCTTACAATCAAAAGAATCCTTTTCGGGCAACCGTTCTTGAAAGAGCGAAGATTACCGGGCGTGATTCAGATAAAGAAGTGTATCATGTTGAGATTTCACTCAAAGGATCGGGCCTTTCTTATTATCCGGGCGATTCAGTGGGGATACTGACTGATAATCCACCTGCTCTGGTCGAAGGCCTGATCAAACAATTACACCTGGAGCCGCAAGAAATTATAATACTAAAGAAAAGAGAATTTACACTGGAAACAGCGCTGAGGCATCACCTCGAAATCACCATTCTCACCCGCGATGTACTACAACGTTATTATGAGAAAACCAAACTGGAGGGAGTTGGCCGGATCCTGGATGATGAACAGATACTGGATTCTTACCTGTGGGGAAATGACGTTCTTGATCTGGTCCATGAGTTTCCATTCGCATTAAGTGCGGAAGACCTGATCGGGTTGTTGCGTCCTCTGCCTCCCCGGTTATATTCCATTTCTTCAAGTCAGGAAGCTGTCGGCGAAGAGGTACACATTACTGTCTCAACTGTCCGTTATGAAAATAAGGGCAGGTGGAGGGAAGGAGCTTGTTCAACCTATCTGTCCGACCGGATTGATGTTGATCAGGAAATACCCATTTATATTGAGCGTAATCCTGCTTTCAGACTGCCGGAAAATGAAGACACGCCAATCATCATGGTTGGAGCAGGAACAGGTGTAGCTCCTTTCCGGGCATTTATGCAACACCGGGAAGCAGCCGATCAGAAAGGAAAAACCTGGTTGTTCTTCGGAGAGCGCCGTTTCTTTTCAGACTTCCTTTATCAGGTAGAATGGCAGAAATTCCTCAAAAAAGGATACCTCGAAAAAATAGACATGGCCTTTTCTCGCGATCAGGAAGAAAAAATCTATGTGCAGCATCGTCTGGCGGAAAAGCAATCGGAAATTTTCAACTGGCTCGAGAACGGAGCAAGTTTTTATTTATGCGGCGATATGAAGTATATGGCAAAAGATGTTCAGAAAACACTGCTTGAGATCATTCAGACACAGGGTGGACTTACGGAAGAACAAGCCAGGGAGTATTTTAAAAAACTGAAAAAAGAGAAACGCTTTCAGTCCGATGTGTATTAAAACGTTGTGCCAAAATAGGATCCACCGAAGAAAGCCGCTATATATGATAAAAAGGTTCTTTTTTCCTTAATACAATGTTAATTTTAAGTGAAAGAGAAACAAAAGTAAGTATTAATAAGTATAAATGCGTATATTTGGTAGTAAAAATACTGATAGCAGGCATTTGTGCAAAACGATTGAAGAGATGAGTGAGAAGATTGATTGGAGTATTCTTTCAGCAATGGAGAAGCTGAAGTATGAAAGTAACTATTTGCGGGGGACTTTGCTTGAAAGCCTGGCTGATCCGGTTACGGGCGCAATTGCTGAAAGTGACACGCAATTGTCTAAGTTTCATGGGATTTATCAGCAGCATGACAGGGATTTGGAAAAGGAACGCAAAAGCCAGAAGCTGGAGCCGGCTTTTTCTTTCTTAATACGCGTACGGCTCCCGGGGGGTATAGCAACCCGTGAACAATGGCTCCAAATGGATCGTTTGGCCGACCAGTACGCTAATGGGACCATGAAGCTGACTACCCGGCAAACTTTCCAGTTACATGGCGTCATAAAAAAGAACCTGAAAAAAACCATACAGGGAGTCAATGATGTTCTTCTGACAACAATTGCCGCATGCGGTGATGTGAACCGGAATGTGATGTCGCATGCCAATCCGTTTGAATCGGATATTCACGCTCAGGCTTATCAGTTGGCGAAGGAAATTTCAGATCATTTAATACCGGGAACTACGGCCTATCACGAAATCTGGCTGGATAAAAAATTGCTGGCAGGCGGGGAGAAAGATTCTGAGCCGATCTATGGCGACCGGTATTTGCCGCGTAAATTCAAGATCGGGGTAGCAGTTCCTCCAAGTAACGATATCGATGTTTTTTCTCAGGATCTCGGATTTATAGTTATTCAGGAGGATGGAGTGTTGACCGGATATAATGTGACTGTCGGCGGAGGACTGGGTTCAACATTTGGCATCCCGGAAACTTATCCACGTATCGGCGATGTGATTGGTTTTTGCACTCCTGTCCAGGTCATTGATGTCGCCGAAAAAGTGGTATCGCTTCAACGGGATTATGGTAACCGGCAGGACAGGAAAGTAGCCCGGTTAAAATACACGATTGACCGGCTTGGCCTGGAGTGGTTCAAGGCTGAATTACATAAAAGGCTTGGCTATGAATTACAGGCCGCGAGGCCATTTCACTTTACCCGTAACGGAGACCGTTACGGATGGGTGAAAGGGATAGACGACAAATGGAGTCTCAATCTGTTTATTGAAGGCGGCAGGGTGAAGGATACCGATCATTTAAAGCTGAAGACTGCTCTGCGTGAAGTGGCCCGGAATGTGGAAGCCCGCTTTATTTTGACGGGTAATCAAAACCTGATCATTGCCGATACGGATGAAAAGGATCAGGTGAATGCGATTCTTGGACGCTATGGCGTTTGGCCCGTACAACTGTCTGGCTTGCGGCAAAATTCGATTGCCTGTGTTGCTCTCAATACCTGTGGACTTGCATTCGCGGAAGCTGAACGTTATTTGCCCACGCTGATCACCAAAGTGGAGAGTATTCTAAAAGAGTATAATTTGTTTGATGAAGAAATCGTGATCCGTATGACCGGGTGCCCGAATGGATGTGGACGACCTTATCTGGCTGAAATCGCTTTGATCGGAAAATCGCCCGGGCATTACAATGTTTATTTGGGCGGGAATTTTAACGGCAGCCGGTTAAACACGCTTTACCGGGAAACACTTACAGAAGAAGAAATATTGGCAGAACTTCGTCCTATTATTGCAGATTTTGCAGCGAACAGGGAGAACGGAGAACATTTTGGAGATTTTATTATACGAAAAAAATATGTGGAGGAAACTCTTGTTGGAAAACAATTTAAACATTAGAAACATGGAATTACCGTCAATATTTATAGGAGGTAAGCTATCGACAGCAACACGTCGTTGGCTTAAGAAGCAGCCGATACGGTTTATCGAGCATCCTTTTATCCGGATCCAGTTCAGAAAGCCGGATGTTCAGTTTCTGGAGTCCATTCGGAATGAACGTGTGAGCCTGGTTGTGACCAGCACTTACGCCGCTCATTGGCTGGTGCGTTTCAGAAAACATTTTGGCGCTTCAAACCGGCATGATATTTTTTGCCTTTCAGCAAATCAGCGGGATATTCTCAGTAAAGTCAGGATGAAGATCCGCCAGGCTGCAGAACCCAATACGCTTTCGCTGGCTGGTTTAGTGGCTGAACATAATACGGGTCAGAAAGTGGTTTATCTTCGCGGTGACAAATCGTTGAACGACTTGTATGAGCGTCTTTTTGCTTATGGAATTCAGGCTCATGAGATGGAAGTATACAAAAATACTCCCATCGAAAAATGGGTGAATGAAGCATTTGATGCCTACCTGTTCTTTAGTCCGGCGGCTATTGAGAATTATAAGGCCTCAGGTAATTTCCCTTCACCGAGGGGACAGATTATGACTGCTGGTGAAAATACAGCATGGGCAGCTTGGAAAATGTTCCCCAATGCGGTTAATGTTGCGCCTGAACAGGAAGAGTTGTCGTTTGTTAAGTATTCAGTCGACCGGATCATTAAAAAGCTGAATGAGCCGGAAGTGAAGCAAAAGATACTTTGCTAAATACTGCAGGCTGAAAAGCGCTTTAAACTTCAAACGAATAGACTGAAAATTTGAACGACATTTCTACGATATCGGTATTAGGATGCGGCTGGCTTGGATTGTCGCTGGCCGAAGCTTTGCTGGCAAAGAAAATTAAGGTTAAAGGGTCAGTGACTTCCCCGGAAAAATTTGGGGTGCTTCGGGAAAAGGGAATATTGCCCTTTCAGGTGATTCTGGATGCAGATCATACTGAAATGGATAACCCGGAATTCTTTAAAACCGACATGGTCATCGTATCTATTCCGCCCCGCAGGACTGACGATGTTGAACTGGTTTTCCCCGCGCAGATCGGTCAGCTCATTCATTATCTTGAAGAATATAAGGTTCCGCGTGTCCTGTTCGTTTCGTCTACTTCGGTCTATTCTGAAACTGCGGGAATCGCAAAGGAAGAGGATGCCGTATTGCCCGATAAGGCTTCCGGCAGAGCTCTGATTGAGGTGGAAAATTTGCTGATCAGGAATGAGGCCTTTAAAACGACTGTTGTCCGCTTTGGAGGACTGATTGGCGCCGATCGTGATCCCGCACGGTTTCTCAGCCGGCAAAAAGGTGTTGTCGATGGTTCGAAACCAGTCAATCTGATCCACCGGGACGATTGTATTCAGATTATCCTTGAGCTGATCAGTCAGAAAGTATGGGGAGACGTTTTCAATGCCTGTTGTCCGGATCATCCCGGCAAGAAGGAATTTTATGAAATGGCTTCTGCAATTTCAGGAATTCAGCCTCCTGTATTTGGAGAACGATCATCATCTTCCGGAAAGACAGTAGACAGCACAAAACTGATTAAACGACTGGACTATTCTTTTATTTATCCGAGCCCGATAGACTGGCTGACGGGAGTAAAAAGCTATTAGCTGTTAGCTGTTAGCTGTGAGTAGGAAGACAGGACAGAAGGTGGCAAGGTAGGAAGGTGAAAAGGTGGAACGGCAAAAGGGATCTGTTGTACCCTGCAACCCTGTAACCCTGTAACCCTGTAACCCTGTAACCCTGTAACCCTGCAACCCTGTAACCCTGTAACCCTGTAACCCTGTAACCCTCTTTGCCCATGTCTTTTCCTTCTCATCTGATATCCATTACCGGCGCCGGACCCGGCAATCCCGAACTTCTTACAGTCAAAGCACTGCGCAGGATTGAACAGGCTGATATTATTTTATATGATGCCCTGCACGGAGAGGAAATTCTGGAGTTAGCCCGTCCCGATGCCCTGAAAATTTATTCCGGAAAATGTTATCAGGACGGGCAGTACCAGGCGGAGCGGCAGTCCAGAATAAATAGTCAACTCAGACAGTATGCCTTGGAAGGAAAGAGGGTGGTCCGTCTTAAAGCCGGCGATCCTTTTATATTCGGCAGGGGAGCAGAGGAACTGGAATTTTGCCTTTCAGAAAATCTGAATGTGGAAGTAATCCCGGGTATTACAGCCGGACTGGCTGCAGCAACCTGCTTTCATGTTCCGCTTACCCTCAGAGGGATTAACAGCATGGCATTGTTCTATACAGGGCACAAGCGTAACGACGGATTCGATGATATAAAGGTGGTGGCTTCTGTTCTGAAAACAAAAGCTCCGGTCATGATTTATATGGGACTGAAAAATTTATTGGCTCTGTCGGCCCAATTACTTAAAAACAGTGTCCCCGGTGATATTCCTGTTCAGATTGTCTGTCGTGCCGGACATCCTGACCAGCAAATTTATTCATCTTTTCTTTCCGATATTGGCGTATTTCTTGCTCACACCGCTCCGCCTATGCCTGCGATAATTATTATGGGTACCCACGCCAAACCGTACAATAGTTGAAATAAGGTCTTCCTGTTTGGAAAAAGTTTTCTCGGATTTCTTTTGCAAATAGTGGCAATTACGTTAGAAACCCGTTTCCATCTATGGTCATATTCAAAAATCCCCACTTTTAGGGATTTTATGCCTCGAACAGAGCACCTATTTTTGACAGCATAATTCAGATAACTATGAGACGACTTTTCTCCTTTACCATATCAGTATTAATGACCACCTTTATGCAGGCACAGACCTCAGACCCGACAAAACAGGATTATCAGAATCTGGCTGATAAACTGTTGTCGTCAGGTAATCCGCTTACCATTGGCGGTTATGGTGAAGTGCATTATCATCAGCCATTCAGTTCCGACACGCGAATGAACGGGGAACTGGATGTACACCGCATGGTGATTCTTTTTGGATATCAGTTCAGTGAACGCACCCGCTTTGTCACCGAACTTGAATTTGAACATGTTTCGGAAGTCTATGTCGAGCAGGCTTTCCTTCAACATAAGTTAAACCGGGCGGTCAATCTGCGTGCAGGTTTACTTTTAATTCCCATGGGCATTGTCAATGAATACCATGAACCAACCACATTTAATGGGGTAGAACGTCCGCTGATCGACAATAAAATAGCGCCTACTACATGGCGTGAAGTAGGAGCAGGGTTTTCCGGTACCATCCGGTCTGTTGCATTAAAATATCAGGCATACGTGGTTAACGGATTCAACGGATATGACGGAACAGCCCGGCTGAATGGAAAAAACGGTCTGCGGAGTGGTCGTCAAAAGGGGGCTTCGTCGTATATCAGCAGCCCGAATTTTACGGGCAAGCTGGAATATTACGGGATCAGGGGGCTTAATATCGGATTATCCGGCTATTTTGGCGACACTCAAAGCACCTTGTATGACGGAATTGAAAAAGATGATGATGCAGCCCTTGCAAAAGCAGACTCATCAGTAGTAGGTATATCGATGATCGGTCTGGATGCACGGTACAACCTGAAAGGACTGCAATTGCGCGGTCAGCTTTACCGGATAAACTTATCCAATACCAGCCAGTACAATCATTTTACTGCAGATGATGAGGGTTCACTCAATGACCTGGGGAGCCGGATGACTGGTTACTATGTTGAGGCTGGCTATAATGTGTTCCGTCATCTTGAAAAAACAAAAACTGAACTGATCCCTTTCGTGCGGTTGGAAGGATATGACACGCATGCTGAAGTGTCCGGGGAAATTACCAGGAAAGAGTCCTATAAAAATCGTGTGATCACGAGTGGACTAACGCTACGGCTGGCTCGGGGAGCTGTCCTGAAAACTGATCTTCAGATGGTGAAACCGGATGGAGCTGACCGTTATTCCAAAGTATTCAGTATGGGTGTGGGTGTGATGTTTTGATAAACTAACCGATGATAAAGCTGATTACCATAGCATTCATTTTTTTTTCCACAGTGGCGCTTTTACCACCCGGAAAATGGGATTTGAATGACAAGTCTCTGCGAAAAGAGCTGGGGAAAATCGAAGAAACTGAGCTTTCGGAATGGAAAGAAATGATCATCCCGGAATCATCGATGGTCGAAGGAAAATTTTTTCGGTCAGGTCAGGGAGATCAGGTAAAATTTCTCTATGCGGGAAGGGTGCAAACCTGCAGGCAAGGGGGCTGTTCCGCTCCTTCAGAAGCGTTTCCATCAGTGAGTTCTGAGTTTTTCGATTATTTCATCTTATTTGATAATAGCGGAGCAGTTCGGCTTGTAAAAATCTATAATTATGAGGCCACCCATGGACAGGAAGTTACAAATAAAGGCTGGCTGAAACAATTTCAGAAGTATGATGGTGATGAAACCCTCATTGTGGGAAAAAACATTGATGCCATCTCCGGAGCGACAATTTCTGTTTATGCCTTGACAAATGATGTTCGGGAAAAAACAATCATCCTGAAAAAGATGACCGCTGAAGAAAACTGAGTTTTTCTTTTTGCCTGAACGCTTTACCTTTATCGGTACCGGAAGACATACTGATTGCTTTGAAATAATCCTTCCATAATTTCTGACAATAATGTGATTCTGCGGGCGATTTCAACTTCTCCAAGCGAATGATGTTTTAAAACACCTCTTTTTATGATACAGTATTAAAAAAGTATAATCATATTTGTAGGACAAATAGTATTATACTAATCAAAATACGATGAGTTTCAAAATTGACAACCGAACGATCACGCTGGTGGACAAGGTAGAAGGATCTATTCTTGAATACATCAAAGAGAAAAAGCTGATTCCTGGTAATTCTCTTCCCAATGAGATGGATCTTTCAAGAGAACTTGGGATTAGCCGGAATGTATTGCGGGAAGCACTGAGCCGTTTACGCATGCTGGGCATCGTACAGTCTCGTACCCGCAAGGGGATTGTAATACAGGAACCTTCTTTATTATCGGGTTTTGAAAAGGTATTTGAACCTTATCTTTTGAGTGAAGGTGCCATTTTGGACATGATGGGAATGCGTGTTGCCCTGGAAATAGGGTTGACTGATTTTTTATTCCGCAACCTGGATGATCAGAAAGTTCGGGAACTGGAAGATATTGTTCGTTCACAGGAAGCGATGAAATACAGTTTGACGGTGGAACAGGAAACAGAATTTCATAAAAAAATTTATGAAATCTCGGGGAACAGTTTCATTATTCAGTTCCAGAAGATTATTCACCCTGTTTTTGAATTTGCCAAAAGCAATTATGAAAGTCATTTTGCTCCTGTCAATGAACGTTTGCTGCGGGAAGGAAAGATTGTGACCCATCATGACTTGTTCCGTTTTATCCGGGACCGGGATATGGAAGGATACCGGAATGCCATAAAAATTCATTTGCAGCCATACATGGAATTTATTTACCGCTAAAATTCTTTTATGAAGCTAAACCTTTACTTTTTTATACTGGCTTTTTTATGCGTCTCTATCGGCTATTGCGGCGATGAGTCTGCGATAAGTTTTCGCGTCACCGGCTTTGGAAAACTGCCATCGGTTGGACCGGAGCAGAATACTGGTGTAGCAGGAGCATTTTCAGGGATTATTGGCAATAAACTGATTGTTGCCGGAGGAGCCAATTTTCCTGATAAGAAACCGTGGGAAGGCGGGATTAAAACTTTTTACGATCGGATTTATATCTGGCAATTAAAGGATACCACAGGAATTGAATGGATTGCCGGTTCTCAGAAATTACCTTTTGCGGTAGCTTACGGAGCTTCCGTTTCAGTTCCGGGAGGCATCTTGTGCATTGGAGGAAATGATCATGAAACTTGTTATGCAAAAACGTTTCTTTTGAGATGGGATGATCAGAAAAAAGAAGTGCAATATGAATTATTTCCGGATCTTCCGGAACCGTTGACTTACGCTTCAGCCGTTTTATCAGACAATACGGTTTATGTCGTTGGCGGTTCTTCTTCTCCCGACGGAACCGATACGGGAAATTATTTTTACCGGCTCGATCTGGCCAAGCAGGGTACTCCCGGATTTGGTTGGGAAGTTGCACCACCTTACCCGGGACCCGGACGGATTCATGCTGTTTCTGCGGTACAGTCGAACGGCACCCGACCCTGCATTTATTTGTTTAGCGGACGGAACGTCAGCCCTCAAAATAAGCTGACTGTTTTTACGGATGGGTGGGTTTATGATCCCATGCTGAAAAAATGGGATCCGATCAATCCGGCAGTTAGTTTCCCGGTTATGGCAGGAACTGCTCTTCCGTATGGATCAAATTCCATCTTGTTTTTTGGAGGAGCGCCGGGTCATTTGTTATCTCAGGAACAACAACTTAAAGGAGAATTGCTGAAGGCTATCCGTTCGCGTGATACGCTTGCAATTTCAACCTCCAAAGATGCAATTTTACAATATTACAACAGCCATCCGGGATTTTCGAATGAAATTTTGCTGTACAATACCATCACAAACAGAATAACGGTTGCCGGAAAGTCGGAATTGCCGATTCCTGTGACGACCAAAGCGGTTGTCTGGAAAAAAAATATCATTCTGACCAGTGGTGAGATCCGACCGGGAGTTCGTACGCCAAACCTCCTGCTTATTCAGGCCAGCCTGAAGGAATTCCACTTTGGATGGTTAAATCTGGGAGTGATTTTCCTTTATTTCGTTGTGCTGGTCGTGATCGGATACATCTTTTCAAAAAAGCAAAACAATACGGAAGACTATTTCAAAGGGGGCGGAAGAATACCCTGGTGGGCTGCAGGGATCAGCCTCTTTGGGACCGCTTTAAGCGCGATTACGTTTATGGCCATACCGGCCAAAACGTACTCAACCGACTGGTCCTACTTCTTATTAAATATGGCGATTTTTCTGGTGGCGCCACTCATTATTATTTTATTTATTCCATTCTTCAGGAAATTGAATATTACCACAGCCTATGAATACCTTGAAAAAAGGTTCAGCCTGACCATCCGGTTACTGGGGAGCATCTCATTCATATTATTTCAGATCGGCCGAATGGGGATCATTCTGTTGCTGCCTTCATTGGCGCTGAATGTGGTAACCGGGATGGATGTTTTTCTGTGTATTTCATTGATGGGTTTCATCAGCTTGATTTATACCCTGATGGGAGGCATTGAAGCTGTTATATGGACCGACGTGATCCAGGTGGTGGTACTTCTTGCCGGAGCTATTGTTGCGCTCGTACTGATTATTCAGGCAGTCGACGGAGGGATTTCAGGAATTTATGAAATGGCTGCGGCCAACCGTAAGTTCAATTTGCTGGATCTGCGACTGACTCTTCGTGAGCCGACGGTATGGGTCATGCTGATCGGAGGCTTTTTCACCAGTATCACGACTTACGGGACTGATCAGACCATGGTTCAGCGATACCTGACCACTCAAACGGAAAAAGAAGCTCGTCAAAGCGTATGGACCAATGCCTGGATGACTATTCCTGCGACGATTTTATTTTTTTCCATTGGTACGGCTCTTTATGCTTTTTACCGTACTTTTCCGGAGCAGATGAATCCGGCGCTGGAAAATCTTGATTCGGTGTTTCCTTGGTATATCGCTTCCCAATTGCCTGACGGACTATCCGGATTGTTAATTGCAGGGATCTTTGCCGCCGCCATGAGCAGTCTTTCCAGCAGCATGAATTCGGCCGCTACGGCATATTCGACCGACGTCCACTTTCGCTTTGGGTTGACATCGCAGGTTTCACCGTTAAAAATTGCGCGTTTGTCAACTCTGATCATTGGACTGGCAGGTACGCTGTTTGCCTTGTTTATGGCCACCTGGAATATTCAGTCACTCTGGGATGAATTTAACAAGCTGATCGGATTGATCATCGGCAGCCTTGGCGGTTTGTTTCTGCTTGGCATACTGACACGTAAGGCAAATGCGGCAGGAGCGCTGATCGGGATAGCAGTAAGTATTGTGACACAGATCGTGGTCAGCAATCATCAGACCGTTCACTTGCTGATGTATACCGCAACGGGAGTGATGTCTTGCTTTATCGCAGGCTGGTTCGCAAGCTTCCTTTTTCCAAAATGGAATAAATCCATTGAAGGTTTAACGATTTATACTGTAGGTAAAAAAATCAAGTAGAGCAGAATTTTTACTTACGATCAAAAAAATAAAACAACTAAGTATTTCAAAACTGAATAAAATGCAAAAACTAAAAGGACTGATTGCCGCGCCTTTTACGCCAATGAATGCCGATGGTTCATTGAATTTAAGGATTATTCCCCACTATGCAGCGAAATTGAAAAAAGAGGGGGTCAGCGGAGTATTTATCTGTGGAACAACAGGCGAAGGGATGCTCATGTCGCCGGAAGAGCGAATGGCAGTGGCGGAAGCGTGGGGCAGGGAGCAGACTCCCGGCTTTAAGGTGATTGTTCATGTGGGTACAACGGCTTATGTCCAGTCAAAAG
>Ga0074195_1003712_pt1 | contig 13790 bp, 12 predicted proteins | sample EPASupsiteHSE623_FD_64525 | JGI IMG/M metagenome (GOLD analysis project Ga0074195, IMG submission 64525) | Bioremediated contaminated groundwater from EPA Superfund site, New Mexico - Sample HSE6-23 | ecosystem: Environmental > Aquatic > Deep subsurface > Groundwater > Contaminated ...
TGAGTCCTGCCTTGCATTCCTGGCAGGCGGACTCATTTTCATTAATATCAATTTTTTTTTCACTTTCGTCCCGCGCCTGCCCTGGGCTTTTAACATAAAAGAGCATCATTTGATCTGCTAATGGAGAACATGATGTGGATCTTTGACTCATACTACAAGGGCGGTGTGCATCTCTGGTCCAGGGAGAGGGGGCTCGTCCAGACGGTTGTTATGCATCCTCAATCCTTCTACCTCCGTCTGCCCGACCCTGCAGCTCACACGAGTATGATCGAGGCCTTGGAGAACCTTTACGGTCTGGAGGAGGTCCGCTTTTCTACCATCTACGGCCAAGAGGAGGGCTATCTGATCCACGCAGACAGAAGTGTGGCAGAAAAGATTGAGAAGCAAACCCGCTACTCTTCAGAGCTGTTCAACGTAGACATAAGACGAGATCAGCAGTACCTGGCCGAGCACGATCTCTTTCCCTGCGGAGAACGGGACGAGTCCCGTTTCAGCCCTGACTTTGAGGTCCCGCTGCGAGTCATGTCTCTTCAGTTCTCAGGAGATCCGGCACGAAGGAGAACGATATCAGAAATCGATATATCCGAAATCGATGCGCGAGAAAAAAGGCCAAGACGTCTTCATGGCAAAGAGATGATGATCCTCTCAGATCTCATGGAGCTGGTCAAAGTTCATGATCCTGATGTTCTTCTCATTGACCGGGCCGACCAATGGACGCCGCTGGCAGTAGAGAGAGCTGTAAGGCTCGGCCTCGATGTCACCCTCAGCAGAACCGGCAGATTTCGAAGCATTGCAGCCAGATCCTACTGGAGCTACGGCAGGGCAAATCACAGGGACAAGGCCATGATCCCGGAAGGAAGAGTGCTAATCGACACTGCAACAAGCTTTGCCTACCGTGAATCGGGCCTAAAAGGCATCTTGCTCTCGGCTCGCCTCTCTGGGCTCGCTCCCAACTTGGTTGCCAGGTTCACTCCTGGCACCATCATCTCGTCTTACGAGGTCTACGAGGCCCTGCGCAGGGGCATAGCCGTGCCGTTTCGAAAGAGGGACGTGGAGAGGGTCCGGGATTTCTGCGAACTGAAGAGGTCAGACAGGGGCGGCATGATTTTGCAGCCTGAGCCCAGGCTTTATGAGAGGGTGAGCCAGATCGATTTTACTTCTCTCTACCCATCCATCATCGTCAAGTACAACCTCTCGCCCGAGACGTTACAGCATCCGGAAAAAAGGGGCTTCTTGAGCAGTGCGATCTCTCCCTTGCTAAATTTACGCATAGAGACCAAGAGGAGAAAGAAGGTCGATTCCAGATATGCCGGCCTTGACTCAATCTTGAAGTGGATGCTCGTCACCTGTTTCGGCTATACGGGATACAGGAATGCCAAGTTCGGTCAGATTGAGGTGCACGAGCAGATCACTGCCATATCTCGTGAGCTTTTGATGCAGATCAAGGAGGTTGCAGAGAATATGGACCTGGAGGTCCTGCACGGAATTGTGGACTGCCTCTGGGTGAGGGGCGACGAGACAGAGAGGTTCAAGGCGACAGTCGAGAGTGAGACCGGCATCCTCACCGAGATGGACCATTATGATTGGATCGTATTTTTGCCCCTGGCGGACGGAGGAGGGGCTTACAACCGCTACTTCGGGCGTCTCTCTTCAGGCAAGGTCAAGATCCGGGGAGTCATGGCCCGCCGCGGGGACACGCCAGAGTACGTACGCCGGATGCAGCAGGAGATCTTTGAGCTTCTGGCAGGCACATCCAGCCGCGAGGAGATCCTTCGAGCTGAGCCGCAGGCCCGGAAGATCCACGAAAAATATCTGGACGGCCTGAAGAACGCAGATGTGAAAGAGATGGTCATCCACCGTCGGGTGGGCAGGCTCAATTACGCCAGAAGATGCATAGAGGCATCAGCTGTGCAAGCTCACGAGAGGTTGGGCCTCTACCTGGCTGTCGGCATGGATATGGGATACGTGGTGGTTGACGCCGATCGCTGGAAAGCTGACGCAGAGGAGAACGCATCTCAGTACGACGTCGCGCATTACGCCGGGCTCTTGGAGAAAGCCTGGAGGGAGGCGTCCATGGTGTTTGAAGGTTCGCGATGAGCCATTGTCGGATGGGTAATGGATAAATTGCGCTCGATGGCGGCGCCAAGCTCTTCGATCCTGACTGGCTTGTTTAAAAAATCGTCAGCGCCCGCGTCATAGCAGAGGTCACGACACATATCTGCCTCAAAAGAGGTTACGACTATTATCTTAGGACCATGCGGCCAACGCTCTCGAATGATCCTGGTGGCCTCAATTCCATCCATCTCCGGCATCTGGATGTCCATGAGCACCAGGTCGTAAACATGCTCCGTCATGGCTGTTAGGACCTCTTGGCCGTTGTTAGCCGTATCAGCCTTCAGTCCCAGCTTCTTGAGCACAATCAGAGTCATCTTCTGATTTACCGGGTTATCCTCTGCAAGGAGAATATTCGGAGTTGGTATGGTCATCATAGCCTTCTATTCTAAGTAGGATGTTTTACTATAAGAATTTTTCTTTAGTAATTAATTTTGGTATATAGCCCGCAAATTTTCGAAAGAATAGCAATAAGTCCATTCGTAAAAATCTATAAATCATCAATAAGGTTTTGTGTTTCGTAACTTAAGATTAATTTAAATATTACTATCATATGGGCGCAAACATTCAATTGAGGTCATTCATTAATTTTCTATACTTGTGAGGGAAAAGAGTGCCCTATAAAAGGACTTCAATATGAAATCAATTGAAGAAAGCTTCTTTACGAGCCCAGCCTTCCAGGCCCTGACCATAGGCGTTCCCTTCTGCACCTACAAGCTGCTCTTCGGGCTCTTGGCCGGGCGCGTGGGCCTTGAGCAGTCCAAAGATCTTCTTTTCGTCCTTTCCTGGCTGATCCTTGCCTGGGCCCTGGTGGATCTGCTCATGAACATGATTCGAGTTGTCTATTTTCTGGCAGGCCGGCCATCACCTGTCGAGTACTGCATAATCGCCCAGGCCGGAAGGCTTTTTCACAGGCCCAGTCTATTTTTGGCCATTGATACCCTGGTCTCCTTTTCCATAATCTGTTTTGTCTTATGGTCTGGCTGGATAGCATTTTTAAGTCAGCTGGAGTCCTACCTCTGGAATGCCGCCACCACACTGAATCTGATAAGCATCTCATTTGTCAACATCTGGATGGAACTGAGGAGGAAGAGATGAGGACGCCGGGGCTTGGAAACATATTTTATGAAAGAAGAAACAATGAGGTTGAATCATGCCTGCGCTTAGACTTCTCTCCTGGAATGTCAACGGCTTGAGAGCCATTTTGAAGAAAGGCTTTGAAGACTGGCTGAACCGAGATCTTCCGGATGTGCTCTGCCTGCAAGAGACCAAGGTGGCGACAGATCAGCTCCCTGAAAAACTCAGGAGCATTCCAGGCTACTATTCCTACTTCGGCTCAGGCGAGCGAAAAGGTCGAGACGGCGTAGCCCTCATATCGAGACGCGAGCCACTCTCGGTCGATTATGCTCTGGGAATTGAGGGGCTAGGCGATGAGGGCCGGGCAATTGTCGCAGATTATGGGCAGTTCGTCCTCTTCAATGTCTACTTCCCTAACGGCAAGGCTTCAAGAGAGCGACTGGATTACAAGCTGAGGTTTTATGACCTGTTCTTGGATCATATCGAAGGCCTCAAGTCGCAGGGGAAGAGCATTGTGATCTGTGGAGACCTCAACACCGCTCACAAAGAGATTGATCTTGCCCGACCCAAGGCCAACGAGTTGATCTCCGGATTCCTGCCTGAGGAGAGAGCTTGGATGGACCGGCTTGTGGAGAAGGGCTTCATCGATACATTCCGCATATTTCATCCTGAAGGAGAGAACTACTCATGGTGGGACATGAAGTCACGCGCCCGTGAGAGAAACGTGGGCTGGAGGATTGACTACTTCTTTGTGAGCGAAGACCTAAAAGACAGCATCCAGTCTGCATTTATCCTCAAAGACATCACAGGGTCCGATCACTGTCCGGTTGGAATTGAGCTGAAGGTGGATTAGAGGCATGAGTCATCCTGGCATAATCTCCCAGGAAAAAGGTTTTATCAGTGACAGAGCATGACCAAACAGGTTTGAATAGATGAGGACAAGGATCGGAGGATGAGGCTGGCCTGGCCACCGCCCTGGCATCTGATTGCATCGGTCTTGATTCCGGCAATAGCTTTGGCTGCAGTTCATCTGTCGCCATTGTCCTGGCAGGGCTCCTTATCCCTAGCAGCCCTGATCCTTGTAATTGCCATCCCCGGGTATCTTGTCACAGTCTGGGCATTTCCCGGCAAAAGCGACCTCACAATGCAGAGGCGAGGAGCAATTTGTCTGGCTTTTTCAATAATCCTGGCAGGGCTTTTCAGCCTGCTTCTCACTGCCACGCCACGAGGACTGGATTTTGCGTCATTGGCCACGGTTCTATCTCTCCTCGCTGTATTCCTGGCTGGAGTGGCCTACCTCCGCTGGTCGGATCTGCCTCGCAATAGACGATTTTTTATTCGGCAAAAGAGGGGAGTGCGACCGAGGCGAGCCACCGCTCTACTGCCCGGATTATCCTGGCCGACGAATAATGGAAGGCATGCTGCAATGGCTGTGTTGATCCTGGTTGCATGCTTCGCGGCAGCCATAGCCTTTGGGCCCTATCATGCCCTCTTCGGGGATACCTCTGACGAAAAGCATTTTACAGAGATGCAGGTCACCTGGCCTGAGGCATTGGCATCTTCATCTGCGGCCTCGGTGCTCGGAGAAGAGCTGACTGCGGCAGTCAGAATTGAAAATCATGAAAATATTGCGATGAGCTACACCTTAAAGCTCTTATTCGGAAATTTGTCTCTATTCACCAGGGATCTGCAGATCGAATCTGAAGAGATCTGGCAGGACCAGATAGCCTTCAAGCTGGCAAGAGGACCAGCCATGCAAAAACGGGAGGCTCTCTATCTCATGCTCTACCGAGATGGAGACCTGACTGCTCCCTACAAGGAGGAGAGGCTCTGGGTTAATCTGTCGGAGAGCGAGAGCAAGATCAAATCCATAGCGGCTATTGTTACCGAAAACAATTCTACGCCAGTCAATTCTACTGCAGCAAATTCCATAGACGTATTGGAAAATGACAGCTCACCAGTGATTTTTAGCTTTGGCGGTGGGGGTGGAGGAGGTAGCGGAAGCGGCAGCAGCTCGGCTGGCAGCAGCAAAAAGACCGATACAAAACAGACGGCCTCAAAGACAGAAGAACCAGAAAAGACATCAGATACTGCGGCCACTAAAGAGATCGCTGAATTAAAGAATAGCTCGGATGTAGAGGATAATGCCTCAAATCTCAGCACGAATGATGGACAGATTAACTTGACATCAAAAGCCAACGTGACCTCGGAAAATAGCATGAAGTCGGAGGACAGTTCGGCCTTGAAGCCAAATGTTACTATTAATAATACTGAAGATAGCATATATGATAATATTGATAATATTGATAATATTGATAATATTGATAATATTGATAATATAGAAAATTCATCCGATTCGCCTGCAAATGATTTAGCGACTCAAGAGCTGAAGGCTGAAGGCTTGACGAAATACCCAGATGTTGAAGATGAAAGTGCTGACAATGCCAGCATTAAGACTCCGATCATTTCCTCAGCAGATCAGGTAGAGCCGATAGGTGAATCCATTTTATCCACAGCAATTGATCAACCCGAGATAGAAGACGAGATAGAGCCTGAAGAGACTGGCAACCACCTCCCGAAAATTAAATCCCTTGTGCCGGATAAACCCAGCCCCCAGGTTCAGGGGACCGCGATATTCTGGACGGCAGAGGCAACTGATGATGAACGGGACAGGGTTGTCTATAAATTTCTGCTGGACGGAAAGGAGATGAAGAAATGGTCCAAGGCAGGCAGCTGGAGCTGGCTGACTACGGGACTTGACGCCGGAGACTACCAGATCACTGTCCTTGTCAGAGACGGCAATCACGCCACCGAGGACTCCTTTGACAGAATCATGAATGCCAGCTTCACTCTCATCCCTCCCAACCAACCGCCTGTTCTGAAGGAACTGAAATCTGATAAAACCAGTCCCGTGAATGCCGGCAGCATGATCGCCTGGACGGCTATGGCTGTCGACCCGGATGACGATGCCATTTACTTCAAGTTCATGAAGAACGATCTGGATGCCACTGGCTGGCAGACATCCAACTCCTGGGCCTGGAATACCTCGTCCGAGACGCCTGGAGATTACACGATCTCAGTTCTTGTGCGAGACGGATTGCATGCATCCGAGACGTCCTCTGACGGCTCACTGGAGAGTGCATTTGTGCTGGATCAGCCCAACTACGGCCCGGAGGTCACCGGCTTTCTCGCGGACCGAAATAGCCCACAGCCACAGGGAACAGTCATGACCTGGACTGCAACGGCCACAGACGCTGAGGGCGATGAGATATCCTACAGGTTCCTGGTTGACGACAAACCTGCAGGAGGATGGTCTCTTTCAGACTCCTGGTCATGGGATACCTCAGAAGTTATGCCTGGAGATCATGAGATCAAGGTCCTGGCAAGAGATGGAAAGCATGCTCCTGAAGACTCCTTTGATGGTTTCAAGACAGCTGCATTCACAGTTACTGGAGCCAACAACGCACCGGTTTTGAGGTCCCTTGTACCGAACTCTACCAGCCCACAGGCTCAGGGTGCAACGGTTGTCTGGAAGGCCGAGGCCGTGGACTCAGATGGAGACCAGATATTCTACAAGTTCCGGCTCAATGGCCGGGATATGAACCGATGGTCTGAGTCATCCACCTGGAAATGGACATCCGCAGGCCAGCCTGTGGGAGATTACAGGATCACAGTTCTGGCAAGAGATGGGCTACATGCCTCTGAAGCATCCTTTGATAGTTCGTTGGATGCTACGTTTTCTCTGGTCTCGGAGATAGACCTGCAGATCGCAGAGCTGATGAAAAAAAAGGGAGATCATGAAGCCTGAAGAAAATAAAAGTGAGATCAGGTCTTGGATGCCTGGATGAGAGCATCCTGATAAAATTTATTCGCATACTCTTTGACCATCCTTCGGGAGCTGAACCGTGCCGCGGTACTTTTTATTGATGCCTTCATGATATTGATCCAGCCGGGAGATATGCCTGACTCGTTTTGGTCATAGTAAAGCGGCACGATCTGCCTTTCAATAATGGAATAAAGCTCCTGTGCATCTCGTTCACCCGATTCGCTATCGTTTCCGTCAAAGGCCCAGCCGTTGGCTCTATTGTATCCCTCGATCCACCAGCCGTCGAGAACGCTAAGGTGAGGCACACCATTGATGCCGGCTTTCATCCCGCTGGTTCCCGATGCCTCAAATGGTGGCTGGGGATTGTTCAGCCAGACGTCTACACCGTGGATTAGATACTGGGCGAGCCCCTCGTTGTAGTCCTCGATGAATGCCACCCGACCCCCAAAATCCGGATCGTGGGCCACATTGTAAACCTGCTGGATGAGCCTTATTCCTGCGTCGTCTGAGGGATGGGCCTTTCCTGCAAAGATTATCTGAACAGGCATATTTGCGCAGCCAAGAATGGCCTTGAGTCTTGTCAGATCCTCCAGTATCAGATTGGCCCTCTTGTAAGAGGCAAAGCGACGGGCGAACCCCAGTGTGAGCGCGTTTGGATCCAGCATGGTCCCTGAGGCCAGGATGATATTGGGATCAGCATGCTCAAGCCAACGCTGCCGTGCTCTCTCCTGCAAGACCGCAATCAGGTTCATCTTTTGGTGGCGGTGGACCATCCACAGCTTTTCGTCCGGGATGTCATCGACCAGTTCCCAGATAGATGGATCGTCGTGGTCGGCAATCCAGTTCGGCCCAAGGTATCGGTTGAAGAGCAATGCCATTCGGGAGTCTATCCAGGTGGGAACATGGACACCGTTGGTGATGTAGTCTATGGGCACCTCGTGCTCGGCCAGAGGTTGCCACAGATGCTGCCACATTTGCCTTGCCACCTCTCCGTGCCTCTTGCTAACAGCATTGCAGTGGGCAGAAAGCCGGAGCGCGAAGACAGTCATGTTAAAGCTGGCAGAGCTTGCAGAAGGATCTTCCCCCAGCCTGTAGAACTCCTCTCGGCTTATTCCAAGCATAGGAATATAAGGCGCGAAATATTTGTCCATCATGGGTATTGAGAAGATGTCATGGCCGGCAGGAACTGGGGTATGGGTTGTGAAGATGGTAGTCTTCCGGACAAAGTCGACCGCCTCGGCAAAGCTCTTGCCGTTTTCCACCATCTCTCGAATTCGTTCGAGAATGGCAAACGAGGAGTGGCCCTCGTTTAAGTGCAGAATGAAATGTTTTATGCCCAGAGCTCTGAGAATCTGGGTACCGCCGATTCCGAGGATGATCTCCTGGACCAGGCGGTGCTCATGGTCACCGATGTAGAGACGAGATGAGATGCTCCGGCTCCGTGGATCATTGGCCTCCAAGTCGGTGTCTATCAGATAGAGAGGCACCCTGCCGATCTGCGCCTTCCAGACCTCGAAGTAGACTGGAAGCTGCATGATTGTGACCTTGAGGGTCAAGGGCCTGCCCTCTGCATCAAGAACCCGGCAGATAGGGGCTCGCACCCTGTCCAGGGATTCGCTCTCGCTCATCTGCCAGCCGTCGGCAGACAGTCGCTGATGCAGGTAGCCTTCCGGGTACATGAAGCCCACACCGACCGCGGGGACTCCCAGGTCGCTGCACTCCTTGAGATAGTCGCCTGCCAGAAAGCCCAGGCCACCTGCATAAAATGGAAGGGACTGATGCAGGCCGAACTCGGCTGAGAAATAGGCAACATGCAGGCGGCCCCTGTTTTCAATCTTGGAGTTAAACCAGCTCTGGTAGGCGTTCATCTCTGAGTCGAATCTGGTCATCACTGCATCATAGCGGCGCAAGAAGCGGGGGTTTCTCGTGGCGTCATCGAGGATTTGGCAATCTATCTCGAAAAGAAGCTTCACCGGATTTTGGGCTTTGTACCGGGAGCCGTTTCCCGCCAGCAGATAAAAGAGGGCTCGTGCTTCCGGATGCCAGCTCCACCAGAGGTTACAGGCCAGCTCACCCAGGCGGCTTATTCTTTCGGGAAGATAAGGAAACTTGCCACTATAATTGTCCATCAGAATTTGGCTCCTCAAGGCTGATAGAAGAGGTTGTATTTAAACGCAACTAGGAATACCAAACACAAAATAATAATACCCACGAAAGATATATATACACTAAAAGTACAACAGATATACAAATAATTTACCAGCAATGATGTAATAAAATCAATTAAATTATACAGGTTGAGATATATGGTTGATGTTCCAACTCAATTCAAGTTCGAGCATTTATTGTCGCACACATTTCCAGGCTTTTTTTCAGCATTGACCGTTTTTATGTTTATAGATTATATTAGTCCTAAGGATCTTACGATGTTTGTAATATCTTTGGGAATAGATGGGCTGATCGGCTTTTCAGGATTTGTGCTGCTGGTTGGCTCAATATTTGGAATAATAATAGATGGAGTTCACCATTCGATTATTGAAGATTATCTGTTTGATGACCCGCAAAGAGAGGATTATAAAAATATAAAAGAATTAAAGAAATATTGCCTGGATAAATGCGCTGAAAATGTTGATCCGGAAACGGTCACACGTCATTTTTTCTTCAAGAAATTGGATGGAACTGCTATTAATCAATATCTGGTCGAAGAATTCTACAGCTATTCGGAGTTTTATTCAAATGTGTTTATATCTTTATTTATTTTTAGCTTTGTATTTCCGTTCTACATCACTGAGACGCTAGAGGTTCCAAAGCTGACATCATTTATAATTGCGGTCGGTTCTTTGTCTATTGCGTTTTTATGTCTCTACAACAGCTATGAAACTTATAAAAGGTATAATAAAGCATTGTTCTCTGCAATACGGGGATACATAGATATTGAAACGATTACGGGCACAGTTGAACTTAGCAGAACAGCTACACAAAAAGGCTCCAGCGAAGACATTTCGCGGGAGTATAATGCCGATGCCACATCCATTGCAATTGACGCCCAGCCGAAAAAGGACCAGGGAAAAGAGCCAGCGACTGCCGACAAAAAGAATACGACAACGAATCCCTCAAAAAAGACGACCAAGACCACATTTCCAGGAAATGAATCAAATGCTACTGTTAAAATAACCCTCTCATCAAAATAGAATTACCTGAAGGGGATGTGATGATGAAAACCGAAAAGGATATGCTCAAACAGTTTATTTATGGATCAATATTATTTATAGTTTTCATCCTGGTATTGTGCTATTTTGAGGCGAATAACGATCTGTTCTGTATATCATTTATCTCATTAATAATAGTATTTATAGCAATTACTTTATCCTATGAACGGGATCATAGATTGGGAAATCTATCGGTCGTATTATCGATATTCTATGTGTTCTTCGTTGTTTTATATTGGCATAATCCATATATCATAGCTATTTCGCCGATAAGCATCAATGAATGCTACAATATCACCCCCGGCCAGCAGCTTAATAATCAACAGATCTTCTCTATACGGAATCTGGGCACAGAATTACGTGATGTAAAAATAGCTGTAAATAACACAAATTGGACGGAAAATGAAATATCATTTGAACCAAAAACGATTCCATATATGAATATAAGTGAGAAGAGAGATATTTCTGTTAATTTGGGTTTAGTGCAAAAGAATTGCATCTATTCAGGAGACATTATAATTAGCTGTGAAGATTTCAGCAAATCAGTTCCATTTAAACTGACTGTAAACCTGAAATCGGATGGAAAATCAAACAGAAAGCCTTGTGGGATTATCGCAATTTATAACCCGCTCGCCCAATTTATCTGTCCAGAATGGATATGTTCGATCATATAGTATTTTTTCCTAATGAAAGTTATTTAAGCCCAGAGAAATCATATAAACTATTTAAGGATGCAACAGGCATAAATGGCTGGCAACATATCGTATTATGCATAATGATTTTTTAAATCAATGCAGCAAATTCCGCCGTTTAGTTCCATGCGCATCCTTAAACATTTGGGGGAGGATTTATGAAGCAAAGCTTAGCAAAGTCTGTGCCTCCGTCGCCAGACTTAATGGACAGGATCATTCGATCAAAGGCGATGCTGAGAAGTGGCAAAGCTCTTCCTGCAAAAAATAATGAGATGGCTCTGGATATTGAGAGTCTGGGCCTGATTCTAAGCAGATCTGCCAGGAGCAGGTCTCATACTCTAATCAAGGCTTCAAAGGAATTGGCGCCGGTGATAGGGAACCGCAAGGCTCTGGTTTTGCTGATAGACTTCAGCGACAAGAAGGCCACTCAGTCAAAGAGCCATTATCAAGAGATGCTATTTGCCAATGGGACTTATCCAGGTGGAAGCCTGACGGACTTCTACAAAGAGGCCTCTTACAACCAACTGATCATAACAGGTGACGTTCTTGGCCAAGGGGTCACAGTTGGCTGGTATCGTGCACCTATGCCTTACTCCTATTACTCAAACAATAGCTACGGCACTGATGGAGTATACCCGAATAATGCTCAGAAGCTTGTGGAGGACGCTGTGGATCTGGCAGCATCCCAGGTCAATTTTGCAGACTACGACAACGACAATGATGGCATTGTTGATGCTCTGTTTGTGATCCACGCAGGACCCGGAGCCGAGGCCACAGGCAACAGAAATGATATCTGGTCGCATCAGTGGGAGATCGAGGCCAAGACCTACAATGGCGTAAAAATACAGCCATATTCAATGGAGCCGGAAGATGGCAATATCGGGGTGTTCTGCCACGAACTTGGTCATGTATTCGGACTGCCGGACCTTTACGATTATGGATATGATTCTGAAGGGACAGGATCATGGGATCTCATGGCCGCAGGAAGCTGGAACAACGGCGGAAATACCCCGGCCCACCACATCGGCTGGTGCAAGACAATGCTGGGCTGGATAAATCCAACGGTCGTATTCAATAACCAGCAGACAGTAACCATCAAACCATTCGCTAAAAATGCCCAAATTATCAAGCTTCCTGTTGACAGTCTGACAAGCAAAGAGTACTTTCTGCTTGAGAACAGAAAGAAGGTTGGTTTCGACTCGAATTTACCTGGAGAAGGCCTGCTAATCACTCATGTGGACGACAACCAATCAAATAACAATGATCAGAGCCATTACCTCGTGGACATAGAACAATGCGACGGCAAGATGGATCTAGAGAAAAATGCTAACCGAGGAGACTCAACAGATCCCTATCCATGCGGAGAAAAGACTGCTTTTGACGTCAGCACAACTCCCAATAGCAAGACCTATGGGGGTGCGGACTCAAAGATAACGATAAGCAACATCCAGAGATCCGGCGACGATATCATCGCCACTGTAAACGCAGGTGTAGTCGGAGCAGCGGGCCCAATCTGGTACAATAAAAAGCGGGTGACCATGACATATGCTCAATGCTCAACTCAATGGGCCTGGGCGAATATCTCAGGAGTTCCGGCAGGATGGAGGCAGATAAAAGCAGATCTTCCCGATGCAGTGACAAATATCTTTGCCCTATGCTGTAACGCCAAAGCAAGAGGAAAGTACGTGAATGTCTATGCGGATGACAAATACATATATCAGATATATATGGTTTAGAAAGAATATTTTGAGGTGAAGATATGACTCAATATAACAATCTGACCGTAAGTTTGACCTATGTAAGCAACGACTCTCAGAATGCCTGGGCCTACCTGTCAGGCACAGGCATAGCCGCAGGCTGGAGAAAGATTAAAACAGGAGCCTCAGACGGCGTTACAAATGTCTTCATTCTTTTAAGCGCGGCTCAATCTAGCGGCAAGAAAGTCAATGCTGACATTGATGCAAGCAACCTGATCACCTGTGCTTATCTCCTGTAGGAGCATGACCGTATTGCACTTGAGGTAAGAACATGGAAATAACGATAAAGATTACCTTCAGCCCAGAGGAGGTAAAAGAAGGGGCCCGTCTCGTAACCCTCGGGGGACCGGTGCCATCTCTTCAGCCTGAGATGACAATAGAGAGCTCTAGGCCCGAAGAGATAATTGACCTTCAGGCGAACCAACCCATTCTTGAAATGATCGGCAGCGAATCGCCTCCCATTCCAATAACAGAATCAGAGACAGGGCAAGAGCTGCCTGTTCCGGAGATAATCCCGGAGATACCATCAGAGAAGAAGCCTAAAGAGGAGACGCGATAAAGAGCAGCTACTGGCTGCTCAACCTTTTATTCAACGGATGGTGATGATTATGAGCGGCAGTCCTGGTGTTCCAGCAGCACCAAATAAGGCAAAGATCAAAGCCAGAGTACTCAGTATTCAGCAGGACTCGCAGTTCTCGGACAAATGGCATCTTATGATCGATATTCTGGATAGCGAGAGCATCAAAGGACCAAATTTTGCCCGAAAAGGGGAAAAAGCCAGGGCTTTTGCCTTCGATTCGACACCTGGCTTCTCGTCAAAGGACACAGCCCCTGGAAATACCATGAGCGCTGAAGCGGAGTACGTGGGAGACGCGACGCATGGGGCTTTCAGGCTGGATCAGATAAGGAGTAGCTCATAAGAGCGTCAGCAGCATACTATCGGTCGAACCCTGCTCAGCCCCGGTCAGTCCTGTCAGGCGACCAGCGGGTCTCTGACCCCGTTGCTGGCAAACGCCTCCTCTCTTTCGACGCAGGTAGGACAGGTGCGGCATGGTTTCTCTTCGCCTTTGTAGCAGGACCAGGTCATCTCGTAAGGCACCTGAAGGTCTATGCCCAT
>Ga0074195_1003715_pt1 | contig 13767 bp, 11 predicted proteins | sample EPASupsiteHSE623_FD_64525 | JGI IMG/M metagenome (GOLD analysis project Ga0074195, IMG submission 64525) | Bioremediated contaminated groundwater from EPA Superfund site, New Mexico - Sample HSE6-23 | ecosystem: Environmental > Aquatic > Deep subsurface > Groundwater > Contaminated ...
CAAGATCTATGGCTTCGTATGGCTTGCAGGGCCGGCGGAGGAGGTCTGGTTCTTCTTCGCTCGCTCGAACAGTCCTCGCGGCCTTACGGCCGCTTGCGGAACTCGCCGCGAAGAAGAACCAGACCTCCTCCGCCTCGAGAATTTTGTCACCTCAAGCGTCATGCACCCACCCTGGTCGGTGCATGTCTCGTGGGTGGCGCAGTGTGTTGATCCAAGTGTCTGTTGAGGCCGGTGGCGAGGGGCGGGTCACTCCCCTCGTCGAAGAGCGCGCGAGCTGACCGTGATGAAGATGGAGATCGCCGCGACCATTCCACCGAGGAGAGCGACTCTCGAAAGTTCGACGAGCCGCGTGCTTCCTTCCGGAAGCCAGGTCACGAGAGACTGTCTTGCCAAAAGGCCGCTTGCGACCGTGATGACGACCGTGAACAGAACGAGACCGACGATCCGCCCGGGTCTAAATGTCGGTGTTCGTCGTCCTATCAGAAGCAGGAGAGCCGTCGTGTTCGCCACGTACATCAGAGTGAAGCACAGTGGAATCGTGGCCAGACCCCAGGAAGAGAGATAGTGGAAGTTCAGCCCGATGTTGCCGGTCAGGACCGTGGCTCGGATGAGGGCCGGAGAGAGGGCGTCGCCCGTGGCGAGAAAGGCAGAGGTCAAGAGGTAGCAGGCAGACACGGCCGGCAAGCCGAGTGCGTAGTACCAGAGCAGCGTGGCCGCGTCAGAGGATTCTTTGAGCCCGAACGCCCCTCTCTGAAAAAGGATCCGCACGATCGCATCCGGTTCGATGAGGCAGAGTGCCGTGATCGGGGCGATCAGAGCCGTCAGCCAGACGAGCCCCTGTTCGAGGGTCCGCGCGAACTCGGTCGAGTCCTTCCGCATGTCCAGCTTGGTGAGAGCGGGGACCAGAGGGACGGTGACGGCAAGGCCGATGAGACCGAGGGGGAGATTGACGAGCTTGCCGATGAGGTTCAGTGATGTGATGGTTCCCCTCGGGAGTCCGGACGCGATGTATCGTTCGGCCAGAAGCTGTACCTGGGTGATCCCCAGGGATAGGGTCAATGGAAAGAGAAGCCAGAGGGTCTCTTTGAGCCCCGGGTGGGAAAGGTCCAGCAATTTCGTGGGCGGCCTCGTCTCCGAAGGCGGGGGAGTGTGACCGACCGCGTCGATCGGCCTCGGCGCGTCTTCGTCTTGGCCGAGGCGTAGGCTTCTCACCAAGGGAAGAATCTGGAGGGCGAGCTGAAGCAATCCTCCGGCCAGAACTCCCCAGGCCAGAGGCCGAACGTTCTGGGGACTCGCGTAACCGACGGAGGCGATGACCGCCAGGTTGAAGACGAGCGGGCCAAGGGCCGGGGTCAGGAAGTGCTGCCGCGCATAGAGCCCGGCGAACAGGATGGTGGCCACGCACGTGAGGGGAATGTATCCCACGACCACCGACAGGAGGTCCGCTGTGAGCCTGGAGGTTTCGCCATCGAAACCGGGCGCGATGGTCCAGACGAGGAGTGGGGCGATCTTCCAGAAGATCAGGGCGATGGCTCCGGAGAACAACGCCATCAGTCCGGCCGTCGTCGCGAACAAGGACAGGAACGATCGGGCCCCTCGGGCGAGCGCTCTGGTGAAAGGTGGGACAAAGGCCGTGGTCAGCGCACCCTCTGTGAGAAAGACATAGAGACTCTCGGGGATCAGAAAGGCGGTGAGAAAGGCGTCGGTCGCCGGGGTGGCGCCAAGGCGCTCGGCGATCCGTGCCACCCGGAAGAAGCCGGTCAGCTTCGTCAGCAGCGTGACTGCTGCTATGACGCCGGAGGCGCGGGCGAGACCCGCGGGTCGTGAGGTGGTCGATTGCAGGATTCTACCCCTGGAGCTCAGGCGTCGCGTTCGTTCAGGCGTCGCGTTTGTTCAGAATACGGAGACCTCGATGGAGGTTCCCTCGAATCGAGCTTTGATTCGCTCCAGTCGAGATCTCTCGAGCGGTTCGATACGGTCCGACGGATACCCGCGGTCCAGGCTGTAGATCTGGATCGCGGAAGGGGCGATCTCCCGCACTCTGGCAATCCACGCTTCGATCTCGTCCTCGGCCGAATTGCCGTCGGGTCCTCCGACGAACATCGTCTGGATCGTCACGTTCTCGAGCCCCTTGAGACCACGGACTACTCCTTCCAGAGAAAGGCCTGGCGCCGGGCGATTGATCCGGGAGAACGTGTCTTCGGTCCCCGCGTCGAGCTTCATGATCCTGAAGTCGAGCTTCTCCAGAGCGCGACGCACCGAGGCCTCTCCGGCCGTCGTGGAATTGGATAGAATCGCGGTGCGAGCCGCGGGCGCCAAGCGATCGCGCAGACGGTTCACCCCGACGACGATCTCGAACAGTTCCGGATGGAGCGTCGGTTCACCATTACCGCAGAGGGTGAGGAACTCGGGCGGCACGTCCTGCTGGACCAGGGCACGTTCGACGGCCTCGAGGACTTCGGTTGCCCTTGGCAGAGGCCGAGCGGACTCTCTTTGCAGGAGGTCACGATTGGTCCAACCGTACTGACAATAGGTGCAGTCGAAGGTACAGAGTTTTTCGTCGCGAAGGAGCGCGTTGATTCCCAGAGACCGGCCCAACCTTCGGGATGACACCGGTCCGTAGACGATTCCCTCCTGCAGTGCGAGCAACATGGCCAGACTCCTTCGTGCGCCTCACGGGTCCCGAGAGACTCGATCCCGACCGAAAACTCGAGTTCCGACGCAGGCTACTCCCGACGCCCCGGTCAAGTCAACGTGGCGCCAAGGCCAAAATCCTTCACCTAATTTCCGTTAACCAAGCAACAAGGAGTCTCTTTGTCTATCGCAAGTTCATTCCCCTGGGCCCCAGATGTACCCCGGCTGCAAGGAAGAACGAAGTCGCCGCGACGCAGGTGTACAGAGAAGTACATTGAGGAGCGGCGACGAGTTCTGACGCCGCAGACGGGGTGCAGATGGGGGATCAGGGAAGGAACCTAGGAACCGGACAGGGAGAATCCGGCGTGTTCGAGGACGATCTTGACGCCGATGGCGATCAGGATCACGCCGCCCAGGACCTCGACCCGTCGACTCCAGAGCTCGCCGATTCGGCTTCCCAAAAGCATTCCGGCCAAGGTCAGCGTTCCGGTGACCAGTCCGATGATGAGAGCCGGGAGCAGGATCGTTGTCTCGACCATCCCGAGCGACAGGCCAACCGCCAGCGCGTCGATGCTGGTGGCTACGGAGAGTGCCACGAGGTCCCAGCCTTTCGTCGGATCGTTCGGAACGCGCTCCGGGGACTTCTCCTCGAAGGCTTCCTTGATCATTCTGAGCCCCACGAACGCCAGGAGCGCGAAGGCGACCCAATGGTCGAGCGAGGCGATGTGTTCGCGAACCGCGCGGCCAGCGAGCCAGCCGACCATCGGCATGAGCGCCTGGAACAGCCCGAAGTGGAACGACATCCGGAAGAGTTGGCGTTTGGTGAGGGGTTGGAGGGTGAGACCTGTGACGACCGCCACAGCGAAGGCGTCCATGGACAAGGCGATGGCGATCGACAGGAGAGTCAGTCGGTCCATATTTGTGCAACTCGAAGCTTGGGGTTTGAAAGGAGCTCATACGATACAACATCCTCTGGGCTCAGATCCACCGGCCTGTGCGGGCCGAAGATCGACTCGTTTTCCGGTCAAACACGGAGGCTCGGAGCCTCACGGAGCCGAGCGGAGATCAGAGATGTGGAGATCAGAGAATTGGCATGTCTGCTCATCCGCAGGATCAAGGGCGAGATGTGGTAGAGTGCTTTTAGGACGGTTTTTAGGAGGTTCTTCCGATGAATCGTGCTTCAGGACTCGTATGGATCCTGTTTGTTGCGATGCTGGGCGTGGGAGTCCGCCCGGCTTTCGCGGGCCAGAGCGTGGCCCTCACCTGTACGGCCTCGGGCTGCGGGTACACCGGGACGGCCGACCTGGGGGGAGGGTTCATGTTCGAGATGAAGACCGGCTACTGCGTGCGGTGCTCCCGATTCACGTCGGTGACCTGGAAACGCAAGGAGCCTGCCATCAAGCCGATCGCGACGGTCTGGGCACCCATGACCGGGAGGGAGGAGAGCATATATCCCTGCCCGAAGTGCGCCCAGCCTTTCCTCGCCATCTCGAGCGCGGCGCAGTTCAAGTTCTGTCCCAAGTGCCAGCGTCCGACCATCAAGAGCAAGCTTCTTCGGATGTACGATTGACGCTACGGTCGCAGAACGCCCGTACAACGAGAATTCTCTTGATTTTTCCATGCTCGAAGCCTATCCATTGATCCTCGATCTCCGTGAATCGGCCGAGGTTCACGGGAGGATGGCAAGAAGGAGTCGATGATGCTCCCGTTTTCGATCAACGACGATCTCTGTACTCGTTGTGGACTGTGCGTCCTCGATTGTCCGATGCAGATCCTCACTCAACAGGGGGATTCGGTTCCGCGGATCAAACCGGAACAGGAGACTCTCTGCATGCAGTGTCAGCATTGCCTGGCCGTCTGCCCGTCCGCGGCCCTGTCGATCCTCGGCAAGAACCCGAACGACAGTATCCCGCTCAAGGACGGCTCGTTCCCCAATTTCGAAACGATGGATCGGTTCGTTCGCGGCCGCCGCAGTGTGCGCCAGTATCGGGACCAAAACGTTGACCAGGCCTTGATCGACCGCTTGATGAAGACCCTCGCCAACGCCCCCACCGGGGTCAACCGCCGCGAGTTGATTTTCACTCTCATCGACGACAAGGAGACGATGCTGCGGCTCAAGGACAAACTCCTTCGGTCTCTGGCAGCCGCGAGCGTGGCCGGCCGCATCCCGGAACGTCTCGTGTACCTGACGGCCGCTCCGCCTGCCTACTTCGAACGCAAGAGCGATCTGCTCTTCCGCGGAGCTCCCCATGCCCTCTTGGTGTCGGCTCCACCGAACGCTCCCTGCCCCAGGGAAGATGTCGTGCTCGCCACCGCGTACTTCGAGTTCCTCGCGCAGAGCGCCGGACTTGGCACCGTTTGGTGGGGTGCCCTCAGGATGGCGCTGGAGACCTTGCCGGAGCTCAAGCAGCTCTTCGACCTGCCCCCCTCATACTCTTATTCCGCGATTCTCTTCGGGGTGCCCGCCGTCCACTACGCCCGGACCGTCCAGCGCGACGATGCCGCAGTGGTTAAAAAAGTCACTCTGCGAGAATGAACCGTTTCCGGACCTTTGTGGCTGTCCTCCTGGTTCTTGGGGCGCCCTTGGCCCGCGCTCAGGCTCCAGCGCCAGGACCGTCTCCGGGCAGCGCGACCACGACTCTCGACGTTCACATCGAGAAGATCGATATCGACAAGTTCCCTCTGATCTACTCGTACCTGACCGTCATCGACCCGGAAGGCCGGGCGATCAACTCGTTCGAGCGGCGGAGCTTCCAGCTCTTCGAACAGGGGATTCGGTGCCGTCTGGAGAACTTCAAGATCGATCGGACTCCGCTCGTTGTTTCCCTCCTGATGGACTGCAGCGGCAGCATGTTTCCTTCCATGCTCGACTTGAAACGCGCCATGGCGCACTTCATCAGGGTCCTCGAACCGTACGACCAAGCGCTGCTGATGGCGTTTGCCGATATCCCGCGGATCCTCGTACCGCTCACCTATGACCAGGACCGGCTCGTCACGGCGTTGGGCCCAGTGGACGCCTACGGCCCCACGGCCCTTTACGATGCGATCCACAAGGGGGTCTTGGAGCTCTCCGCGGCCCCGGGACGGCGGGTGATGGTCCTGATGACGGATGGACAGGACCAGAACGCCCCAGGAACCGCGCTCCAGAGTCGGCACAGCCTCAAGGAAGCCCTGGAGCTCGCCCGGCGTCACAAAGTCGTGATCTATCCCGTCGGATTGGGCCGTTGGATCAATCGAGGAGAGCTCAAGACGATCGCGGAGGAGACCAAGGGCGAGGTCTACATGACCCCATCCAGTCGCGATCTCGAGCGGATCTACATGCTCATCAGCCGCAATCTGAAGAGCCGCATCGAGTTCACCTACAAGACACCCGAGCCACGGGTCGACGGCGCTTGGCGCACCCTCGAGATGAAGGTCAGCGCCCAGGGAGGCTTTGGCGCCGATCAGGCCATTTACCGGGCTCCCGGCCGGTACGTCATGGAGCTCCCGGGCCAGGGGTTCGACCGGTTGAAGGTGCACGAGCTCCAGCAGGAGCCGGCCCGCGTGCGGCTTCGAGACCTCAATCTCAAGGAGCTCCTCCTCGGGGGGAAGAAAGAGATCGGCGACTGGCTGGATTCGTATTTCAAGCGATAGTCTCCGATGGCTCATCCGGAGCGCGGAGTGGATGGGGGTGTAGACCGTTCTCGAGCGAGGGCTGTTTGGTCGAGGTCTCGTCGCTCTCGATCGCGTGGTCTACGACCCCACGGGCATGCGTCCATCCGGCCGGCTCACTTGTCGCTGGAAGAGAGCGTGCAGTACTTCTTGTGGAGGATCTCCAATCCTCCTGGCTGGTCCAGGAGTTCGACGTCCTTGCCAAGCGTCTTTGAATAGTGGGTCTTGATGAAGTGGATCATGCGCTCTCGGACTTCGCTCTCGTCGTGGTTCGACATGGAGATCCTCCTTGGGATTTTTTTGGATTAGGATCCGTCTCTGGCCTTCTGGCTAATCCATCGGCACGAAATCCGGTCATCCTTGAGACTTCACGCATCTGTTTCAAACAATTCGGGGGGGTTTGTCGCTTCCTTCTGGCCTTGGTACAATGGAGAGACCATGCCCGATGCGTCCAGACAAGTGGTCGAGCAGGCGAAGACGCTCCTGAAGGAAGGCGGATCACGGGAAGCCAAAGTGCTTCTCAAGGCCCATCTCAGGGCTGTGCCGGACGATGCTCAGGCCCTGTTCCTCCTCGCGTCCGTATACAGAGAGGAGAAGCGGTATAACCGCGCCAAGAAGTGTCTCGACCGGCTTCTCAAGAAGAGTCCGGGTGACAGACCCGCCCTCTACCTGTATGCCTGCGTCCAGATGGAGGAGGAGCATTACGACGTTGCGGCCAGGAGTCTCGAGAGGTATCTCCGGGATGATTCCCAGGACTCCTATGCCCACAACAGTCTGGCCTTCTGTTTTTCCAAGCTCGGGAATCTTCTCCAGGCAGAAGAGCACCTCAGAAGGGCGATCACGATCCGGCCCGCTGATCCGTACAACTACTTCTGTCTGGCCAGGCTGTTCTTCGAGAACGCGAACATCTCGATGGCCGAGTCCGCGCTCAAGCAGGGGCTCAAAGCGGTCCCGCGGGATCCGAAGCTCCGAGAGCAGCTCGCACTCCTTCACCTGGATCGGGGGAAGATCGCCAGCGCCCTCCAGGAGTTCGAGCTGCTGACCCGGCACTACCCGAACCTCGATCGAGGTTACCTGGGATTGGGGACCTGCCATCGGGAGACGGGGGATTTCGACAAGGCGCTCGCGCAGTTCGAGGCGGCCCGAGACAAGGATCCCAAGAACTGGCAGTCCCACGCCTTCATCGGCGAGATCCATCACCTGAAAGGCGACCTGAGTCGGGCCGCCGAGTCGTACTCTCGATCTCTGGAGCTGTACCCAGACAACCCCAAGGTGCAGACCAACCTTGGAGAAGTCTGCATGCGGCTCGGTCTTGTGCTTAAACCATTTTTGGCGTTCAGCCAGGCGATCAGCGGCGCCAGCGACTACCAGTACCCTCGTTACCTTCTGGCCAAGCTGTACATGAACGAGGAGCTGTTCGAACAGGCGCTGGACGAGCTGTTGGTGGCTCTGCGTCTCGACCCGCAGGACGTCTATTCCCAGAATCTCCTGATCCAGCTTTATTTGCACCAAAACAGGCTCAATCTGGCCCGGGAGGTTCTCGACGGATTGCCTGACGAGCTTCGCGATCGCAACACCCGGCTCCTCGAGGCAAAGCTCCTTCTTCGCGAGGGGCATCGTGAGGGTGCCCGAAAGACTCTGAAGTCCCTGCTCAAGGGACCGGCTGGTGACGACGTCTCGCGCCAGGCCAGGGAGCTATTGGGTTCTTGAGCCGGACTCTGCCTTTTTGTCAGCGCCAAACACGTCGATACTTGGTCTTGGGACAATACTTTTTTTATCCGCTGTCTCTGGTGTGTTGGTCTTGGGAGAGAGGGCTTCGTGACCGACCTCACCGCCTACCAACTCCTGCTTTTCGTCTGGGCGCTCTCCCTTCTGGGCTGGGTGATGTTCTACTTCGTCCAGAGACGCTTGTTGAGTCAGCGGGAGTTGGCCCTGCACGACCGGCTTCGGAAGGGTAGGGCTCAGCCGGAGCAATCGGCCGACGGCACGTCCTCGGACAATGTTTCTGAGAACAATCTGAGGCGCATCCTGGAGTCTGCTCCCCCCATCCCCGAAACTCCCGACGATCTCCTTCCCCCGGAGGACTTGCCGCCTCAGCTTGGATTGCGCTTGGGAGACCTGAACCAAGGGGAAGCTGATCTGTCCGGAAAAGGCGATGCCGTTCGTTCCGCGGACAGGATGCAGGGGGTGTGGGCGTCGCGATCGGTGGGACAGGTCTCGGACGAGAAAGAACCGGATCCAACCGCGGTCTCGATTCGTTACGGCCCTGACGAATCCGAGGCCGGCCGCGATGACGCGGACCGACTGGAAGGCCTTCTGAGCCGCCTCCAGAGTACGTCCACTGTTTCTCCTCCAGCGGGAGGGATCAATGAGGCCGGGGAGGAGCGTCGATCTGAGGATCGGGTCTCCCACGGGCTTCCGATGGATAAGTCCCTCGCAGAGCCAGAAGCTGCGCCGGATCAGGAGAGCCAGTGCGCGAAATCCGGCGTGGACGGTGTGCCTTCAGACGCCGCAGCTCCCGCAGAGCCCGCAGAGCCCGCAGCTCCCGCAGAGCCTGGAGGGTCTCCAGGGTCACCAGGACCGGAGGAAGCCACTGCCGCAGGTGGGATCGGCGCCGCCTTGGATCTGTTCACCGGTCCAAGCGAGGCCGGCCCTCCTTCGAACCCCAACATGCGCAAAGGGGCGTTGATGTCGCGTCTTGGAGCCAAGGGATCCCCCGTATCCGGATCCGGATCCTCCAAGGAAGAAAGCACGGGTGGCCTGATGGAGCGTCTGTCCACGATGGGGGCGGCGACACGCGCGAGCAGGCCGGATGGCGAGGTGCGGCAGGTTCTTCAGCCCGTCGAGGAGGACGAAGCATTCGCCTCGTTGTTTGGACGGACCGAGCGATCTCCATCGGACAAGTCCTCCGCGATCAGTAGGTTCGGAGCGCCAGGTCCGGATCGGTTTGCGCAGAAGGAGGAGGAACCAGACCTTGTCGGTACCGAAGTCGGCGGAAGAGAAGTCGGCGGAAGAGAACTCGGCGGGGGATCGGATGTGCCCCGTCGTGATCTTTCTGAACCGGCTTTGGAGAGGTCGGGCGACGATCATGTCGTGACGGGATCGTTCGAGACCGAGCCGATTTTGGCGCGCGAGGTTCTCTCGGAGCCATCGACGCCCATGAGGGAACCGGGCGAGCCTTCGTCCAAAGAGGTTGAACCGTCACTCGTTGCATCACAGGTCCACTCGGATCGAGGGTCTCCGGACGCCTCGATTCCCCTGCGGGGCGTCGAGGTTCTGGATCGGTTCCAGTCTCTCTACCGGTCTGTGGTCGCCGAGGGAGAGACCTCTGGAGTGGGAACGTCGCGATCGAGGCTCGACTCGGAATCGGCAGGCAACGTTTTTCGACGCGTCATGGAGAAGGCGCGAAGATCGAGTCGGCCCGACAAGGGGACGGTTGAATCGACTCCGTCTGGGACCGGGAACAGAAGAGAGACTGTGCAGAGCGACGACGCGGCCGGAGCCATCGAGGAGCCCGAGAGCGCGGGGCCTGCCTTGGCGAGGGCCAACGGAGAGTCCGGAGTCTCCGGGGCGGCAGAAGCCGCCAGAGAATCCAGAGCGGCCGGAGCTGTCGAAGCGATCGAGGCAGCAGAAGCCGCAGAACCAGACAAAGCAGCCACGGTGGCCGGGCCGATCGGAATGCCCGAAGCTTCCAGTACAGCAGGATCGGGCGGGATCGTCGAGGGGGCTGGGGAGTCTTCGCCGAACACGAACAGGACGACCGCTTCTCCCGTCGCATCCGAGGGGAAGCCAACGACCACGAAACCCCCACCCGAGTTCGGCGTGATTCCGGCCAGGACGGACGATACCGTGGTTCGGGGTCTCCGGTTGGTCCAGGAAGGTCGGTTCGACGAGGCGGCCGAGCTCTATCGCAGACGCGCGGAGGAGTCGAGTGCCGAGTCGGATTTCTTCGGATTGGGCGAGGCTCTACTCAAGGGGGGACGGTCGCGCGAGGCTATCGACGCCTGGGAACGGATGCTCGCCCGGTTTCCGTCAGGATCCTACTCGTTTGCGGTTCTCGATGAGCTGCTCCGCCTGAGCGCCAGGCCCCAGAGACCTCTCAAACGAGGGCTTTCCTTTCGCCGACGAGAGCCTATCACGTCCCGGGCCGCCGATCCTTTCTCTACCCCAGCGGCCGATTCTGCCTCTTCGGGCGAAAAGAGCTCGATCGAGTCGTTCATGGATAACGTCCTACCCGAGGATCGCGTCGTATTTGCCGGGCTGGCTCGGCAGTACCAAGACCCTGATCCTTCCTGCGTCACCTCCTTGGTCGCGCAAGAGCTCCGCCGGTCGCAGGATCGCTGGGATCTCTGGGCCTATCTGGCGACCCTCTACGCCCAATCTGGCCGGATCCAGGAATCGCGCGACATCTTTACCTTTCTGAAACGTCGTTTCCCTGCGGAAGCTCGGTATCGCTATTACCTGGGGCTTCTGTTCTGGTCAGGACGCAATTTCCCATCGGCGGCCGAGCAGTGGCGACAGGGCCTGGAGCTCTGCCCTCGAGGACTTCTTCGGTCGAAGCTTCTCGACAGACTCCGGATGCTGGAGACGACGTAAATCCTCTGTCAGAGGGGCCGTTTTTGTCGATGTTTTGGAGGGGGGCGTACGAACATGGCCTTCCTCTGTCTCAATCCACGTCTTTCCATGCGATCCTCGGATCCAGGAGCCAGTCGATCCTTTGTCCGACGAGGTTCCAGTCCGAAGGCTGGAGTCCGGAGTCGTGAAATCGAGCCCGAAGGGCCCTCTTCCGGATCTCCAGACTCCAGACCACGGACTCCGGACTGGAGTCTGAGGAGGTCGTGGCTGATCGTCGTCCTCGTTTTCGTCCTCGTGTCGCCGATGGTCGCGTTCGCCCAGTATCGCGCAGGGGGGGATCACCGCGTGCTCGACGTCGAGCAGGGCGAGTCGGACTCTCTCGACGACGGCTTTGCCGGACCTCGCGTGAAGAGTGTGCTGCAGACCAAGCGGCGTGCCGCTCTGCCCACGAGATTCACCCGCGCGAGCGAAGTCCCACCGCCGCAGCTCCCTTCGTCCGACATGGACGCGAGCAGAATTCCGGACGTCCCCACGAGCGTGCGCGGACGTCTGCTCGCTCTTCCTCCTGCGTCGGGGAGCCCAGGAAAAGCGTTTCCTGTCGCGCCTCCGTCATTGAGGCACGTTGTTGACCCCGTGGTTAGTCGGGTGTTTCCGAGTCTCACCACCGCGACGTACGTGGGGGACGCTCGGTGTCTATCCTGCCACGAGGACAAGAAGGACGATTGGAGACGGTCGGTCTACGGGTTGATTCACTATGCCCGGTCTCTGCCTTCCGCCCGTCGGGGCTGCGAAGGGTGTCACGGTCCCGGCAGCGAGCATCTCGTGAGCGGCGCTGTCGACTGGATCGTCAATCCGTCCAAGGTGGATCACAGGAGTCAAGGACGGATCTGTCTGTCCTGTCACGCCGAGGAGCGACTCGTCCGTCGGAAGGGATGGAGCTTTTCCGGTCACAGAGAATCTCAAACCACTTGCTTGGACTGCCACGTCATCCACCGCCCGAGATACGAGCGGGCACTGGTCGATGAACCCAATCGACTGTGCTATCGATGTCACAGGGACCAAGAGACCTACTTTTCGATGACCAGCCACCATCCGGTCAAGTCGGAGCGTGTCGACGGCCTCCGGTCGAGGCCGGATGGAAAGATCCGTTGCCTCGATTGCCACGAGGTCCACACCGCGAACATACCGAAGAACCTCAAGAACGATCGATCGGACCGTTGTCTCCGATGTCATGCCGAATATCGGGGACCGTTTCTTTTTCAGCACGGAGGACTCGACGTTCTATCGGATGGCTGCATGACGTGTCACCTGCCTCACGGATCGCCCAATCGAAGTCTTCTCGCGAGACCAGATCGGGTCTTGTGTCTGACGTGTCACACGGATCGCGCCACCCACAACGTGACGAGCACATGCTTCGCCGCGGGATGTCACAGTGATATCCACGGTTCCAACCGGAACCGTTGGTTCAATCGGAACATGTCCGTGACCCCGGAGGATATCGGGATCAGCCCCTTGGGAACCGCCATGTACGGCGGGAGGTGAAATCACGACAGGGGTGCGAGAAGCCAGAGAGCGCGAGTCCGGAGGACGCGATCCTTGTGACCATGGAGTGCGCGGTCCGGGGAGCACCGCGACCGCCGGTTCACGGATGGGAAAGCCCGCGTCCATGCGATTACTGTTTCGCCCACCTCGGTCGTGGCCGGATCTCGTCCTCTTGGAGTTCGCTCTGGTGCTCGCCCTTTTCGGGGCCGTTGGCCCCCTTTTCGCAAGCAGGGAGACGCCCACCAACGGGGTCTCGCCGAGCCTCGCGGGAAAAGTCTCGTTGATCTCCCGGTGCACGGATGATTTCACCGGATCACGAGCCGAGTTCGAGAAGGAGTATGTCCTCCCGGGACGGTTGTCTGTCCAGGAACTCGACCTGCTCTTCGATGCTGCCGGGCCCGCAACGGTCGATCTGAGACTCGACTCCGTGGCCGAGAACGATCGGTCGGTAGAGTTCGTCTACAGGGACCTGAGGGCCTATGTCCTCACGTTTTCCTACGCGGACTCGAGTTTCTTCGACCGCCCGGTCGACCAGAGATCCCATCGCAGGACGTACGAGGGAGAGTTCCTCCTGAGGAAGTTCGACGAGTATCCGGTTCGGCTTTTTTGGGAAGCCATCGCGTTCCAGGGCGAGGGAGCGAACAACAGTCGAAACCACGACGTCCATCGGGTTGGTGTATGGGCCGATCTGAACACCGACTTCGGTCAGATCGAAATCGAGATCCCGGTGTTCCGGCTCGAGGATAGTCTCGACCCGCGAAACAACGTGAACGACGCGACGTACAGACTGGGATTCCACCGGTCGCATCGAGACGTCGCCTACTCGCTCACCTGTGCGACCCAGGTCGGCAAGCTGCCTTATTTTCAGGAGAACTACACGTTCCAAGACGCCGGTCTTCAGGTCATGGCATCCAATCTGTTCGGTTTTCACGACCTTGGCGCAGCGCTGCGGCTCGCCTACACGAATCGACCCCGGGACGTGGTCCGGAACCTCCACGTCCAGAACTCTCTCTTGGGCGGACTCACGATCACAATCGTTCCCCTCGAGCGATGTTCGGTCCAGTGCGGGATCGCGAGAAAGACCGCCCGGACTCGCCGACTCAACCCGGACGGGCTCGCCGTACTGGACCGGAATCACATCGCGTCCATTTCCTCGATCGAGAAGGCTTACGGCTACGAGCAGAACGAACCGCTGGCGCTCGAAACCTATGCCAAGGCCTCGTTCAATAAGTGGAATCGATGTTCAGGCCACTACCCCCAAGCGCTCTCTGGAACGAACCCTGTTTTGCTCTCCAAAACGGACCCCCTGGGCTGACAGGTTTCGGGCGGTGAAGAGATCCACTCCGCCCCGGGCCTGACCGGGGC
>Ga0074195_1003716_pt1 | contig 13764 bp, 11 predicted proteins | sample EPASupsiteHSE623_FD_64525 | JGI IMG/M metagenome (GOLD analysis project Ga0074195, IMG submission 64525) | Bioremediated contaminated groundwater from EPA Superfund site, New Mexico - Sample HSE6-23 | ecosystem: Environmental > Aquatic > Deep subsurface > Groundwater > Contaminated ...
AAGAGTTTCTAGTAATGCCCGATCTCTCAAGCCGATAACACTTTTAGTATCAGGCGAACTTAGAAGCCGTGATAATTGTTCCAACTTTAAAAACTTTATTTCCTTATCCGCCTTATCTTTTGCCAGCTTTACTTTTGACGGCGGCAGGGAAGTTATATCTTTTTCCACAAAAAACTCTAAGAGCGCCCGCAGGGCAATCAAGTAGTAGTTTTGAGTGGTTTTTTTAAGGCTTTTTTTGGTCTTAGGATCAACGTGGCGTGATAAGTAGACTTTATACTGCCAAATCTGTTCTGGGGTCAGGGAAGAGGGTTTTAAGCCCTCCTGGCCGGTCTCCAGCAACCAAGAGAAGAACTTCCGGAGGAAGCGAGTATAGTTCTCCTGGGTTTTAGAAGATAAGCCTTTTTCGATTTCACAATAATCAAGGAAGTCAATTAAATATTTAATTATTGGTTTATTTTTTTCCATGTTTTTATTATACCATATTTCCTGACTAGAGGAGGGGAAGGCGCATAAAATACCCCTAATTTACTAGAATTCGGCCTTAACAATGCTTCGCATAATGTATATTAATACACCCATTCTTAAAGAGACTTTAAAGGGGCTTGATCAGCCCCCTTAATACTAAACCAACCGTTTCTTCTCTAATAGCCAATAATTAACCCCATGAGGTGCACTGTAGGATGAAATAATAAAATTATCTTTATAATCAACAGAAAAAATCCGATTGTTGTCAGGCAAAAAACCAAAACTGCTAAAACAAATAAAAATTTAAAAAAACCCTCCATATATTTATAATTTATTTAAAATCAGGATTAATAAAAATCTTATCACCGTAACGTAAATCAATATAATTAGTCTTACTAAAATTATCCTTTATTTTTTCCCTTTTGACAAGTAAAAGCCGCTCTAATTGGGTTCTCTGATCATCTTTAGCGCTAAAATAGACGGCGGGACCGGCTTTAAACTTAACCGTCGCCATATTAAGCTCCTGATCAATAATAATGGTTTCCAGGGTTAATTCACTTTGACCACTAATCTGATTACCCAAATCTAAAATAAAATCCAGATATTCTTTTTTAATATTCAATTTATCTTTATCACCTAAAAAGCTAGTAGTAGATTTATTTTCCAGAATAAAATATTTACTTTTATCCTCCTCACGAACCGCCGGCTCTTTAATAACATAGCCATCAGCTGAGGCGTGAAAAAAACTACCACCCTCTTGAAAAATAAAAGCATAGGGGCGTTCATTAACTTTAATTTCCAGAGTATGGGGCAACTTTTTATTAATCACCACGCCGGCTAAATTGTAAACGGCCATAATTTTCTCAGTCGCCGTCTCTTGATCGAATAAAAAAATATTACTCTCGTGGAAAATCACGACCTGTTTTTTTCCCGTTTGCTGCCAAACTATCTGCTCTAATTCAGCGCTATCAACTCGAGTTAGACCAGTAATCTTTAAATTATTAATTCGCCAGAACTTGGCGCCGAAAAAGAACCAGACCAGAAATAGAATCAACACAAAAATAGCTAGAATTAAACAACGTGTAAAACGTCGACTCTTCCCTTTCTTCTTATGCTGAAAAAAGGGATTTTGCAATTTTTGTCTTTGATAATCTTTCTTAACTCTCTTGTATTTACGTTTTGACGACATTCCTGTATTATTAGCCAATCTATTTAATATTAGCACAATTATTTAACAATTTCCCGACGAATATTACTCTGTAAACGCACTAGAAACTCATAAATGATTATCTGACTTAAACGAGCTAAGTTAACCGCCGAATTAGGCGCTAAGGGGTCAGCCGAGACCACCTTTACTAAATCACCGACGCGCACTTCCCCGCGCTCAATTTCTAAACAGGTTAAATTCATGCATACCCGTCCAGCTATTTTCGCCCAATAATTTTCGGTAGCGCTCTGAATTGAAAGCTGCGCTTGGTTAGACAAACGGCGATCTAACCCTTCAAAGTAGCCAAAAGGAATTATGCCGATTTTTAAAGGTTGTGTCGCGTGATAACTTTCATTGTAAGAAACGCTTTCCCCAGGTAATAAACTCTGAATGGACACGATATGAGAAAAAACCTCTAAAATCGGTTGCAATTCTTGATCGACCTCTGTTTCCCCAATTAAGGGACTATAACCATACAAAGCTAAACCAGGACGATAAGCGGTTAATAGTTTATTATCTAGAGTAAATAGAGCCGCCGAGTTCCCTAGATGTACCCACTGCGGAAAATATCCGGCGGAACGTAGAGTATCTAAAGCCTCAATAAATTTGTCCTCTTGTTCCTGATTAAGAGCTGAAGCTTCCTCGGCCGAAGCCAAATGAGAGCAGAGACCAACAACATCGACTCGATCTAAATACTTTCTGTTCCGCTCTATAAACACAGTTAAGTCTTTAATTCCCTCCCGGTTCATCCCAGAATTGATGAATAAGTGAACCCGAGCCTTTTTCCCATAACGCGAGAGGTATTTGAGGGTTTTTTCGTTATAGACGACAAACTGAGTCCGCTTTAGTTTAGTGTAATGATAAGCTCTTAGGGGCATTTCTCCTAAAATCAAAACTTGACGTTTAAAATAACGATAAACAATTTGCGCTTCAGGATAGGAGTCAACGACCACCAAAGGAACTTCGGTCTTATTTAAAATCTGAGCTATTTCCCTGAGGCCATGGCCATAAGCATTAGCTTTTAGAACGGGGAATATTTCCGCTGTTGGTTGACAACTCTTTAAATAATTAAGATTATTAATCAGTTTGGCTTCACTAATCTCAATTAAATTCAAAGTTTGATATTTTGGTTTTATTAGGCGCCGAAAAAAATGAATCATATTTTAATAATTATTCCGCACTTACCTTCCCCTGCCCCTGATTAAAGCGATCAAACTCTAAATCAGTATTTAAAGAACCGAGAGACCCGCTTATTTCTTCTCCAGTTAAAGCATCCTGCCCATAATAATTAACCCGACTAATCAAAAGGGGAGTCTGGCCAACTTGGTCTCCTTGGGGAGTCAATTGAACCTCAAAACCTAAACGATAACTGTCGCTATTAGCTTTAATATCGCTAACTTTCCAAATTATTTGTCGAGAACCTTCTTGATAACTGAAGTCACCAGCTAATAATGAACGAGTGTCAGTTAATTCAACTCCTTGAGGCAGCCGACCGCTAAAAACCAAATTTTTGATATCACCATCCGCTTTAATCTCCCAAAAAACCCAATAATTGGTAGGAATATCAACAACCGGAGGAACTGGGCCAACTCCTAACTGATCACCCTGGGGGCTAGTATAATAAGCTAAATTTTGGGCCGTCACCCTAATCGCTAAATTTAAAGTCGGCAAAGAAAAATTTTCTGTAAAAGATTGTCCACTCAAGACGTATTGGCTCTCAGCTTGCCAAATAATTTGCCGGGTTTTTTGATTTTTAGCTGAGAAATGGGCCTGCAGAGTAAATTGGCCACTAGTACCCGCCGGTATTTTTTTAATCAACACCTGGTGATTATTGCCAATAACGGCTAAATCGGAATCGATCCCGGAGATACTGGTCAAAACAAAATCTTGATTACTAGATTGTAAAGAAACTTTAATATTCTGTAAATCTTCAGAGCCATTATTCTTAAAACTGATAACTAAAGGCGCACCAGCGGCTAACTTTATGCTTGAGGTAGCGCTGGAAAAGTCTAATTCCAAAGGAGGATTGTTTAAATTAATTTCGGAGTGTTTAACGACACTAAAACTAGGTAAATTGGGTCGATAAAAATGTAAAAGCAAAACTGCCACCGCCAGGATAATAATCAGTAATCCCAAAGAGCAATCAAGAATCAGATGCCAACGATTTTTTGAGTAAAAGCGTTCCCAGCGCTTAGTCCAATGACGATGGAAAAATCTAAACATATATTTATTAATAAAAATTCTTTAAACCAACTAGAATCTCGGCTTGATCATCACTGTTAATATCACTAGCACTCACTTTAATTCCCCCATGAAAATTCTGATCATAAGCGAAAAAGCTTCCTTGAACTTGGCCGCTTTGATTAAAAATTCTTACTTGTGGTCCTCCACCTAAACCAGGTCCTGTAATAATTTCCAGTTCTCCGTCTCCGTCCACATCACCTAAAGCAACATTAACACCTCCTTGAAATTTAGCATCATAAGCTAAAAAACTAGTCTTTAATTCTCCGGCTAAAGAAAAAATCTTTATTCTCGGTTCAGTTCCCTGCCCGGGACCGGTGATAATTTCCAGTTCTCCGTCGCCGTCCACATCACCTAGGGCGACATTAACGCCTCCGCGCAAGTTCTTATCATAAGCAAAAAAACTACTGAGAACCCGACCACTACCGGCAAAGACTCTAACCTGCGGTCCACCACCCGAACCAGCTCCCACTACAAAAATATTAACCTTCTCGGAAGAAAAATCAGCGGCTAAACTTAAATTATTTTTAAATAAATTATAAGGCTTCAGGGTAAGTAAGCGCTTATCATTATGAGTCAAATTAATTTGACCAGCAGCAGCGTTTAAACTTAAACCATTAGCTTCTCCAGAACCACTACCGATTAAAATTACTTCCGCTGTTCCTGGGAAAAAACTAGAATAAGCAAAAAAACCACCTCTGACTTGGCTACCAAACTGATTAAAAATTCGATAAAAATAACCATTAGTAAAAGGGGTATTTAAAATATCTTGATTCCTCTTAATTAAAATTACCCCATCTCGAGACGCTAACTTAAGATAATTAATTCTCTGGCCAGAGTTAATCAGGGGATCTTGATCCCCTTTTAACTTTTCAAATTCCTCTTTAGAAAAGAGGAAGTTTTGCGTTTGATCAGTGGAATTAATTAAAGCAATCCCGTTTTTAAAATCTCGTCGCCATAACCCGGGTTTAATTTCCGAACTTGATCTCGCCAAAAGGTTATAGGGTTGAGAACGAACCGGGCCGAGATCAAAATCATATTCATCATACCACCACGTTTGCCCATGATTGGTCACATCGTAATCATAACTAAAGAAACCATCACCCAAAAGTGTACTAGCTAATCCAAAACGAACGTGACGATAATTTGTTTGGCTCTTATCATAAATATTAATTACCGGTAAGGATGGCTTAGCATTGAGGGTGGGCAATTTAAAATAAGTTTTCATGGATCCACTCCAAGTACCACCGTTTTCCCAAGACGAAGGAAAACTTTCTAACATCATTCCGTTAATAATTCCCTGATAACCATCATAAACTCGACCGTTGCCAATAATGATGAATTCCGGACCAGCTAAAGCCCTAGTTTTAGCCAGCATTTTTTTAAAGCCACTAGACCAAAGCTGATCCGCTTCAGCTCTGCTTTCCACCACACCATCATTATTGAGATCTAAATTACTATTATTAACCCAAGCAACATCACCCCAAGTGTTATCATAGAATACGCCATCCCATAAGCCAGTGGATTGTAATTTGTTAACCACAAACTCTGGTAAATAATCATTAAAACGCTGACCGGAGCTATTTAATAAAGCGCCATCACTAAGATTCAACATCCAGGTTTCTGGCCAATTAGAAATCTTTTGCCCCGCATTATCTTTAAGCCACCAACCTTCAGTAATTTCTTGACGTAACTCTTGACGTAAATAGGCTTGTTGGTAATCATCAATATCCGCAATTATTTCCTGCGAAGTAAGATAGGCTAAAATAATTATTTGAGGATTGAGAGCTCGAATTCTTTCTAGTTGAAGTCGACTATTCTCTTGCACTTCCATATCTAAAATTAGCAGATCCCATTTAGCTAATACCTCCGCTTCGGCATCGGTGATTTCCCAACGTAAAAAATAATTGGCTAACCGAGGATAGCTGGCTGGCAGAACTACTGCCTGAGAAGCTAACGGCCATAACCAAAGACTGACCAGTATTAAGATTCCTAATTTTTTGAAGACGGACATGCAAATTATTTTTCCGGTTTAATAACTTTAAGCCGATGCGGCAGATACGAACGGAGAACTTTAGGGATAATCACCGAACCGTCCGCCTGTTGATTTTGTTCTAAGATCGCTGGTAAGAGGCGGCTAGTGGCTAGCCCGGAAGCATTAAGAGTATGAACAAATTCATTTTTTCCAGTTTCTTTATTTTTATAACGGATACTGCCACGACGGGCTTGATAATCTAAAGCATTAGAAATACTGCTCACTTCTTTAAAGATCCCCATACTAGGGATGAAAATCTCTAAGTCATAGGTTTTAGCCATGGCCGCACTACAGTCCCCCGCCGCTAATTTAGAAACTTGAAAATGTAAGCCTAAACCTTCGACTAACTTCTGGGCATTCTGAACTAGCTCAGCAAACATTTCCCATGATTTTTCGGGTCGAGAAAAAATAAACATTTCTACTTTGTTAAATTGATGACCACGCACCATTCCCCGCTCTTCCTGACGATAAGAACCAGCTTCACGTCTAAAACAAGGTGAATAAGCAAAATATTTAAGCGGCAAATCTTCCAATGGTAAAATTTCTTCCCGGTGATAATTACCGAGCATCATTTCGCTGGTCGCATTAAGACACAAAGCGTCCTGAGTCCAAAAAAGATCATCCCGAAATTTAGGTAGATGACCAGACGTGTAGGCCGATTTCTCGGTTAATAAAAAAGGGGGGATTAAAAACTGATAACCATTTTTGGTATGAAAATCAATAAAATAAGATAACAGTGCCCATTCTAACAAAGCGCCAATACCTTTATAGCACCAGAAACCGCTCCCTGACATTTTAACTGCCCGCTCGTAATCAATTAAACCTAGAGAAGTAGCTAATTCTATATGATCCTTGGGAGTAAAATTGAATTTCGGTGCCTGGCCATAAGTGTAAATTACCTCATTCTTCTCTTTGCCGCCAGCGACTACATCTGGAGCGGGAATATTGGGAAGTGCGGCCAAACGGGTATCTAATTCTTGATTGGTCACGGCTAATTTTTCTTCAACGATTTTTATCTCTTCCCCTAACTTTCTCAGAGAAGCAATCAACTCGGGAGTTGGTTTAGTCTTGGAGCCTTGATTGCGCTCGGCTTTGAGAGTTTCAGTTTTTTCGATTAATACCCGACGTTCATCATCTAACTTAATGATTTTTTCTAAATCAAATTCGGCGGCAGGCATTCTTTTTAATAGCCCCACCTTAACCTCAGTTAAATGATCACGAATGAGTTTAATATCTAACATATATTTAAGTATTAATTTAATCCTTCTACTTAATCAACCACCTCACCACCAAAGGTTTTGAGGAGGTCAGACATTAGGCCGCCGGAAATAGGATTATTCGCTACGGCTGGTCGAGATTGCTGGGAAGTAACAGTGGAGTTAGAAACCGAGTCGAGCTCGGGCATCTCTGGTTCTTTCTCGGGTTGGCGAATTTCTAAAGTTTCATCAATAGTCGAACTGAATGTCAATGGCGAACTAAAAACTTCAGCGAGCGTATTCTCAACAATATTTTTAATCGTTAGATCATTAATCCGATCTTGGTGAAACTTATATTTAAAGACAAGCGCTAAGCAACCCCCCCTAATTTCTTGTGGCTGACAATTTTGTAAAACAAACGATAAGGAATGATTGTATTTTTTTATTTTTACTAAAAATTCTGGCCAGCGAGTCATGATATCAACGGCCGCTAAATAATTAATAATCTGGCCACTAGGCTGATTTTCTAAAGCAACACTTACATCTGGATTACTAGTCTTAGCGACCGAAGAAGTCTGAGTTAAATGAATATTATCTTTTACCCTCACACTACTGGATTCCCGACCACTACTAAGGCCATTAGCAAACGAGCTCGGTTTAATAATCCCAAAACATAATTCAATAATAGCCAGTTCCAGCGGCAACTGTGGAATTAGGGCAGTTTTGTTGTCAGAAGCGACTTCCAGTAAACGCCGCGAGAAATTAATCAGCTGATCCCAGTCTAAATTAGCAGCCACCTGACCTAAACGTTTTTCTAAATTTTCACCTAAATCTAAACCTAAATTATTGGCTAATTCGGGGCTAAGCTTATTTAAAATAATTTGACGCAGTAAATCGATCGTTTCGGTAGTAAAAACCTTAATATTCACTCCACTATCAACTAAATTATTAACTAGCGCCACGGCCTTAGCGGCGTCTTTACGCCCCAGATAGTCAATTAGATCTAAAGCCTCGAGACTATTATAATGCGGCAGCACAAGTTCCGCTTGTTCTAATGTTATTTCCTTATCACCAAGCGAAAAAATCTGTCCTAAAAGGCTTTCCGCATCACGTAAATGTCCACCACTTTTGCGCGCCACCGCTTCTAAGACTTCTTTTGCTACCACAATCTTTTCTTGACTGGCAATATAGGTTAATTTCTTCACGATCTCATTAACACTAATTCTTTTAAAATCAAAGCGTTCGCAACGAGAAATAATTGTTCCAGGCACTTTCTGGATTTCGGTGGTACATAAAATAAAAATTACATAGGCGGGTGGCTCTTCAATAATTTTTAGAAGTGCATTAAAGGCTGAAATCGACAGCATATGCACTTCGTCAATAATAAAGACTTTAAATTTAGCACTGGCCGGCGCTAAACGTGAAAAAGCAATGATATTTTCCCGAACATTATCAACGCCGGTGTTGGAGGCGGCGTCAATTTCAATAATATCTAAATTTTTACCGGCAGTAATGCTGACGCAACTAGCACACTTATTACAAGGCTCAAACTCTCGATCCTTTTTATTCTCACAATTAATGGCTTTAGCGAGAACCCGAGCTAAAGTAGTTTTGCCAACAGCGCGTGGTCCGCAAAAAAGATAAGCCTGAGCCAAGCGGCCAACACTAATCTCATTCTGCAAGGTAATTTTGATATGATTCTGACCAAGAACTTCAGAGAAATTCTGCGGACGATAATCACGATAGAGAGTCGACATAACGGAGAAAAATGAATATTTAAAAATTTATTAACTAAGCTTAGTGCGCCGGCTGATTTCTGCTTCCACTAAACGGGCGTTCTGACCATATTTTAACCGACTTAAGGCTCTAATTTTTGAGGCAATTTCTGGTCTTTCTGTCCCTAATAATGGCCAAATTGTCTTTAATGAAAAAGGTCGAAGAGCGCTATTGTCCACTAATAGTTTAATGTAAGCTGTGCCTTTGTCAATGTTAATAAGATCGTATTCATTAAAGACGGGTTCAAACTCTTTGACTAAGAACTCCGCGTCTTCAGAACCCATCTTAAAACCAACGATTGTTCCGACATTACCGAAAACCGCATCTTTGATTTCGGTGTTCTGCCCTTTAGATAATTGCCCAATATACTGATGAGCGATGATCAGATTTAAGGCATATTTTCTGGCTTCTGATAAAATCTGACAAATAGAGTTAGTGGTAAAATTTTGGAACTCATCAATGTAAAGATAAAAATCTTTACGTTGTTCTTGGGGCAAATCGGTTCGGGATAAAGCGGCCATTAAAATTTTGCCAACTAAGATCATGCCTAATAAATAAGCATTCATCTCCCCCACCAAACCCTTGGGGAGGTCAATTAACAAGATTTTTTGTTTATCCATTACTTCCCGTAAATTAAAAGCACTTTTTTGCTGACCAATAATAGGGCGCATCATGTCGTTGGAGATAAACGAGGTAAGTTTGGAAGTTATATAGGGGACAATATTAGCTAGCGCGGCTTCGCCGCCAGCTTTCTCGGCTTCTTTTTTCCAGAAATCAACAACTGTTTGATTCTTGCAACGATTTAATTTCAAACGCCGGAAATCTTCATCCGCTAAGACCTTGGGGATCTCCATGAGGGTCGAGCCGGACTCGGGATCTTCCATAATTAGAAGCATCGCATTACGCATATACTGTTCAAACATCGGGCCACCGGTAGCGCGCAAATCATAAAGCTTATCAAAAATAACAATCATCTCATTAATCACAAAACTTTTTTGTTCGGGATAACGCGGATCATAGTCTAGCAAATTCAAAGCTAGAGGGCGCTCTAAATCACCCGGAGAAAAAACAATTACATCCTCCGCCCGTTCCGGCGGGATGCGATCTAATATATCAGTAATTAAATCACCATGAGGATCGATAACACAAACCCCTTCCCCGTTCTGAATGTCCTGGATAGCTAAGTTAGCTAATAAGACGGATTTACCAACACCGGATTTACCGATGATATAAGTGTGACGCCTCCGGTCAGCTCTTTTCATTCTAATTTCCTGTTTAACACCGCGATAGACATTCTCTCCTAAACTAATGCCCTCTTTAGGAACAGCCTCGGGAGCCGGAGCGATTTTAGCGGTTAACCATAGGATATTGGGAGTTTCTGTGGTGCTTAAAGGAAAATGGAAAATACTCGCTAATTCTTCACTGTTTAATAAAAAGCTGGCCTTCCCTCGAAAATGACGATAAATAAAATCATTAATAACACGATCAACATTCTTTTTCTTGGCGCGGGAAAAAATATTACCGTAACTAAAATTATTATATTCGGTAAAAGTGCTAACAATGTTTTCAATATATAAATTAGCCTGCTCTTTTGTTTTGGCACAAGCAACTAAGCGAATATTGACATCCAGTCCAGCTTTTAGATTCTTCTCTTCAATGGTCTTAATAATTTCTTCTTCCACGGCTGATAATTTCTTCACTGGAGGAGGATTATTAGGATCGGTGCTCTTTTTCTTAATTGCCAAAACATCGCGCAAAATGTTGAGAGCACGTCCAAAAGAAGTAGTGGCTCGTAATCCTTCAGCGACAGAATTCTTCTGATGAATCTTAGTGACGGCTTGGCGAACTTTACGATGCCAATCGCCCCGCGCACTGCGTACAGTATATTGCACCGCCAGGCTTTCATCTTTACTTAATTTAGATAAAACACTAATGACCGAATTAAAAGGATCGACATCCATTTTTTGATAAGTCTTTAAGGGAAAAATCAAACTCTTGTTAGTTTTTAAATACGCGGCGGCAATCTGACCATTTAGACTAAAGGAGTTATAATCGTCCATTTCTTCAATGACAGCGGCTGGATAATGGGCATGAATTTGCTGCTCGAGATACCGAGCCTCTGATTTGGGCGTAACTACATAAAAAGCAATTCGGCTGCGACTCGCCACGATTTCAAAAGAAAATTGATCTGTTCGACCCAAAAGCCAATGTTTAAAGCTTCTTTGCGCGCGCAAACCACCAATCGCTGCAAAAATAGTTTCCCCTTTAGCAATTTCCTCTTTAATTTGCTGGCTAGTTTCTTCTTTTCTATCATCATGGGGTTTTTCTTTGGGCAGACGGACAAGAAATACTTGATGGGGAAAATAACGGCGATTCGACAAAATAAGACGCAGAATCTGTAGCCCCGTGATGACCAAAAAAGCGCCGACGATTCCCGCGCTAAAAAATGGCCAAAATTCTCCAAAACTTATTAAGGAGGAAGAGTTCATAAATTAAAATTTGTCTTTTATTTGTAGAATCTTATCGGTCTTAATCTTAGCTTCTTGTTCCAAAAAGAATCTATTAACTCCGGGAATTAATTTAAGCCAACGTTTAATTAAATTAATAATTCTACTAACTTTAAAACGAGCCTGACTGAGTAATTGATTAATCTTAGTGGCTGTTTCTTCGCCGCGTTTTTTAAATTCACGCTGCTGTTCCGGTTTCATTTTCAAAAAAACCTCATTCAAGCCCTCGGCGAGAATATTATCAATCGCCGCTAGTCTGAGTTGCTGAATATTAGAAGCGGGCAGAGGAATCGACCCCGATCCCTCCCCTTTTTTTTCAAGAGGTTGGGCTGATTCACGTTGCTTTTCTAAATGGGGGGGAACTTTTTCCGAAAAGCCTTCAGGGCGAACAATTTTCTCCGGTTTCTCTGATCTTAGAGGCGACTTCTCCAAATCTATTTTTTCTATCGATTTGTGTTCCAACATAATAAAGTAATTATTCTGTCGCAATTGCACTTACCGGGCAATTCTCAGCTGCTTCTTTAGCACAAGGCGTAACTTCATTTTTAATAACTTCTGCTTTACCACTGGCGTTAAGCGTAAAAGTCTCTGGGCAGAGACTAACACACATTCCACAACCAATGCATTTATTTTGATCAACTTTTACCATAAAACTTTAATTAGTTTTTTAACTAGTTTTTATGTTGTTATTATACCAAACTTTATGAAAAAATAAAACTGATCAAACGATTATTTTTTTCGCAGAAATTAGGCTCAATTTCCCTTAATTTAACCGCCGCTACTGTTTGGTTGACAATTACCCTGGCTTTTGTTATATTAAAACAATAAAATCTAAGGTAACCCCAAAATGCTAGTCTTCTGGCTAGCATTTTAGGTGTCAATCAACTAATATGGCACATAAGAAAGCCGCCGGATCGACTTCCTTGGGTCGTGAGTCAGAAAGTAAGCGTTTAGGTGTTAAACTGACAGACGGCCAATGGGCGAAAACCGGCGCCATCATTATTCGACAGCGTGGAACTAAATATCATCCTGGCTTAAATGTCAAAAAAGGCGGCGATGATACTCTTTTTGCTATTAAAAGCGGTTTTGTTAAATTTACCACTAAAAAGCTAAGAAAGTTTAATAACACCTTAAAATCTTCGAAGATTGTTAATGTCTTACCCCAAACCGAAGAACAAAAAGTCCAACAAAAAGTCACTCAAAAAGCAGCCTCGATCGCGAGAACGGCTCAAAAAGTAGCTTTAAAGAAAAAATCTGTAGTGAGATCTCAGGCAAAAAAAACTATTAAGAAATAACGGCGATAAAAGTTTAAAGATAAAAAACAGCCCCCTTCTTGGGGGTTGTTTTTTTAACAATTTAATAGCTTCTTATTTTCTTCCCTTGCAAACCTTAACAAATTCAACAAATAGAGGATGTGGCGCTAAAGGTCGAGAGATATATTCGGGATGGAATTGAACACCAATAAAAAAGGGGTGATGAGTAATCTCAACTGCTTCGACAATTTTTCCATCGGGCGAAGTACCGGCAATTTTCAAACCTAAATTCTCGAATATTTCTCGATAATCATTATTAAATTCATAACGATGGCGATGGCGCTCAGAAACTATTTTCTTACTGTGAAACTTCTCATAGGCCAAGGCTAAATGAGTGGTGTCTTTGATCTTACATGGCCAACCGCCTAAACGAATTGTTCCACCATAACCCCTTTCTTTGATTAACTTCTCTTGTCCTGGCATGATATTAATCACTGGATTAGTGGTTTTCGGGTCAACTTCTGCCGAATTAGCATCTTTTAGTCCAGCGACATGACGAGCAAACTCAATCACCGCCATTTGCATCCCATAACAAAGGCCAAAATAGGGTAAATTATTTTCCCGACAGTATTCAATTGTTTTAATCTTCCCTTCAGCACCTCGTCCGCCCCAACCCTGAGGAACAATTACACCATCTAAGCCTTTGAGGATTTTCGCCGATCCTTCTTTCTCCACTTCTTCCGCACTCAGCCAATGGATCTTGGCTTTAACCCTATTATAAGCCGCGGCATGTTTAATAGCTTCAATAACGGAAATATAAGAGTCACCGAGAGAAAAATCTCCTGAGGCAAAATATTTGCCAACAATACCAATATTAACTACCGGACTTTTGGTTTTTGAAGCCGCGACCATTTTCTTCCATTCGTCATTATTACTCTTGTGAACTGGTAGATTTAATTTCTCGAGGATCCGAGCACTTAATTCATCTTTTTCAAAATTAAGAGGAATGTCATAAATCGAATCGACATCAGGAGCGGCGATAACACTATTAACATCAACATTGCAGTTAATAGAGAGCTTCTCT
>Ga0074195_1003717_pt1 | contig 13763 bp, 7 predicted proteins | sample EPASupsiteHSE623_FD_64525 | JGI IMG/M metagenome (GOLD analysis project Ga0074195, IMG submission 64525) | Bioremediated contaminated groundwater from EPA Superfund site, New Mexico - Sample HSE6-23 | ecosystem: Environmental > Aquatic > Deep subsurface > Groundwater > Contaminated ...
ATTAAAGATTCCATAGCGCGTGGTGACTCTAGTCTTTTGGTAAAAGTTTCCGGAATTGGCAAGAAAACCGCGGAACGAGTCGTTCTTGAACTACGTGATAAGATTGATCATTTGACGATTTCCAGTTTTGGAGCAGGCGATGATGGTCAACAAAGTTCAGCCTCGTCAGATGAAATGGACGCATTGATGGCGCTTGGTTATTCAATGCAACAGGCACGAGACGCTTTGCGAGGAGTTGATTCGGGCATTACGGATAGCGGGGAGAGAATTCGGGCGGCGTTGAAGAATGTGTAACGCATAGCGTATATCGTGTAGCGTCAATATTTTCTTCTTTTGATTAAATGATATTTATTAAATATATCAAGCTTATGAGTGCACAAAAATATATTTTACCGGCGGAGAATATTATTCCGTTGGGTGATGATTCGGAGATTCGAAAAAATAATGCGGAGTGGCGGAGGTTTTTGAAAGATGAAGGAATTGATTGGACGGTGGAGATTCAAGGGTTGGGGCCGTCAGATTATCAGAAAAAAGAATTGAAGTTATTATATCCAGAGGCTGATGTTTTTGTGTCACTTGCGATTGCAGCGCATGAAATGGGGCATTGGCGCCAGGGGGAAATTGATGAGCGTTTTTCGCGTGCGGATTTAGGCGCGCCCGATCCTGATGAAGAAAAAGCCAAGCAATTTAGTTATGAAATTGAAGCCGATGCCTGGGAGAGAGGCGTAAAGCGAACTGAAAAATATTTTGGTCCTTGGCGAGAAAAATTCATAGCTTATAAAAACAAAGGTAAATTTTCCGATTTTAATTCATTGGATGAATTTGTAGATTATGTTGGGGGAATAATTTTGGAGACTTCTCGTTTTAGTCGTGATTTGGAGGGGAAAACTGATCAGGCTAGCACAAAACAATATGCTGATTGGATTAAAGATAATCAAATAATGAATGATTTTTTCTTTAATCAAGAAAGATGGCATACCGGTGAAATAATTAATAAAGCTGAGATCGAAGAAGTGATAAAAAAAGTCGCGGCTGATACCGCCGAGGAGATTTATTAAAATGAAATTAATCGAAATTGAAAATAAAGAAAATTATAACAAGCTCGTTAAAGCGCAAGCGGGGAGCCAGTTTTTGCAGTCCTGGGAATGGGGAGATTTTTTGATGGAAAGTGACGAGCTGGTTCATCGTTATGCTTTGTGGAATGAACAGGGGACTTATGATACTGTTTTTAGTTTAATTCAGAAACCTTTAGGTTTGGGCTTTTCTTATTATTATTTATCACGCGCCGACTTGGGGCATGATAAAAAAGAAATCCAATTTATTTTTGATGAGATAAAAAAAATTGGTCGTAATGAAAAAGTTGTATTTTTACGTTTTGAACCTCTCTCAAAATTTAAAATCGCTGATTGGAAAGCTAAAATCACCAAAACAATCGATGTCCAGCCATCACAGACTCTCATTTTAGATTTGCGAAAAAGCGAGGATGAACTACTTCAAGACATGCATCAAAAGACTCGCTATAATATTCGTTTAGCTGACAAAAAAGGCGTAGAAGTGATGGCGGTAGCGCATCAAGATATTGATAAAGAGTTTGAAAATTTTTGGAATTTAATGCGTATTACCAAAGAGAGAGATGCTTTTCGAATTCATGACCGGGAACATTATCGCGAAATGCTTAAAATTGGTTTTATTAAATTATATTTGGCGAAATATAATGATCAGGTTTTAGCGGCGGCTATTGTATCTTTTTTTGGTGATACTGCCACCTATATTCATGGTGCTTCATCCAGCGAAATGCGGAGCCTGATGGCGCCCTATTTATTGCAATGGGAAATGATTAAAGCAGCCAAAGGACGCGGTTGTCGCTATTATGATTTTTATGGAATAGACGAAAACAAATGGCCAGGAGTAACCCGCTTTAAACTTGGATTTGGTGGTGACCGGAAAATTTATCCCGGTACTTACGATTTGCGCTTCAATAAATTTGGCTATTGTATTTATAAATTTTTACGCGCGCTTCGTCGTAGTCGTTTGTTTAAAAAATAATATGGCGCAGCACAAAGTTTGGGAAGAGGAGTATCGTAATCCGCAGTTCATGTCTTGCGATTTGGAACCGCAAAAGTTCATGACCAGGTTTTATAAGTTTTTGAAAAAAGCTGATTATAATGTTTCTGGAAAGAAAGTTTTGGATCTTGGGTGCGGCACCGGGCGCAACGCCAATTATTTTGCGCGTTTGGGGGCGACTGTCGAGGCGATTGATATTGCGGAAAGCGCTTTGAAAATTGGTCGTCATCAGGCGCGAAGAGAAAATATGGCGGTTAATTATACAGTGGCAAATATTGGTGCCAAATTAAATTTCCCCAAACAAAGCTTTGATATTGTGATCGATGCGACCGCTTCCAATTCTCTCAACGAAATCGAGCGAGAAATTTACTTGGCGGAAGTGGCGAGAGTTTTAAAGAGCGATGGCTATTTTTTTGTCCGAGCTCTTTGCTTGGATGGCGATCAAAATGCCAAGAAATTATTAAAACTTTTTCCGGGTAAAGAAAAAGATACCTATGTGATGCCGGGGGTAAATTTGGTTGAAAGAGTATTTAGTGAAAAAGATTTTCGAGAAACTTATGGCGAGTATTTTGAAATTATTAATTTAGAAAAAGAAAATGGTTACACCAGTTTTGGGGGACAGAGCTATAAGCGGAATTTTTGGGTAGCATATTTTAAATTAAGAATTAAGAATTAAGAATTAAAAATAAATTAGAGGCGCGAAAATTTTTAAAGGTTAAATGTCAATTGTTAAAAGTTAATTGTCAAATACATGCAAAAATATTTAAATAAAATTAAAAAATTAATTCCCAAGAAGCTTTTTAAAGCTTTGCAGCCGGTTTATCATTTTTTGCTTTCCGGAGTTTCGGCTGTGGTTTATGGTAGACCGAGTGATGAATTGATTGTTATTGGGGTTACCGGTACCACTGGCAAGACAACAACGGTTTATTTGATTGCCAAGATGTTGCAGTCTTGTGGTTATAAAGTTGGTTATACTTCAACGGCGATGTTTCATGATGGCGAGAAGGAATGGATTAATGACAAGAAGATGACCATGCTTGGTCGTTTCTTTACGCAAAAAATTATGCGTACGATGGTTAAAAATGGCTGCCATTTTGCGATTATTGAAACTTCTTCCGAGGGGATCCGCCAGTTCCGTCATCAGTTTATTAATTATGATATCTTGGTTTTTACTGGTTTGTATCCCGAGCATATTGAATCGCATGGAAGTTTTGAAAAATATCGTCAAGCCAAGGAAAAACTTTTTGCGCATCTGAAAACTTGTTCAACCAAATATGTCAGTGAGGATTGGCGAGTAATAAAGCCACAATCTGAGTTGCAAAAGACAGAGCTAAAAAGAATTAAAAAAACCACAGTGATTAATGCTGATGATGAGAACGCCCACTATTTCACCGCCTATAGTTGTGAGGAAAGAGTTTTATTGACAAAGAATAAGCATAATCCTTTGATCAAGGGCAAAGATCGTCTGTTGGTATATGGCAATATCGAAGCCAGTCGTCTTGGAACAAGCTTTGAATTGCAGAATGAAAAAATTTATTTAGCTCTCTTGGGGGCTTTTAATGTGACGAATGCGATGTTTGCAATTGGCGTCGGAAGCGCCTTGGGTTTGGATCGAAAGAAGCTTTATGATTCTTTGGCAAAAATAAATGGCGTTCCCGGACGTTTGGAAAAAATCGAAACCGGTCAAGATTTTACGGTGATTGTTGATTATGCTTTTGAGCCGAAAGCTTTGAAGAAATTATTTGAAACTATTAGTTTATTTCCACATAACCGCGTGATTAGCGTGATTGGCTCGGCTGGTGGTGGGCGAGATATTGCGCGCCGACCAAAATTAGGAGAGATTTCTGGCACAGAAGCGGATATTGTCATTGTTACCAATGAAGATCCTTATGACGATGATCCAAAAACAATTATTGATCAAGTATCGCTAGGAGCAGAAAAAGCTGGTAAAAAATTAAATGATAACCTGTACAAAATTTTAGATCGGCGGCAGGCAATTATCAAGGCGATAGACTTAGCCCGCCCGGATGATATTGTCTTGATTACTGGTAAAGGGAGCGAGCAAGCGATCTGTGTTGCCGACGGAAAGATGATTCCTTGGGATGATCGACAAGAGGCGAGAGAGGCGATAAAAAAGAAAAGTGATTAGTTTAAAGCTCAGTTTTAAATAAAACTGAGCTTTTATTTCTTTGCTATTACTGCGGGTTGGATATTTTATCAACAAATTATCTCTCCACTGTCATTTCCGCGAAGGCGGGAATCCAGAGTAAATTAGTATAAGCATTAATAATTCTATAAACCAAATAAAATTAACTTTAAGTGTCTAGTAATTATTTAAATTTTTTCTAAGCAACCCTGGATTCCCGCCTTCGCGGAAATGACAGTGAAACGGAATTTGTCAGCGAGTCATTTAGTATCTATGCGGATGGCATTGGAAGATCTTATTAATATTTACAATTGGTAATTGTTGAGTAAAATCATTAAATTATGAAAAATTTTAAATTTATTTTATTATCAATAGCTTGTTTGTTTATAATTTCTTTTGTTTTTGTTAGTTTTTTTGAAAAAGAAGTAGTGAGGCCGTTAGTTGGTTTTGAATCGGGGGCGGTTTCGCTAAACGAAAAGATTGTTTTAGCTTTTTTGCAAAAATTTCCTACTTGGAGTAAAGATGATATAGACGTAAAAGTATTTGAGGAGCGTGACACTTTTGCCAGGGGTGATATTCTTTTTCGAAAGAGTGCAAACCTTGCTCATTGGTTTGCTGTAAAATCAGGTGAGAAATGGGAAATAGTCAGCTACGATGTCGATTATTTTGGAATTTGTCAGGACTTTCAAAAATATCAGTTTCCATTGGAAATGATTCCTGATTGTTGGGACATGGAAAAGAAAATTATCGTGAACACCAGTAATCCGCAGCTTTATTATCACGGACTTACAATAGATGACAAAGAGGCATTGAAAAAAGCCTTTTTGAAATTTGTAAATAATGACCAATATTCTTTAGCGGATTTAAATATAAAGTTTAGTAGAATTGATGGTAAATACCTGCAAGGGGCTATTCTTTTTTCCGGGGTTGATAATTATAGCGCTTCACATTTTTTTGCGGTTAAGGATCTAGAAGAATGGCGAGTGCTTTATTATGGGCAAGAAAACCCGCCATGTGAAAATAAACGGGGTTATAAATTCCCTAAAGACATGATTTCTAATTGTTGGAATGGTAAGGAGTGGGTGGAAAATTAAAATAATTGCTTGTTAATATCAAAATATTTCGCTAAAATAGCATAAATACACCTGTTAAAAACTCCTCTTGACAGTTTATAATCGGTTTGGTAATATTAAAAAGTGCATTATTTGACAAATACATAGAAATATTTAGAAATATTTATTGTGAAATTCCAGAAAATTGTCAAATGATTTGCTTGAATATAACAAGAATTTATATAGTGTTCTGAACGATTAATAGTCCGATTGCTCATATTTTATTGTACCGGTTTCCGAATAATAGCCAAAAATCTCCATGCGTTAATATATTTAAATTAATTTTGGTGATCAAAAGAACCCTTAATTAATCCAACATTGCCCTTGATCCTTGCATGATCAGGGGTGTTTACTCAGTCCTCATTGAGGTATTGAGGTTTTTTTGTATCTAAAAGAATCTGAACATTTTTGCAATATTAGCGTTTTTAAGAAATTATATAGTTAACTAATAATTTGAAAATATATATGGCGGAAAAAACAACCAGTTTAGCACCACGAAAATTCTTTACCGATTTTCGTGCAATTATGCCAATGCCAGCACTAATTGAAGTTCAAAAGAACTCTTACAATTGGTTCTTGGAAGAAGGTTTGGCAGATTTGTTTGACGAAATTTCTCCGATTACCGACTTTATCGGTCGTGATTTGGAGTTATATTTCGAAGATTATTATTTAGATGAACCGAAGTTCAACGAAGTCGAAAGCCGAAAGAAGAACATTACTTATGAAGCGCCTTTGCGCGTAAAAGTTCGTCTTCACAACAAGCGCACTGGCCAAGATACTACTCAAGAAGTATTTTTGGGTGATTTTCCTTTGATGACCGATAACGGAACTTTTATCGTTAACGGGATTGAAAGAGTCGTCGTTTCTCAGTTGATTCGTAGTGCCGGTGTAATCTTTACTTCGGAATTTATCAAAGGCCGAAAATTTTACGGTGCAAAAATTATTCCAAATCGTGGGGCTTGGTTGGAAATTGAAACTGATGGCAATGGCGTTATTTGGGTAAGAATTGATCGAAAGAGAAAAGTGGCAGTAACTTCTTTGTTGCGTGCTTTTGGCGTAGCGACTGATGAAGAAATCATTGAATTATTTAAGGGGGTTGATGCTCCGCGTAATAGTGGTGAATCAACTTTTATTGAAGCAACGATTGCGAAAGACTTGGCCAAGAATGAAGCGGAAGGTTTGAAAGAAGTATATAAGAGAATTCGTCCGGGTGATTTGGCAACCACTGATAACGCTCGTCAATTGATTCATTCAATGTTTTTCCGTTTTGACCGTTATGACTTTGATCGCGTTGGTCGTTATAAATTGAATCGCAAATTTGGTTTTGATATTCCTAACAATAAAGAAACCAGAATTTTACGCGTGGAAGATTTGGTAGAAATTATTAAAGAAGTTATCAATTTGAATATTTCTCAAGGCAGTGAAGATGATATCGATCACTTGGGCAACCGCCGGGTGCGCGCTATCGGAGAATTGATTCAAAATAAATTCCGAGTTGGTTTGGCCCGTATGGAAAGAATCATCAAAGATCGTATGAGTACGGCTGACATCGCTTCATTGACTCCAAATAAATTGGTTAACTCTCGTCCGGTAATCAGTATTGTGAAGGAATTTTTTATGTCTTCACAGTTGTCACAGTTCATGGATCAAACTAATCCTTTGGCGGAATTGGAACACAAACGAAGATTATCAGCGATGGGTCCAGGTGGTTTGACTCGTGAAAGAGCTGGCTTTGATGTTCGTGACGTACACGCGACTCACTATGGACGTATTTGTCCGATTGCGACTCCGGAAGGTCCGAATATCGGTTTGGTCGGTCACTTGGCTAGTTATTCCAAATTAAATAAATACGGATTTTTGGAAGTGCCATATCGACGCGTGCTTCATGATATTGAAAATGATCCAAAATTAACCGAAGGAAAAATTGCTCGGGAAGATATTTTTGAAGCGAAAGCGGAAGGCAAAGCTAAAATTATCGTTAAGGCCGGGGAAAGAATTACCGACAAATTGGCGAAAGAATTACAAGAAAAAGCGGGCAAGATTCTTGTTCCGATTAAGCCGGTAGTGACTGATCAAGTTGACTACTTGGATGCTTTTGAAGAAGAAAAATATATTTCTACCGCGGCGACTACACCGATTGATAGTAATGGCCATTTTTTGGTAAATCGTTGCGAAGTAAGAAAATACGGAAAACCGACCGAAGAAGATATTGAAAAGCTTGATTATATCGGTATTGCCGCTAACCAAATTATTTCGATTGCGACTTCTTTGATTCCTTTCATGGAACACGATGACGGACAACGCGCTTTGATGGGAACAAACATGCAACGTCAAGCGGTGCCGTTGGTTCGGGCTGAAGCGCCGATTGTCGGTACTGGTATGGAAGCGCGCGCAGCGATTGACTCAGGACACGTGATTATCGCTCCGGAAGACGGGGAAATTACAAAGGCAGATGCTTTAAATATTGAAATGCGCAATAAAGACGGCAAGGCAATTTCTTTTGCTTTGACCAAGTTTTTACGTTCTAACGCGCAAACTTGTATCAATCAAAGACCGATTATCAATGTCGGTGACAAAGTTAAGAAAGGTGATGTGTTGACCGACGGTCCGGCGATTGATAAAGGTGAATTGGCTTTAGGTCGTAACGTTTTGGTCGCTTTTATGACTTGGGAAGGTTATAACTTTGAAGACGCGATTATCATCTCGGAGCGTTTGGTAGAAAATGATGTTTATTCCTCAATTCATATTGAAGACTATACGATTGATGTTCGTGATACCAAGCTTGGTCCGGAATTGATTACCAGTGATATCCCTAATATTTCTGAAGAAAAATTAAAAGATCTTGATGAACGCGGTGTAGTTCGCATCGGTGCGGAAGTTTCTTCTGGTGATATCTTGGTCGGTAAAATTACCCCGAAAGGTGAAACCGAACTATCAGCGGAAGAAAAATTGTTACGCGCGATTTTTGGTGAAAAGGCGAAAGATGTTCGTGATTCATCTTTGTATCTGGAACATGGTGAACACGGTAAAGTAATTGATGTGAAAGTTTTCTCACGTGAAGATGGCGATCGTTTGTCTGCGGGAGTTTTGCAATCTATTCAAGTTACCGTGGCGAATTTGCGCAAGATCCAATCAGGTGACAAGATGGCCGGTCGTCATGGTAACAAGGGTGTTATTTCCAAGATCGTTAAAGTGGAAGATATGCCATATTTGGAAGATGGAACACCCGTTGATATTATTTTGTCTCCTTTGGGTATTATTTCTCGTATGAACTTGGGGCAGTTGCTCGAAACTCATCTTGGCTTTGCTGCTAAGCGTTTGGGTTACAAGATCGCGACTCCGGTTTTGAACGGTGTTACCGAAGAACAAATTAAAGAAGAATTAATCAAAGCTGGTCTGCCGGAAGATGGGAAGGTCGTACTTTATGATGGTAAAACCGGTGAAGCTTTTGATAATAAAATTACCGTTGGTTATAAGTACATGCTTAAATTGAATCACATGGTTGATGACAAGATTCACCAACGTTCAATTGGTCCATACTCCTTGATTACCCAACAACCTTTGGGTGGTAAGGCACAATTTGGTGGCCAAAGATTCGGAGAAATGGAAGTTTGGGCGCTGGAAGCTTATGGCGCGGCGCACTGCTTGCAGGAAATTTTGACAATTAAATCCGATGACGTGACTGGTCGCTCAAAAGCGTATGAATCAATCATCAAAGGTGAAACAATCCGCAAATTGAACGTTCCGGAATCATTCAACGTTTTGGTCAGAGAAATGAAGGGCTTATGTTTGGATGTTGCTTTATTAGGTGGGACAAGCGAATTACTTGAAGAAGAAAAAGAAAGTGAAAGCAAACTGACAGAAGAAATTAAAAAAGAAGAAGCGGATTTGATTGTCCCGGTAGCCGAAGAAATCGAAGAGGGGATGATTGAAGAAGGCGCTTCGGAAGAAGAATAGATTCATTAATATTATTTAATTTAAACATATGCTTAATCCAATAAAAACAACTGATTTCGACGCTATCAAGTTGAAGTTGGCTTCTCCGGAAGACATCTTAGCTTGGTCGCATGGCGAAGTCACTAAGCCGGAAACAATCAACTACCGCACTCAAAAGCCGGAAAAGGATGGTTTATTTTGCGAAAAGATTTTTGGTCCTTCTAAAGATTGGGAATGTTATTGCGGCAAATACAAAAAAATTCGCTACAAAGGAATTGTCTGCGATAAGTGCGGCGTTGAAGTAACCCGCAGCATCGTGCGTCGTGAACGCATGGGACATATTTCTTTGGAAACTCCTTGTACTCATATCTGGTTCTTACGTGGTTTGTCCTCAAAAATCGGTTTGATTTTGGGTCTTTCCATGCAAGCCTTGGAAAAAATCGTTTATTTCGCGAGTTTTATCGTGACTGATGTTGATGAAGATTTGAAGAATGCCACGATTGAACAAATCAAGAGTGAATATAAACAAAAAAAGAAATCAATTGAAAACGATTTTGCTAATCAGGCTAATGAAATTCGCAAACGCAAAAGCAAGCTTATTCAAGATGGGATGAGCGCTGATGAAGCGGACGAAGAAATCAAACGAGAAATTGATTCACTGGAAAAAGTAAAGACCGAGAAAAATGAAAATTTAAATGAAGCTTTTGAACAAGCGCAAAAAGAATTGAAAGAATTGAAACCGCTTTTGATTATTTCGGAAAATATTTATCAGAATTTAAGTTTGAAGTATGGTCATATTTTCCAAGCGGGGATTGGCGCAGAAGCGATACGCGGTCTTTTGGAACGTATTGATCTTGGTGAAACTATCAAGGCTTTGGAATTGGAATTGACTGATGCGATTGATTCTAAAAAAGAAAAAATTACTCGTCGTTTGAAACTATTCAAGAGCTTACGTGCGAATGATATACGTCCAGAATGGATGGTCTTGTCTCAGATTCCGGTTATTCCTCCCGATTTGCGACCGATGGTTGCTTTGGACGGTGGACGTTTTGCAACTTCTGATTTGAACGATTTGTATCGTCGGGTGATTAATCGCAATAATCGTTTGAAACAATTGGTTGAATTAAATGCACCGGAAGTTATTTGTCGCAACGAAAAACGTATGTTGCAAGAAGCGGTTGACGCTTTGATCGACAACTCGGCTCGCCATGGAAAAACCGTGGTGGCTTCAACTGGCCAAAAACGCATGTTGAAATCATTGGCAGATTCTCTAAAGGGTAAGCAGGGACGTTTCCGTCAAAACTTGCTTGGTAAAAGAATTGACTATTCCGGACGCAGCGTTATCGTGGTGAATCCGAATTTGAATCTTGATCAATGCGGTTTGCCGAAAATTATGGCTTTGGAATTATTTAAGCCGTTTGTCATCAGCAAATTGATTGAAAGAGAAGTCGTCCATAATGTTCGCAGTGCTTCACGTTTTATTGAAACTGGGGCAGATGTAGTTTGGGATATTTTGGAAGAAATTATTTTGGATGCTTACGTTCTCTTGAACCGCGCTCCGACCTTGCACCGTTTGGGTATTCAGGCTTTCAAGCCTTCATTGATTGAAGGTAAGGCTATTCAAATTCATCCTTTGGTTTGTAGCGCTTTTAACGCTGACTTTGATGGTGACCAAATGGCCGTGCACGTTCCTTTGACCAAAGAAGCTCGGGAAGAAGCGGCTAATATTATGTTGTCTTCAAAAAACATTTTGAAGCCGGCAACTGGTGATCCAGTAGTTGCGCCGAGTCAAGACATCGTTTGGGGTACTTTCTATATTACCAAAGAAGAAAATGATCAAAACAAGGAAGATAAAGATTTGAAATATTTCAGCACAGAAGATGAGGCTAAGTATGCTTATGAATCAAAGATGATTGATTTGCATGATCCGATTAAGGTGCGGATTCGCGAAGGCGAATTGATTCGCACCACAGTTGGTCGGGTGATTTTCAACGATTTGTTGCCAGAAAAACTTCGCTTCGTTAATCAAGTGGTTGATAAAGGCAAGTTGAAGAACTTGGTACGTGAATGTTTCCGTTTCTACGATATTGATCAAACAGTTAAATTTATCGATCGACTCAAAGAAAAGAGTTTTGCTTTCATTACTAAATCTGGTTTGTCATGGGGAATGGGCGATTTGGCGCAATTTGATGAAAAAGACGAATTGTTAGATAAGACTCAAGCGATGATCAATCAAATCCAAGAACAATACGAAGAAGGTCTTTTGACTGATTCGGAACGTTATGCCAAGGTTATTGAACTTTGGACAAATGCCAAAGAAAAGGTTACAGAAATTTGTAAGACCGGTTTAGATAAGCATGGTCCAGTTTATTCGATGATCGAATCTGGCGCTCGCGGTTCTTGGGCACAGTTGACTCAGATTTTGGGTATGAAAGGTTTGGTGACTTCACCGTCTGGTGATATTATCGAATTGCCGGTAAAAGGAAACTTTAAACGTGGTTTCGGAGTTTTGGAATATTTTATTTCAACTCACGGTGTGCGTAAAGGTTTGTCTGATACTGCTTTGCGTACCGCTAACGCTGGTTATTTGACTCGACGTTTAGTGGACGTAGCTCAAGATGTGATTGTTACTCATGATGATTGTGGTGATGATGAAGGTTTGATTATTACCAAAGAAGAAAGCGAAGAAATGGGAACTGATATCTTGAAGCGGATTTTGGGTCGTTATCTTGCCGGTGATTTGTGCAATGCCAAAGGTAAAGTTTTGGTCGCCAAGGGAGAATTGGTCACTGAAGATACGATTGAAAAGATTAAAAAAGAAGATATCATTGAAGCAAAAATCCGTTCAGTTTTGAGCTGTCGTGTTGAAAGAGGTGTTTGTACTAAATGTTATGGTTGGGATTTGAGCTACAACAAATTGGTTAAACTTGGTACAGCTGTTGGAACAATTGCGGCGCAATCAATCGGTGAACCGGGTACACAGTTGACCATGAGAACTTTCCATAGCGGTGGTGTGGCCGGGGCTGATGATATCACCCAAGGTTTGCCGCGTGTGGAAGAAATCTTTGAAGTTCGTTCACCAAAACGCAAAGCGATTATTGCTGATGTTGATGGTAAAATTTCTATTGAGATTGGCGAAAGAACTATCGAAGATGAAAGCGGAAAAGTTTTGGTCAGAAATACCAATTCAAAAGTTTTGAAGATTAATTATAACGGTCCATCAACCGAAAAATACAGTATCAGTGAATCATTGAAAGAAGTCAAAGCGAAAGCGGAAAACAAAGCGGCGGTGACTGAAAAGGATGTAAAAATCTTGGTCAATGATGGTGATAAGATTGAGGCTGGTACCGTTTTGTACAAGATTGCTAACGAAGACTTTAAAGCGGTTCGCGGTGGTGAAGTGGTTATCGAAAAGAAGATTATTAAGGTTTCTTCTGATATTAACAAGGCTAAAGAATTTATCGTACCAAAAGGAACAGCTATCTTGGTGCAAGAAGGGGACATGGTTGAAAAAGGTACTCAATTGACTGATGGTAGTGTTGATTTGCAACAATTGTACAAGATGAAAGATAAGCTTAGCGCTCAACGTTACATTATTCGTGAAATTCAAAATGTCTATTCTTCACAAGGTCAACCTTTGAATGATAAGCATATTGAAATTATTGCGAAGCAAATGTTCTCACGCTTTTTGATTAAAGATGCCGGTGATACCGATTTATTGCCAGGTGAAGTAGTTGAAAATTCGGTTTTGATGCGCGCTAATAAAGGGGTGAGCAAACCGGTTTCTGCAGATCGTTTATTGATGGGTATTACTAAAGCATCATTATCAACTGACAGCTTCTTGTCTGCTGCCTCCTTCCAAGAAACCGCTCGGGTTTTGATTGAAGCCGCGGTTAACGGTAAGATCGACTATTTGGAAGGCTTAAAAGAAAACGTGATTATTGGTCGCTTGATTCCAGCTGGTACTGGTTATAAAGGGAACAAAGAGAGAGAAGATTATTCAGAATCAAAATAAGACTCTATATAAAAAAGCATCCGGTTTTTAACCGGATGCTTTTTTATATTTTTGTCATTGCGAGGAGTAGGGCGACAAAGCAATCCCGGGATTGCTTTGTCGTTCGTTTTACTCACTCCTCGCAATGACGATATGAGGAGGTTTTTAACTTTTTAAATTATACTTCTTAATATTCTCATCAGCAATTTTCTGGATATATTCAATTTGTTTTTTACCCAGAGGAGTTTTATTCAGATGAGAAAAGCGTCCTTGGACTTTCAAATATTCTTCAACTTTTGGATAATTGGCGGGGATTTTCATTACTTTGACCAGTTCGCCATTGACGTATTCCAAGAGGGGATAGATACCGGTTTGCGCAGCGAGACGAGCGACTTGCATCGCTTGGTCATTTTGTAGGCCCCAGCCGGGAATACAGGGGGTGAGAATTTGTATATAGCTTGGTCCTTCAATCTCTAGAGCTTTTTTCACTTTAGCTTGGATATCGGCAATA
>Ga0074195_1003718_pt1 | contig 13763 bp, 10 predicted proteins | sample EPASupsiteHSE623_FD_64525 | JGI IMG/M metagenome (GOLD analysis project Ga0074195, IMG submission 64525) | Bioremediated contaminated groundwater from EPA Superfund site, New Mexico - Sample HSE6-23 | ecosystem: Environmental > Aquatic > Deep subsurface > Groundwater > Contaminated ...
CCGGATTGCCCGGGCCGCCCCGATATGGTCGGGGTGGGAGTGCGTCAGGATGACCAGCGAAATCTCCGCAGGGTCGCGGCCAATGGACCGGATATAATCGAAGATCCTTGTCTTACAGCCTGCCACACCCGTGTCAATGAGGGTGATGGTCTCGCCCGCGATGAGATACGAGTACACGAAACGGTCGAGAGCGATGCCGGGTGCAACCGGGACCTGGAACGGATGCCGGAGTGCATGGATAGCGGGGGTGATCTGCATGTGAGCTCCTGTGTGCCGGAATATGGGGCGGGAAAAGGTATATCCATCGCGGAGTATACCTACTGTTTCCGGTGCAGGCGCCTATAGAACCGCTTTAATATTTACACGACCTCGTTTCGTAGTACAATGCGACCCCCTGATCTCGAGTTTGGAGCCGATGACAAGCCCCCGCTTGCCACGATGTTCCTGCTCGGCCTGCAGCACACGGGGATTGTCGCGACCGCCTTTGTCTTCCCGATCCTTGTTGCCCGGGCTGCGGGTCTCGAGGCCGGCGCTGCCGCCTTTTTTGTCTCGATGTCGATGCTCGCCATCATCCTGAACCTGGTGATGCTGATCGGTGTGAAACAGCGAATCACGGCAACCCTCGATACGGCAGGAAGGATTTCCGATCAGGTATTCACCCTTATGGAACGGCAGGGCGAGGCCTGGGCTGCGAGAGGCGAGGTTATCCACCGTATGGCGATGGCCCTTACGCAGGTCTGCGAACTTGTCACTGATGAGGCGCGGACCTCCGGCCCGGTGACGGTTGCGGTCTCGTTCGATGAGTATAACCTTGATGCGGAAGTCTCGTACACCGGCACCCTCCTCCCGCTTCCTGAAAAACGCCCGAGCGAAGAGGACATTCTCAACGATCCTTCCGCGATGCTCCTGCTCGGGGGTTATCTCGTCCGTTCGCAAGCGGACCGGGCGAGTTCTTCTGCATCGGGCGGGCTGGCAGTGCTGAAAATTCATATGGAGCACTGAGGACATGTGCTATAATGAAATGAGAAAAATTTACGGATATAATGTGGGATGGCCAGCGAAAAAATCGTGATGATTTTAGTATCTTGGTTAACAAAAGAGTTTCACCCTCCGAAATGTGGATACAAAAACGATCCGGTATTATTCAACGCCAACACTGGACAATAGGGCTCTCTAAATGCAAATTTCAACTATTTTCTCAAATTAAAAAGGCTTAAAAATAAAATCAGAATTTATATATAAAATTAACTCCGTTTTTACCTATGGTCTAAATGAAGAACAATAGTAATTTATTTCTTATTTCGGGATGCATGATCCTGATTCTTGTATGTGCGATTATATCTGTAGGATGCACATCCAATGCAACTCCCGTAAAAAGTGATTCCCCATCCGCATCCACATCTGCGGTACCAGTTTCCACGCCCCTGGCTCCTGCAGCTCCCATCACAACCAACACTCCGGTGTCAACAATTAATATACCCTTGACCACAGCTAGTCTTTCGAATGGCATGATAATTTCATACCCCGCTAACTGGGAAAAGCAAGAACTATCAGAAACCTCGTTGCGGGAGTATGGTCGGGTAACTACTAATATTGCCAATTTTTTCTCTCCCTCGGAAACCGGTTACACTACATTAAGTATTGATGTTGACCCTCAAGCAGTGGTAGGTGAAGACGAGAGTGACCGTTATTTTAATCTGGCAACAGTTGAAATTCAAAAATCTTTAGGAACAATCGATATAACACGTCATCAACAACAAGGGCCAGGGTATAAGGGTCCATCAGAATGTCAAGATTGCAAAGTTTATAATCTTGAATTTAATTCGAAAGTCGGGGCGCGGTGGTACCAGTTTATCAATGCTGATGGGACATTCATTGTTATAACAATGAAAAACCCAATATCATCTCACACTGATTTGATCGAAATGCTTTCATCAATTAAAATTCCACCCCCTCTAAAGCAAAAACAACGATAAGAATTACTTTTTTTAAACTAATTGGACTTACGTGATTAGATCAACTAGAAAATGGATGCCGAATCTACGAGGATTAAATGACTATCAGATTTCTGACTGGACAAAAAAGCATGACGCAGCAGAATGTTGAATTCCCCTTTTCAATATGTACCTAGATTAAGAAACACAGTTAACGAGAGAAAACATAGGTTCTCCAGAATGCATCTCTACGTTATAAAATTTTTCTATTTACTGATCCTGAACGGAATTAGAACCGGCGATCTCTGCAATTTTTTCCAATGTATAACACTGGGACTCCAGTCGGCATCCCCTCACAGGAATTGATGAATGAAAAAGTGTGTTTTATCAGATTCCACATCACCGCTTACTGCTTCACATTAAAATATAATGTCGAAGAAATCCCACTTTTTCCTGCACTATTGTACGCGTACATATCCCAGCAATATTTCTCCCCGACTTCTAAGGTATTGTCAGGAATCGTAAACGATGTTCCTAATATATTCTCTTTACTATATACGATATTGTCAGACCGGTAAGGAGATTTGCTAATCGTAAGAGAATAGTACTCTGCTTGATCTGTCGATTTCCATGTGAGCGTGGGTGTGCGGGTGTAGACGTTTTCACCAGGTATGTATCCCAGTCCTGGAGATATCAGAAATGGTTTTCCCATTGGTCGATAGTATTTGACAGATGATGACTGCGCTTCTGATGATTGGTATTCCATTGTTGATTTGGATATTTTAGTTTGTGGTGCTGTTGTTGGGGATATGGTATTGGTAGTGATTGAAAAATCTTGTTCGATTCCATCATATGTTGTTGCGGCGTAAACTGTTGATTGCTGTATTTGTGTCTTTGGAAAAATACTGGTAATGAAATTCAAAAACCAGTTGTTCGATTTCGATTCTTCGGTTGCAACACTTGATTGGATTTGTGAGGTTTGTTCATTTTGTTGCGAAAGAGTTTTTGACGTTGGTCCCTCGTATACAATTATACTTTTTATAAATTCTTCTGCACCACTCTTACCATTGGCAAGAGTCCTAAATCGTCCCTCTGGATCGGGAATAGTGGTTGCGCTCCCTGTCACGCTACAACTATTTTTAACATTGTTATTGAATGGATCATTAATTGTATACGTGACACTATCCTGATTTTTTCGATAACCAGTAATGACGACATAATGTGTTGAATCCCCCTTGAGACCTTGGATACATTCTTTTTTATACACCACTTGTGCGATTACTGGATATCCCAAATCGATATATCCATTAATTTTATTAAGAGTAATTGGACCTGATGAAATTAATCTAATCGGATAATCACTCGCTTCGGGAATTTTGCTCCATTTAATATGATCCCATTCATTATCTGGGGGCTCTCCATTTCCCCAATCAAACCCATCGTGCTTTATTAGCCATTGATTTAATTCACTTGGATTTTTGTTTTCTGTTTCATATGCCTTTAAAACCATTGCTGCAGATGTAACTGCACAACCGTAACCTCCTAAAGTACCTGATCCTGTTCCAAGTATATCCCCCGTCCAATTTGGATCATTTTGATAGAATTTTGGAACTATTAATAGAAATGACTCATAATTTCCAATGACATTTTGTTTAGAATTGGAAATCTGCGATGACTGGATTAAATATCCATTATAATTGCTGGTGGAATCAATTTCTTTCGGCCACGATATTGCATTATATCCTATTTTTGCAGCGGAGAAATGCCAGGTGCCTGGAATGCCAGAGAGCGTAACCGTTCCAGAATTATCTGTTATTTGAGAAAACGTCGTCCCGGCACCATCCTGACCAGAGACCAAGATCCCTGACATTAGTGGACCTGATGCAGATCCTTCATGCATGACAAGTTTTACTTTTACCTGATTCGGTACCTCAGGTTGTGAAAACGCAGGCGATATTATAAGGTACCCATTAAACTGTTGAGATGAAGTGATAGCATTCTGCCACGAGGTTGAGACATATCCGGTTTTTGCAGATGAGAACTGCCAGATCCCCGGGGCACCAGATATGGTAATAGCACCGGAACTGTCGGTGGATTTTGAGAATGTAGATCCGTTACCGTCATTGCCAGTAATAAGGACCTCGGAAAGGGTTGCCCCCGAGGGAGATCCGTCATGCATATAGAGAGTAACTTGGACAGTGTTTCCTGTCGTAGTCGTTTGGGTTGCAGCCACAGTCTTTTGAAGATATCTGTCATCTCTCCGTGTAGTGTAGGCGTTGTTACCCCACGATGAGGATATATATCCGTCTTTTGATCCTGAATAAGACCAATCACCAGGGCTGCCGGAAATTATTACAGTACCCATACTGTCAGTCACTTTTTCGAAATACGTTCCTGCTCCATCATATCCTGTGATCTTAACACCGGGTAGTACCGGTCCTGATGGATTAGTCTCATGTACGCAGAGAGTGAGTTGTACCTGAGTCTGGACCGGTGAAACAACGACCCGAGTTTTTGTGAGATAGCCATCCAGATTTTTTGAAATGGCAATATAGTTCCCCCAAGAGCGTGAATCGTATCCATCCTTTGAGGCTGAGAACTGCCAGTCGCCAGGGGCACCGGAGAGTGAAATAGAACCTGAACTGTCAGTAGTTCGGGAGAATTGGATTCCGTTACCGTCTTGGCCGGTGATCAGAATACCGGTAAGAACCGGGCCTGAAGTGGATCCGTCATGGATATAGAGAGTGACTTGGACCTGGATCGGGGTAGTAGAAACAGCGACCCGTGTTTTCGTGAGAAATCCATTCAGATTTTTTGAAATGGCGATATAGTTTCCCCAAGAGCGTGAATCGTACCCGTCCTTTGAGGCTGAGAACTGCCAGTCGCCAGGGGCACCGGAGAGTGAAATAGAACCTGAACTGTCAGTAGTTCGGGAGAACTGGACTCCGTTACCATCTTGGCCGGTGATTAGCATACCGGCAAGAACCGGGCCTGAAGTTGATCCCTCATGCATATAGAGTGTGACTTGGACCGGATTTGATATTGTAGATGCAGCTGAGATAATCGATCCTTGAAGAATCACTAGCAAAAATACCAGTAATAGTAATTTTCGTGACAAAACTCCCTTCATTTCAACCTATCCAGGATAACAATCAATGTTAAACGATCATTAAACTTCCTTTTTATTATTTTATGATATATTAAATTTAGAATTTATGGTAAATAAGGCCTTATATGTATGTAGTAACAGTTTAAATTCTTGTGATAACTGAAAAGAAGCAGACTGTGAAAGGATGTAAAATGCGAGATATCCATAATTTTCCAGCGACTCGAAAGCTCAATCCCACTATTATTAAATGCTCAGGCGCAATTCATGAAGCTGAGTTTTTAATATCCGGATGACTGCAACCCAGAATCCCGATCAGATCAGTTATGCCCGCTTAGTTACTTCTTCTCTGGTAGCGGCTCTTCACCCGCTATCTCTTTATCGCGTTTCTCGACCTGTGAACACTATCTTCCAATGATTCTTGGGATTCAGTCAACCGGGGGGTCCCCCCCTCCAAACAAAGAGGGGGGGGACCCCCTCCCCCCTGTCTTGCGCAAGACAGGCCCCCACCCCCCTCCGGTTGCATGCACCCGACCACGGCTTCGTATGGAGCCACGACGGAATGACCAGTTCTTCTTCCAAACCGAAAGGGGGGTGGGTACCCCTCCCTCAGCATGAGAGGGGGTACCCCACCCCCCACTCAAAAAAAAGAGGAGGGGCCCCCTCCCCACCCCTATTTTGAAAGACAGGCTCCTACCCCCCCTCCGGTTGCACGTACGCATACATCGTTTTGCGTAGAGTCTCGACGGAGCCGGTAAGGGGGGTGGGAGCCCCTCATATGCCCGGAGGGGTACCCACCCCTCCCCCACTCAAAAAAAAGAGAGGGGGGCCCCCTCCCCACCACTCTTTTGCAAGACAGGCACCCACCCCCCCTTGACCTGGAGGGGACCCTCATCCATGAGCTGTTGCTCCAGAGCATCCCACGCTTAGTATCCCATAAAGCCGCTTTGCATGTGCAATGGCCGGGCAATCTATTGAGAAAATATATCTCACTATATTGACCCCTTCATTTCCAGTGGAGAACCGTCGGCAAAAAAGTGAATTTGTCTTTAGGACTGTCCCCTTTATTCAAAGCATCTTCCCAGTTTTTCCTGCACGGTATCCGGGATATCCTTGTAGATAATCTCCCCCGGCAGTTCGCCCAACCCGATCTTTATCGCATGCCGGATGTAGGGGTGGTTTTGGACAGGTACATCCACAAAGTCCTGCACGTTCCGGTTCTGGAACAGGATCATCCGTTCGGCAAAGCGCGGGAAAAAAGGAACCGATCGTTTGAGATCCCTGAGCAGGGCAAGAGCAAAGGCTTCGGCTGCCACCTGGTCCGCACTCGCAAATACCAGGCCGGGTTGGGGACTCATGATGTATGCTTTGCCGAGACCTACCGGTCCAAGATGCATCCCGTACCGGTCGGGACCGAACGTTGCCTGTGCCTGTGTTGCGACAAACAGGGTGAGGCGCAGCTTGTCCCTGAGGGCATCGCTGATCTCCACGATCTTTTCCAAAAAAGTTCCCGTTCCATCATCGCGGGAAGCGAGCGTGCTTCCCTTTGCCGCAGCCGTGATGAATTTGTTATATGGTCCGTTCGCGTGGAACTCCATCCGGCTGTCCTCGCGCAGCATCCCTACCATGCACTTGAAGCCCAGCGTTGCTCCCGCCTGACTGTGGGCGCTCACCCGCGGCAGGCTGATGATATGATCAGCTTTTTTCGCCCATTGGGAAATAAAAAAACCGTTCGGCCACGAGGAGGTTTCCGGGGACTGGTGGCAATAGAATCCTTCGTCCCATCCCCCGTCTTCGAAGCTTACGAACCGGGCATCGTCCTTTGCACCCATAACCGAGTGTGCGAAATTTTCCTTCGTGCTCCCGTGGATCACGCCCCCGGGGTGATGGAGCACATGTTCGATACCCGACTGGTCTCCGATCACGACCTTTGCGCCGCGTCCCTCCAGCAGCTCTGCCACCACTCGGATCGCAAGCGGGTGCGTAGTGGAAGGATAGGGATCGGGGGAATTCAATGCGGGTTTCAGCAGAACGGTGTCCCCGTTGCCCAGCCACGCGAGATTATCGGCAGCTTTCAGGAAGACATCCCGATGCAGGCTGCGAGAGCATCAGCCTGCGGTCCGGAACAAACACCGTTCACAAAGAGCGGTTTCATACAGGGACTATCAGGGTCTTACGCGATAAAGACATCCGTAGCCGGAAAAAATGCGCAAAATACATGGGCCCGCTGAGATTCGAACTCAGGACCTCCGCCGTGTGAAGGCGACGTCATAGCCAACTAGACCACGAGCCCGATGCATCGACCGGGAATTGAACCCGGGCTATAGGCTTGGAAGGCCTAAGTCATACCACTAGACCATCGATGCACTGTGCTCTACAATTTTGGCGGGGAGCTGTATTAATAATTGTCACCGGTTTTCCTGCATTGGTGGAAAAACGAGAACCCTCGCATGGAAAAGATGGGATGCCGGGTGATCCCGGAATCTGTGTGCCAATACGTGTCGGATCTTTTACGTAACCTCGCCTTTAAGATCGCCTTTCAAAACTCCGCTCGAAGGCCAGTACGCCGAGATTTTAAAGCTGGATGTGGGAACAAATGCTACATCCCGGTTTTTCATTGATCCAATCCGGTATTCGATTGCCGGGAATTGATCGGATTTCACGTCCATGCCCCCATAATAGATATTATCGTCATTGAACCGGAGATGCAGGATGACGCTGTCATTCCTGTTCAGCGAGATCGTGGATGGGGAAAAACCACTGTCATCTACGGTCACCGTAAACTCTTTTTTACTCTCTTGCGGCGTTGGGGATGCCGTGACCATAGACTGCGGAATGGTAGTAACCGGGACAACAGCAGTAACTGACGCGGATACCTCTGTGACAGTCGTGACCGGTGCCGGTACCTGCGCAGGGGGTGGTGCGGAGGAAGTGCAACCCGCCGTAATATACGCAACAATCATCACGCTCATCAACAGCAGTCTGTATCCTTTCCTATCAGGTATTTTCTCTATCATGTATTACCTCATGCTGATCCGCTGGGGAACAAGAGTATCCTGTATGGGTAGGAATATAAAAATTCCGAATGTGGTCGAAAAAGCCTGGATGCTTACTATAGCTCCTGAAAAACGAAACTATACATAATTCCTGTTATCCCCGCGTTCCCTTTTTTCTGGCAGTAATGCCGCGCCAATAGCAAGCACCGGTCCAAGGATCAGACCCGCCCAGAAGACAAGCCCCAGTATACCGATCAGCAGTATAACGCCCCGCTCCTGTATCGTTCTCATGGAAGAGGAACGTCCCACTCGCAGCGCCCAGATACCCAGCACAACGGGAATGATGGCAAAGAAAAGTGTCAGAGCAATCGAAGAGGACAGTCCGGTCACTGCCAGCGCCCGCACCATCTGGACCAGCGTGATTGCGGCACCTCCGAGATAGCATAAGCCGGCAATAGTTGCAAGCCATGAAGAATGCGTAATGTGCAACTCCTTCCGCTTCCCGCGCCGGGCGATCACGATAATCCCGAGAACTACTACTGCAAGAAACGGTGTGAGAACCGCCAATATCGATTGTCCCTCCCAGATATGGGTGGAGATAACTCCGGGAGGAACGAGTATCCATTCAAGTGGTGTGAACTCTTCAACATAGCCCACGCCAAGGCTGTACCGGGTTTCATCTGCCGGACTGACTACGGCAACGTAATAGATGCCCGGGATTGTGATCTCTTGTGTGTAGGATGCAACCTTAAAAACCGCTGACGGGCTGAATGGCTCGTACGCTGCGTTCCGTGGCGTAATTCCGCGTATGATCGTTGCTTCATACCCTTGTGGGACGCTGAATGTTTTTGGGAGTTCCCGGAGTCCTTCAGAAAATGAGTTTGTGCCCGGGCTCATGACGATCAGATCCGGAACGGATGCGTTGTATCCCGGGGTCATTAGCGAGAGGATGAGGAGGTCGCCCGGGTTCATCCGGAGCTGGTACCAGGCCTCGTCCCCTGCTTCGTACAGGTCGCCATAAAGAACGTACGATTTGGTTGGATTTTCTACGGGAAGCGAAGTGTTGAGATCGTAATTTTCCTCAGCACTGACCGGCACATGAGCAAGTACCGGGAGTGCAAAGCACAGGACCAGCACGAGCACAACGGCCAGCCGCCATTGCAGGTTCATTGCATCAGCATCGTCTGTGACATTATATCAGTTTTCGCAAAAATGTGCGGGGTAATCCGTGGGAAACGATGAAATCAGGATACCATTTCTCGAGATATGGCTTCGAGTGCCGGAGGATCGATTCAATCCCCGGTTTCAGAATAATGAAACGATAGTTCCGGATGCTCGCGATAAAGGGGAAAAAGAGGGGTTAATAGCCCCGCATCTCGGTTTCAACTTTCTCGAGATTGGCGATACGCTTCTCGAGCGGCGGGTGGGTGGAGAAGAGTTCCATAATGGAGTTGCCCGTCAGTGCGGGAATGATGAAGAAGGCGTTTGCACCTTCGACCTTGGCCTTGTATTCCACGGGTACTGCATCCATTCTTCCACTGATTTTTTTGAGGGCCGAGATGAGTGCCCGCGGGTTTTTCGTGATGAGCGCGCTGCCGCGATCCGCTGCAAACTCGCGGTATCTCGAAAGGGCGAGGATGAGCAGCGTACTGACCGCATAAACAACGATCGAAACGACCCAGATAATAATCCAGCTGCCGCCTTCACGGTCCCGCCCGCCGAATATGGCAGAGAAGAAGAAACTCTGCATGATTATCGAGGCGATCATTGCGATGAAGCTGGCCATGGTCATGGTCAGGATATCGCGGTTCTTTACATGGGCGAGTTCGTGGGCAAGCACTGCTTCGAGTTCATCCCGGCTAAGCAGTCGCATGATCGAGTCCGTGCAGGCAACGACTGCATGCTTCGGGCTCCTGCCGGTAGCAAAAGCATTTGGCACCGGGCTTTGCATGATGGCAATTCTCGGCTTGGGAAGACTTGCTTCCTTACAGAGTTTCTCCACGGTCATGTGGAGTTCAGGATATTCATCCTCTTCAATGATACGTGCCCCGGTTGACCAGAGCACCAGCTTATCTGAGAAGAAGTATTGGACCAATCCCATTCCTACCGCAAGGACCACTATCAGCCAGTAACCGGCTCCGAACGCCAGCAGCACTGTCATGAACACAAGGTAGAGGATGAACAGCAAGAACATCGTCAGCCAGACTCTGCCCGTAAGGCCCCAGTCACGTTTCCAATCCATAATTAGTACATTTTCGATGGTAGCGCTCTTAAAGTATTCGAATGTGCAGAACCAGGCCTCGCTCTCAACGGTTTTCTCTGTTCAGGTTGTACAAATCCTGGGAATGGCGCTGCGAAACATTGCCAGACTATTGCTAAAAATGATGTCACCTGAAGTCGCCCGGCCAAACCCGCGCTCCGGACCAACAACAATAACACAAGCTTATATTTTGTAACATCGGAAAGGTACGCATGGCGGAAGTCGATCCCGAAGCGCTGGCTGACGTGGCATACGGCATCTTCGAGCACCTCCTGAACAGGAGCCTCCAGGCACAGGAAAAATATCTCTATGCGCTTGTCGAAGGCGGTATTGACTTCAAACCGGAGCTTGAGGCTATCTTCAGGAAATTCACGGAAGAATACCCGCAGCTGGCCGAGGCAATGCTCTCCCGTTTTTCCAGCCTTGATACTATCTACCAGCAACTCCGTGAAGGCGAAGGGGTGCTTCCCACCAAGACCACGCAGATGTACTGGATCGTCCAGGATGCACCGGGCAGTGCGCCCGAAGCGATCGAGGATGAGAATGCGGGCAAGTGGCTGATCTTCCAGGAACCGGACCAGTCGGATGCCGCATGGGTCAAAGTGCGCAATGCAACTGTGGCACTTGAGCTGGGGATCTCGGCAAAGGTGAGCACGGCAAAACCCAACCCGGACTCCCGGGACAACCGCAAGGTAATCTATGTCTATACCAAGGACTGGGTGGATGAAGCAGATGTTATGCGGGTGCGCGAAAAACTGCGTGAGCTGGGTTTTGTGGACCGGATTGGTTACAAGCGCAATATCGAGACCTTTGCGGGAGAATACGCAAAGAAAGGAAAGCGGGTCACGTATTACAGCGCATGATACCAGACCTGAATTTTTCAGGGCATGGATCAAACGTGCATGAAAGTCATGGTGACTTTAATACCGTTTTTAAGGTGTTTTCGGTTGAAAACCAAAAAAAGAGAGAAAAAAATATTGAATATTTCAATTACGCTTTTCGCTCTTTGTTCTTGGGGCGCAGGTTCTGGTAACCGCATTTGCGGCAGCTGGTTGCGCGGATCGCATTGCGGGCGTTGCAATGCATACATATCTTCACGTTGAGTAACCGGGCTTCGGCTTCAGGGAATTTTGCCATTGAAATACACTCCTGTTCTGCCCTTATAACAAAGCTGTAAGACTTCTTAACCGTTTGTGTCAAGAGAGCCGGATGGGTTTTTTTCTAAAAACCAGTCCCGGAATGCGGCAAGGGCCCTGGCCCGGTGGGATATCACACTTTTTTCTTCAAGGGACATCTCTGCAAGAGTCCTCCCGTCGATGTCGACAATCGGATCATAGCCGAACCCGTTCTCCCCTCGCAGGGATGTCGGGATGTTGCCATGTATTGAGCCGGTGAACACGTGGATACCGGATTCATCCGCATACGCGATTGCGGTAGTGAAGTGTGCCTGCCGGTTTTTCACGCTATCCATGAGTTTCAGGATGCCGGTATTGCCGAGCGTATGCAGGACATATGCCGCATAGGGCCCGGGAAATCCGTTCAGGGCCTCGATGGAAAAACCGGTATCGTCAACAATGAGCGGAGTCTGGAGTTGGTCATAGGCATATTGCGCTTTGCCTCGTGCAATCTCGCCCACATCATCGGAACGGTGCTCCGGGATCTCCAGCGCAACGTGAGTTACCTCCAGTGCGCCGCTGAAAAAAGCAGCAACCTCCACGGCTTTGTTTGCATTACTGGTAACGATGGTAAGTTTCTGTTTCACAGGTATCTTCCCCTCAGCTCGATCTCGTGTTCGCGATGGATCACATCGGCAGCCCCCTCGAAAGTCTCTGCATACCCGGCGACAAAGGCTGCTTTGAGTACATCTGCCTCTCCAGGTGCCGTGCTCTCCAGGGTCTGGAACAGCACGTGGATGTCCACGCCCCGCTGCTCGATCTCGGTCGTTGCCTGGGCAAGCCCGAAGTCGATCAGTACGCATTTCCCGTCACTCTCCCGCAGGATCAGGTTGCTGGTCGTGAGATCGCCATGCATAATGCCTGCTTTGTGGAGTTTTCCGATCATCCTGCCGGCTTCCATGACTGTGGATTCCTGCAGTGCGTGAGTAAGAAGGGTTCCCTGGATCTCTTCCATTACGATGGTATCAGCAGTGATATCACTCATAATGGGGGTGGGTACGCCACCCTTACGAGCCATGTGGATGAGGCGGGCCTCAGCCCGTGTTCTTTCCGCAATCAGCCGCTTATCGAGCGGTGCAACCCGGTACCGTTTAGAAACCCTTCTTTTCTCTGCAAGTCCATCGTGGAAGGTGACAATGGCTTCAGCCCCCCGCTTCTGTCTACCATCACCGGATTGCACCGCAATGTGTGCAGGAGGAATTTCTTGTTTCCAGGTCACTACAACCTCATCTGAGCGGAAGGAGGGGTTGACCTGTGAGGATTCAACAGGAGTGGTGCTGCCGCTCTCCAGCATCAGTTTCCCGGTATAGGCGATCATCGCCCCATTGTCGCCAAGATATTTCTGCTCGGGGACAAAGAACTGCGCACCGCGTTCCTCGCACATGATCCGCAGCATCTCCTGGAGGCGCCTGTTTGCCCCGACGCCGCCAACAAGGAGCACTTCGTTCTTCCCGGCAAGCGACATCGCCCGCTCGGTCACTTCCACGCACATTGCAAACGCAGTCTCCTGCAGGCTGTAGCAGACATCCGGCAGGGACGCCTTGCTGTCCTTAGCCGCAGAGACAAGGCCGGAGAAGGCGAGATCCATTCCTTTCACGGTATACGGGAGTTCGATATACTGCCCCTGTTTACCTTGCGCTTCTATGATGGGACCTCCGGGATGCGGGAGATTTTTTGACCGGGCGAATTTATCCAGCGCATTACCGATCCCGATGTCGAGCGTCTCGCCAAAGATGCGGTACCTGCCGTTCAGGTAACCGATTATCTGGGTGTTTGCACCGCTTGCGTACAATACGATGGGATCGCGGCATCCGGTTGCAAAACACCCGATCTCTACGTGGGCAACGCAGTGATTGACCCCAATAAGGGGTACGTTAAGGGCTAGGGCAAGGGATCGGGCCGCTGTTGCCACTGTCCGCAGGCAGGGGCCGAGCCCCGGCCCCTGGGAAAAAGCGATACCGGTAATTTTTTCCGGCTCGGTGAGAACCGTCTCGATTAGTTCCTTCATCACCGATGCGTGGTGCTGGGCCGCTTCCCGGGGGTGAATCCCCCCCGTTACCGGGCTGTAAGGTCGTGAAACCAGTGCGATAAGATCGCGATCAAAAAGAGCGGCACTGAGGTTCCAGGCTGTGCCCTCAATCCCAAGTATCTGCCCAAAAACAGGCATTTGTGCTTATTTTCTGAATTCGGTATATCCGCACTTGCCGCAGGTAAGGCGATCCTTGTGGTCCGCCATCATGATACCGGGTCCGCAGCGCGGGCAGTATTTCTTTGCGGTGGTGATCTTGTCGC
>Ga0074195_1003719_pt1 | contig 13760 bp, 11 predicted proteins | sample EPASupsiteHSE623_FD_64525 | JGI IMG/M metagenome (GOLD analysis project Ga0074195, IMG submission 64525) | Bioremediated contaminated groundwater from EPA Superfund site, New Mexico - Sample HSE6-23 | ecosystem: Environmental > Aquatic > Deep subsurface > Groundwater > Contaminated ...
GCGCTGCTTCCACCCGATGACCACGTCGCTTTCGCCGGGAAGCGCCTCCTCGTCTTCGGCGGGCGCGATCTGGATATCGGCCTCGACCGTGGGGATCCGCTTGAAATTTTCCAGGGCCTGCTCGAGATCGCGCAGATTGAGGAGATCGCCGGGACGAGCCGGCACCGCATTCCAGGCCGTGGCGCGCGTATCGACCCCTTCCGCGAAACGAATGGTGCGGATACGGCCGGGAACGACCGTGAGTCGAAGCGTGCCCGTCGACACGTCCTGGGGTTCGGCCAATACCCGGGTGGTCACGAAGCCGCGCCCGACAAGCCCATTCTGGATGCGGCGCATGACCAGGTTGATGCCTTGCGTGCCCAGGCAGCGATGCAGGGCGGGATCGTCTTCGCCCGTGCCGGTTCGATCGGCAAAGGCCAGAACCCATTGCAACTGTCCGGCGCCCTCGCCGGTCAGCAGGATGCGTTCGATCGGAAAGCAGGGCGATTCATCGCCGGGCAGGCGATCCGTTTCGCCGGACACTTCCGGCAACAGGCGGACATCGGGAGTGCGCTCCTGTTGCCGCCGCAGAAACCGTTCGCGTTCCTGCTGCCGCAGATACTCGTGATATCCGTCTTCCACGGGCGTGGCCGCCGACACCCACGAAGACGTCATGAGGATCGCCAGCAGCACGACCAGGCCCGACACTCGACGGCAAAGGCGCAGTCTGCAACGTGCAACCGGTGACAATCGAAGACTCATGAGGCTGCCGCCATCGGGGCTACAGGGAACACCCTGCCTGCTGAGGGTCGGCTCATTGCTCGGTGCTCCTTGCCAACGGATGCACGAACCGACCAACGGACAGCATACCGAATGGTTCCTGCGAAAACTGCTTGGATCGTTGGGCGATTACCGCTCATCCGAAGTTCTTGCACCACGGCAAGGAAGGAATCCATCCCAACAATCCTGCAATGCATGACAACATCCTCTCTTGCGAATTTGGCGGCCAAGATATTCGAGTGCAGAGACAGAACCTTCGGTCACACCCAGGCATGCGACGGTCGCAGCGTCACCGCGACCTTTTCCCGATGCGCCAAGCGTTCGGCGAGCAGGGGGCAAGCGATGCAGAAATACGCCCCGCCTGCTTGAGCGAATGCCCTGCCACCGGGTTTCTACCAACCACACCCTTTCTCCCGCAACACATTTTTTGCATCCATCTCTCCGGATTAACTTAGAAATTTGCCAAAATCACTGTGCCGCAATCGATTACGGGAAATATACCCCTCCAAAAAAAATCGCCACAGGCGCACAAGGGTGGCAGTGGCATGCAGAAACTTCATCCCACCGAATATAGGCAAAAATACCCACCCTCCCTATGCGCCCCTGGTCGAAATCATCCAACAACCTTTGCACCGCAAAGGCTTCGCCGAACCGGGGGGGATATCCTGGACCATGTTGTGTCGAATCGAGGCAGCCAGGAAAGTTTTAAGGACTTTGAACGAATAATGGTTATTATTAAATCACAGGAATGGTGGCCCCCTGCAATCAAGCCACGAATCGAGAAAACCTCTTTGGAAGCTGGAAGCAGTAGGAGGTGCGAGATGTCGACTTTATTGGAAATAAAAGACAGGAAAATACGTGTCGATGAAAACGGCTATCTCACCGACCAAAACGATTGGGACGAGGAGGTTGCTTTGGCGCTGGCTGCCCATGAAGGCATCGATACGCTTTCACGGGAACAATTGGATATTATCCACTTCATGCGGGAATATTTTTTGAAATATAAAGTTTTCCCGATCTTGAACCATGTTTGCCGAATCGCCCATCAACCCAAGGAGTGTGTCAGCGAAAAGTTTGTGAATCCAGAAAAGGCATGGAAAATCGCTGGATTACCAAAACAGGACGGCGTGCATTTTGTGAGCCTCGATGGCGAGCATTATTTCATGGAACCGTACTGCTAAGCGAGAAAGTCACCCGCTCTGTGGAGCAGGAGGTGTGGCTATGTATACCGCCGATCAACTTTGCGAGAAGATCACATCGCTCTATCCCGATATTGGCGCCTGCGGTATCGACATTAACGTCGATTACAACGCAACTGAAAAGACTTGGATGGTGCATCTGAAGAAGGGTTCACACAAGCTCGACCACTTTTTGGAGACCATGGATGCCGATAGTTGCATGGAGGGCAGGATGTGTGTTCCTCTTGGGCTTGAAATTGCTCAGATGCGGAAAAACATAGAAGGTGAGCAGTTTTAGCAATCGCCTTTCCCGAGATGGGGCCTGTGCGGGATGTCTTTGGGCATCCCGTTTTTTTTCCGAATACCAGCACTTCCTCTTCAAGCCTTCTACGGCTGGGATTGATCATAAATTTTGTTGCAATAATTTTGATTGTAATGTACAAAAAAATTTATGGTTTCCACGGCCGGAAGTTCACGTTCGAACCTTATCTGGAGGAATGCTTATGAAAATCGCTGTTATCGTGATCTCGTCTTTACTGTTGAGTTTGAGTGCTTTTGCTGCGGACGATGCGACGAACAGAGCCAATTTCGAAAAAGAATGTGCGGCGATGATTGCGCCCGGCGGCCCCTGTGGCGATGTCGTTGCCGGTGGCGGTGGGCGAAGAGGCTGCGTCAGCAAACCTGAAAATTTCGAGAAAGCCACACCGGCTTGCAAGGCTGTCATCGAAGAATGGCGCTCCATGCAGAAGAAATAAAGTCCAAGGCCACATCTCGAGCATTCAACATTCAATCCATTGGGCAGGAAGTCGAGGGGCGGTTTATCCGCCCCTTGTTCTTTTTCTCCTCACCCCCCTGCCGTTTCGAGCATCCGCATTCTTCATCGCCTGCATGCTCCAGATAATCCGGGGTGTGGTGACCACCCCCCAACCCCCCAAACATCGGCGAACTGCTGGCGGTCATTCAGGGCGAGATGAGTCGCGAGGTGTTGTAAGCGGCACGGTGCCTTTTCGACCGCAAATCCTGCAGTGCGCGCTTCGTCAAATCGGCGTTGGATGTCGGTCCGATTACAATGAGCATCCTCGACAAGCCCAACATTCGCCTGACAAAATTGAGCCCGACCGCCAAGGGCCGCCAGTGATTAGCTCGCCACGGCGAACGGTAACCCTCGCCGTACGTACAAGGTGATCAATATCCGGTGCACGGCAATCCCCTTCTTGTAGCAACCGCTTCAAAACGTTATACATATTTTCCAGTTGCGTGTTGAACCTTGCTCGTGCGATCCCGAAACGGGCATGGAGATGGCGGAGTTCCCTTCCCGCCGAACCCCTGCCCCCCTGCCCCTCTTGCATCCGATAACCGGAGAGGAAAGCCGTCATGCATCCCAAAAACATCATTGTCCTGTGCGATGGAACCTGGAACAAACCCGATCAGAAGGCCTCCGGGGGCAAACCCTGTCCCACCAACGTCGCCAAGCTGTTCGAGGCGATCTCCCCCTGCGATGCCGATGGGGTCGCCCAGTTCGTCCACTACGTTCCCGGCGTGGGGACGAGTTGGCGCGACCGTCTCAAGGGCGGGGGATTCGGCTATGGCATTTCCGACAATATCAAGAGCGGCTACAAGGCCATTTGCAGCAATTATGAGGAGGGCGACCGCATTTTCCTGTTCGGCTTCAGCCGGGGCGCCTATACCGCCCGAAGCATCGCCGGGCTGATCCACAACATGGGGATCGTCCGCAGGGTCAATATCTTCAAGGTGGACGAGGCGTTTGCGCATTACAAGGATAAGGCCCCGGAATGGGCGCCGGGCAAACTCCTCCCCAACCGTTTTCAGGAGGAGTATTGCTGGCCGAGCAAGCGCATTCATTTCCTTGGGGTTTGGGATACCGTCGGGGCGCTGGGGGCGCCGTATGGTGTCGTTGTAGGCTGGCTCGTCGACAAGCTGTTCCATTGCGGCTTCCATGACACCAAACTGAGTTCCAGCGTGCGCAGCGCCAGCCATGCCGTCGCCATCGACGAGCACCGTTGGCCGTTCCGTCCGACGCTGTGGACGCTCGGATCGTCCCACACCAACCCTGACAATTTCGAGGAACGCTGGTTTCCAGGGGTGCATGCGGATGTGGGCGGCGGTTACGCGGAGAGCGGGCTTTCCGACATCGCCCTGGACTGGATGGCCGATCGCGCCTGTCGACGCGGCCTCGGTCTCGATCTTGGCCGGGTGTCCAACCCGCCCTTCGATCCCGAACCGACGCAGGCCATGCACAACTCGCAAACCGTGCTGTATCGCCTCGCCACCCTGGCCTTTGTCAAGATTCCCTCGGCGCTGGGCATGAAGCTGCCTGGGACCGACAAGGCCGACGTCGAGCGGATCACCTGGCTTGGCGACTATCGCCGGCCGATCACGGACGGGTCGCCCACCGGGCACACCGTCGGCGAGACGACCCGCTGCTGCAATCAGGCGGAAGGGGAGTAAAGCGACAAGGCCCTGGAGTTCCCCTTTGCAGAGGCGAAACGCAAACGGGCAGGAGACGTATCGTGGTGGATTGCGGTGAACAGTGAGAAAGAGGCATGCCTGGCGAGCGGCATGCCAAGTGGAAGCGCCATCAACCGAAGCGGCCGGTAATATAGTCTTCGGTCAATTGGTGGCGAGGATTGGTGAAGATGCGATCGGTGGAGCCGACCTCGACCAGGTCGCCCAGGTGGAAGTAGGCGGTGCGCTGGGAAACCCGCGCCGCCTGCTGCATGTTGTGGGTGACGATGACGATGGTGTACTGCGTCTTCAGCTCAGTGATCAGATCTTCGATCGTGGCGGTGGCGATGGGATCCAGGGCGGAACAGGGTTCGTCCATGAGGATGACCTCAGGCCGTACCGCGATGGCCCTGGCAATGCACAGCCGCTGCTGTTGGCCGCCGGAAAGCCCGGTTCCCGGCTGGTCGAGACGATCGCTGACTTCAGCCCACAACCCCGCCTTCTTTAAGGAACTCTCGACAATGTCCTGAAGTTCGGACTTATTGTTGACCAATCCGTGAATCTTGGGGCCATAAGCCACGTTGTCGAAGATCGATTTCGGGAAAGGGTTGGGTTTCTGGAAGACCATGCCCACCTGGGCACGCAACGGCACCACATCCACCTTCTTGTCGTAGATGTTGAGGTCGTCCAGGAGGATCTCGCCGGTGACCCGGCAACTCGCGACCGTGTCGTTCATCCGGTTAAGGCAACGGAGAAAGGTCGACTTGCCGCAACCCGAGGGCCCGATCATCGCCAGGACCTCGTTCTTGCCGACATCGATGCTGACGTTTTTTATGGCATGCTTGTCGCCGTAAAACACGTTGACCTCCCGGCATACCATCCGGGGTTCCTCGACAAAGGGCAAGCCGACGGTCTGACGCTGATCGCGGTCGATCTTGCGTGTTTTGGCGACCGTCTCCGCCTCGCTTTTCTCCATGAGCACATCGTGCATGTCCAACACCGTGTCCATCGCCGTTGCCATCGTTTTTCTCCCTCCGCCGGCGTCTTGCAACTCACGCGCAAGCGGATTGTAATCGTCCATTTTCATTACTCGAGCACTGCGTTGGATTCGTGTAGGGGATGGGCGGGATATCCCCCCATCCCCTGTTGATCACGGACGGTGCGATGTGAAGGCATCCGGAGCAGTTGCGTTCGTAGCGATGCTCTCGGAGTCCATTCGCCTTAAAACTGATTGTTGACCATGACGTTGAGGGCCTTGGCATCGGCGGCAAACTTCTTGCGCTCATCCTTCGGCGAGGGAATCAAGCCCTTGCCGGCAAGATAGCCTTCCTCGCCCCAAGCCTTTTCGCTGGTGAACTCGGCCAAGAACTCGGCAATACCGGGGATCACGCCGACATGACCCTTTTTCACATAAAAGAACAGCGGCCGGGACACAGGGTATTTGCCGTCGGCGATGCTCTCGAACTTCGGCGCCTGGCCGTCGACCAGCGAACCCTGCACCTTGTCGCCGTTCTGATCGAGGAAGCTAAAGCCGAAGATGCCGAAGCTCTTCGGATTGGCTTCCAGCTTCTGGATGATCAGGTTGTCGTTCTCTCCGGCCTCGATATAGGCGCCGTCTTCGCGGATGGTTCCACAAACTGCCTTGAACTTCTTCTCGTCGGTCTTCTTCAGCGCCTTGATCGACTCAAACGCGGCACATCCCTCATCCATCACCATCTCGACAAAGGCGTCGCGGGTTCCAGAGGTCGGCGGCGGCCCGAGCACCTCGATTTTGTCGGCGGGCAGCTTGGCGTTGATGTCCTTCCAGGTTTTATAGGGGTTAGGCACCAGCTTGTCGCCGCCTTCCGGGCTCGGCACTTCCTTGGCCAGAGCGAGGAAGATCTCCTTGCGGCCGATGTTCATCTGCGGAGCCTTCTTGCTGTTGGCCAGGACGATGCCGTCGTAGCCGATCTTGACCTCGACGATTTCGCCGACACCGTTTTTAAAGCAGGTTTCCAACTCCGTCTTCTTGATCGCACGCGAGGCATTGGTGATGTCCGGGCTGTCTACGCCCGCGCCGGCGCAGAACAGTTTGAAACCGCCGCCGGTGCCGGTGGACTCGATTTTCGGGGTTTTGAACTTGGTGGTCTTGCCGAACTGCTCGGCCACGGCGGTGGAGAAGGGATAAACCGTGGACGAACCGACGATCGAGATGTAGTCGCGGCCGTCGGCGGCCTGAGCGGTCACGACGGAAGCAGCCAAGATCGAGGCGGTAGCCAGGGAAAGGGCGATTTTGTGCATGGAAATTCTCCTTTGGTTAGTAATCTGAGCGTTGAATTGTAACCGTACAGCTGTTGTGTTTGCTTCCCGTTAGGAAAGTATTTTTATTGTGTTACCAGCGGCGTTCGAACTTATTGCGAAGGAAGACCGCAGCGGCATTCATGGTGAGCAACAGGAGGAGCAGCACCATGATCGCCGCCGAGGTCCGTTCGACAAAGGCCCGTTCCGGGCTGTCGGCCCAGAGATAGATCTGCACCGGCAGGACCGTGGCCGGATCGCTGAAGCCGGATGGCACGTCGACGATGAAGGCCACCATGCCGATCATCAACAGCGGTGCGGTTTCCCCCAGGGCCCGCGCCATGCCGATGATGGTGCCGGTCATCATGCCGGGCATGGCCAGCGGCAGGATGTGATGGGTGATGGTTTGCATCTTCGAGGCGCCCACACCCAGCGCCGCCTCGCGGATCGAGGGGGGCACCGACTTGAGCGAGGCCCGGCTGGCGATAATGATCGTCGGCAGGGTCATCAGGGTGAGCACCAGGCCGCCGACCAGGGAGGCCGAGCGCGGCAGGTTCATGAAGTTGAGAAACACCGCCAACCCCAAGAGGCCGAAGACGATCGAGGGAATGGCGGCAAGATTGTTGATGTTGACCTCGACCAGATCGGTCCACCGATTCTTGGGGGCGAACTCCTCAAGATACACCGCTGCGGCCACGCCGATGGGGAAACTGAGCACCAGGGTCACGATCAGGGTGTACAGCGAGCCCATGACCGCACCCCGGATGCCGGCCAGCTCCGGCTCGCGCGAGTCACCAGCCTGGAAGAAAGTGGTATTGAATTTCTGTTCGATCCGGCCGGCGGCGGTCAGCCGGTCGACCCAGGCAATTTGTTTGTCGTTGATTTGCCGCTCGGCTTCCGGGGACTCACGGGGGAAGTGCCCCTTGAGAAACATGTCGACCGTATCGTCGGCCAACACCCAGACCGGCCTGGTAGAGCCGATCAAGTCCGGTTTGTTCATCACCATGTCCTGGAGGGCGTAGGCAGCGCCGGAGCTGACCAGCTGGCTGAGCAGCCGTTTGTCCTGCCGGCTGTCGACCTCGGGGAAGAGGGCGTACAGCGAGTTGCGCACCAGGGCGGCGTAGTTGGCGGTGGCGAGGTTGTTGACATCGAGTTCCGCCGGATCGAGATAGACGTCGAGGAGGATCTCGGACTGGTAAAAGGCAGTATAGCCCTTGGCCGCGATCGATCCCAGCAGCAGAACCAGAAAAAGGAGGCTGGCGACAATCGCCGAGAGGCCGAACAGCCGGAACCGGCGCTCCTTGCGGTAACGGGCGGCCAGGCCGACATTCACCCGCTCCATCGTCGATATATGGGTCTTCTCGCTCATCGCTGGGTTCCTTGCCGGCGGGAATGGGGCCGGCGCCTATTCGTATTCTTCACGGTATTTGCGCACCACGTACAGGGCGATGACGTTGAGGATCAGGGTAACGACAAAGAGCAGCATGCCCAGGGCAAAGGCGGCGAGCGTCTTGGGGCTGTCGAACTCCTGGTCGCCGACCAGCAGGGTGACGATCTGCACGGTCACCGTGGTCACCGTCTGCAACGGATTGAGGGTCAGGTTGGCGGCCATGCCGGCGGCCATGACCACGATCATGGTCTCGCCGATGGCCCGCGACACGGCCAGCAGAATCGAACCGACGATGCCCGGTAGGGCAGCGGGCAGGATGACCAGCTTGATGGTCTCGCTCTTGGTGGCACCCAAGCCGTAGGAGCCGTCGCGCATCGCCTGGGGCACGGCGTTGATGACGTCGTCGGAAAGCGAACTGACAAAGGGAATGATCATGATGCCCATGACCAGGCCAGCGGCCAGGGCGCTCTCCGAGGAAACCGCAAGCCCGGCCATCGCCCCGAGATCGCGGACGAACGGGGCCACCACCAAGGCGGCGAAAAAGCCGTAGACCACGGTGGGCACCCCGGCGAGGATCTCCAAAAGCGGCTTGACGATGGCGCGGAATTTCGGGCCGGCATATTCGGAGAGATAGATGGCCGACATCAATCCGAACGGCACGGCGATGGCCATGGCGATTCCGGAAATGAGAAAGGTGCCGGTCAGGACCGGAACCGCGCCGAAGCTGCCGGAACTGCCGACCTGATCGACCCGCATCGCCATCTGCGGGCTCCACTTGAGACCAAAGAGAAAGTCGAAAAACGGAACCTGCTGAAAAAACCGGATCGATTCGAACAGCACCGAGAGAACGATGCCGATGGTGACAAAAACCGCGAAGGTGGAGCACAGGCTGAGGATGACCTCGATCACCCGCTCCACCTGGTTACGTGCCCGCAAAGACGGCTGAATCTTCGCGAACGCCAGATAGGCGGCCACCAGGGCGGTGCTCACCGCGACCAGGGCCAGGGCCACGTTGCTGATCCGGTGCATGCCGATGTAACGGTCGGCGGCGGCCTGCAACAGGGGATCGACCTCGCGGGCCAGCACATTGCCGCCCACCAGATTGCGCATGTCGTTGACCAGCAGCCCCACCTGATCGGGGGTGAGATTACCCTTGGCCGCGGCGACACCCTGCATCGCCATCTGGGTGAGCAGCGGATCGGCGACCATCTGCCAGACGGTAACGATGACAAGCGCCGGCAAGGCACACCACAGGGCGGTCAGCATGCCATAATAGCCTGGGCGGGAGTGCATCTTTCCTGTCGAGGGCTGGACCGTGAGGGCAAAGGCCCGTCTGCGACCCAGCCAAAAGGCGAGCGTCGAGAGGAGAAGAACAAGGGTGACAAGCAGCAAGGGCGGCATGAGAACTCCAGAATGTGATAGCGGCAAGACGGTGTGTCGCCTTGACTACTGGGAGATATTACCGACGAATTATTAAGGGAAAATTTAGCCGTCGTTAGGATTGGGTTAGGATTCTTGCGTGGACTGGGGCATTATGGTTAAGGAAAGATGAGAAAGTCGGCCAAACGGATGGCGGCGGAGCAATTCAACCAAGGAGAGAATCAGATGGGAAAATGTATCGGCGTGTTGACCGCGGGCGGCGACAGCCCCGGCTTGAATGCGGCCATCCGGGCCATCGGCAAGAGCGCAGCCAGTGCCTACAACATGCAGGTGATCGGATTCCGCGACGGATTCCGCGGCCTCATGGAAAACCGCACGGTTCTGCTTGAGGGCGAGATGCTCTCCGGCATCCTCACCCTGGGCGGCACCATCCTTGGCACCAGCCGCGACAAGCCGCATAAAATGCCGGTCGGCTCCAAGGTCCAGGACATGACCGAGGTGATGATCGACAACTACCACCGCCACAATCTCGAAGCCCTGGTGTGCATCGGCGGCGGGGGCACCCAAAAGAACGCCTACCGGCTGGCCCAGGCGGGGATGAACGTGGTTACCCTGCCCAAAACCATCGACAACGATGTCGCCATGACCGACTTCACCTTCGGTTTCGACACCGCCCTGTCGATCGCCACCGACGCCATCGACCGGCTCCACTCCACCGCCCACAGTCATCACCGGATCATCGTCGTCGAGATCATGGGGCACAACACCGGTTGGCTTGGCCTGGGCGCGGGGCTGGCCAGCGGTGCCGACGTCATTCTCATCCCCGAAATCCCCTACGATGTCAATCAGGTGGCCGACGCCATCCGCCGCCGCCGCCACCGGGGCAAGAATTTCAGTATCGTCGCGGTTTCCGAGGGGGCGCTCTCCCTGAAGGACGCCAAGGAACTGGCGCAGTTGCAGGAAAAGAAACAGACGGCCAAGGACGAGAAAAAGCAGAAAAAGGCGTCGGCCGCCCTGGAGGCATTCCAGGCCAACCACGCCACCAACACCCTCAGGCTTTCCGGGCAACTCGAATCGCTCACCGGCCTGGAAAGTCGGGTGACCATCCTCGGCCACCTCCAGCGCGGCGGCACGCCCACGGCCGCTGACCGTATTCTGGCCACCCGCCTGGGTTCGGCCTGCGTGGCCGCGATCGACGAACGGCGCTTCGGCTGCATGGTGGCGGTCAAGGGGGAATCGACCGAACTGGTCGAACTGGCCGATGTGGTCGGCAAGCGCAAGGTAGTGCCGCTCGATCACCCCTGGATCCGGGCGGCCCTGGAAACGGGCACCTGCATGGGCAACCACATCTATTAACCGAGAAAAAAGAAAGGTTGGAGGGGAAGCCGGCGCATGCGGCCTCGAAGGCTCCGGCCGCATGTGCGCAAACAACCCTAAACCTGCTCTGTCAGTGCGGATCCTCGCTGCTGCGCACGATCTCGCCTTCCACCAGATAGATAACTTCTTCGGCGATGTTGATGGCCCGGTCGCCGATCCGCTCCAGGTGGCGGGCGATCAGGTAGATGTTGACTAGGCAGGCGGCGTTGTCGGCATGGCTGCCGATCTCGTCGATCACGGTGGCATAGGCCTGATCGCGCAGCCGGTTGACGTCGTCGTCCATGAGAAAAATGGCGCGCGCCCGAGCCGCATCCTCGGTCACCAGGGCATCCAGGCTGGTCTTGACCATCTCCATGACCTTGGTGGCCATTGGCTGGTAATCGAAGACAAACAGATACTCGGGTGTCCTGAATTTGTTGATGGTGACGATCCGCTTGGCGATGTTGACCGCGATATCGGCGATCCGCTCCAGTTCGTTGTTGATTTTGATGATCGACACGATCAACCGGAGGTCGCGGGCCACCGGTTGATGCAGGGCGAGGATCTTCAAACACTCCTCCTCCACCCGGATCTCCATGTCGTCGATCTCCCAATCCGCGGCCATGATGGCCTGGGCCTGCTCCTCCGATCTGCTCTCCAGGAGCACACAGGCGCGACGCAGCCGGTCCTCCACCAGGGTGCCCAGCTTGAGGATCGTTTTTTTCAGCTCGTCGATTTCACGATGGAAATACATATGTCTACTCACGGGATTCCTCCGGTTCGGATTCTCGATACTCTACGATGGCTCAACACTGCTATGAGTACTCCTTCCACATTATCACTCGATTAGAAACCTGTTAGGATACCGTTAGCGCGCTGCTTTTCTGTTGCAACCCAAATGCGGCGGCATAACATGTATGCAAAAAATCCGTACCCCATCATTCCAGGAGAACCCCGTGAGGAAACCAAGGATTCTGGTTGTCGAGGACGACACCGACATCCAACAGTTGGTCAGCTACAACCTGATCAAGGCCGGCTTCAACGTCACCTGCGCCGACAGCGGCGAGGAAGCCCTGCAACTGCTCGGCCGGGAGCAGGTCGACGCCATGGTGCTCGACCTGATGCTCCCTGGCAAGGACGGCATCGAAGTCTGCCGGGCCGTGCGCAGCCAGGAGGCCATCAAGGGCTTGCCGATCGTCATGCTCACCGCTAAGAGCGAGGAGGACGACATCGTCTGCGGCCTTGACTGCGGCGCCGACGATTATGTCACCAAACCCTTCAGCCCCCGGGTGCTGATCGCGCGGATCGAGGCGGCCCTGCGCCGGACGCCCGAGCCGGACAGCGCCGCCGACAACGCCACCGGGCTGATCAGCCGCAACGGCATGGAAATCCACCCCGGCAGGCATGAGGTGCGGGTGGACGGCGCGGAGGTCCATCTCACTGCCTCGGAATTCACTATCCTGGAACTCCTTGCCGGACGGCCGGGTTGGGTTTTCTCCCGACAGCAGATCATCGACCAGATCCGTGGCTACGACTACAGCATCACCCCGCGCGCCGTGGACGTGCAGATCTTCGGTCTGCGCAAGAAGTTGGGATCGGCCGGTTCCTGCATCGAAACGGTGCGGGGCATCGGCTACCGGATACGGGCTTAGCCACCCCGGACGAGCGCCCCTAACCATCCCGTTCACCCCTTCCGGGCATCCCGCCGCAAGCGGGCTCCCGACCGAGAAACCCCATGCGCAACATTCGTCTTTTCTGGCAGATCTTTCCCGCCTGCGTCGGCATCACCCTCCTCACCATGCTGCTCATCGCCTGGTTGGCGACCAGCACCGGCCGCAGCTTCTACATCGATCACCTCAAGGAGGAGATCCGCGAACGGGCCCTGCTGATCGAGCCGACCGTCGTCACTCTCAGCCAGGGGGACGATCGCCCCTTTCAGGAGTTTGTCCGCCAGACCGGCCGCCGGGCCGCGACCCGGATCACGGTCATCGACGCGGGCGGCGTGGTCCTGGCCGATTCCAACGAGGACCACGCCCTCATGGACAACCATGGCAAGCGGCCGGAGGTGGAACCGGCGCTCGCCGGGGAAACCGGCTATGCGCTGCGCCACAGCCGGACCGTGGGCGAATCCATGCTCTACGCAGCCATCCCGGTCAAACTCGGCGTCGACCAGCGTCTAGGCGCCCTGCGCCTGGCCATCTCCGTCACCCCGGTCGAAACCATGCTCTCCCTGCTGCACAAGAAAATGTTCGGCATCGGTGTGGCGGTCGTCGTCCTGGCGGTGCTGCTCTCCCTCGCCTCGGCCCGCCGGATCAGCCGGCCCTTGGAGGAGATGAAACGGGGGGCCGAGCGGCTGACCAAGGGCCGCATCGACCAGTTGGTCAAGATCGACAGCGACCACATGTCGGTGGAGATGGCCGGCCTGGCCGCCTCGATCAACGAGATGGCCGAGCAAATCAACCGCCGCATCCGGATCATCATCCAGCAGCGCAACGAGTTGGAGGCGGTCTTCTCGAGCATGGCCGATGCGGTGGTGGCCATCGATGCCGATAAGCGGATCATCCGCATGAATCAAGCCGCCGCCGCGCTCTTTGCCCTGCCCTCGGAGGTTGTCAAGGGCAAGGCGGTCGAGGGCATCGTCCGTAACGCCTATCTTCTGGAAATGATCGAATGCACCATGACCTACAACGAGCCGCAGGAACAGAAGGTAACCCTGTTCAACGGCGCCGATCCGATCCTCCTCCAGGTGCATAGCGTGCCCCTGCGCGACGAGGACAACACCAGCATGGGCGTGCTGCTGGTGATGAACGATCTCACCAAGCTCAACCGGCTGGAGACGATCCGCCAGGACTTTGTCGCCAACGTCTCGCACGAGTTGAAGACGCCGATCACCGCGATCAAGGGCTACGTCGAAACCCTGCTCGACGGTGCGCTCGACGACCAAGACAAAGCCC